>LAZR01001659.1_pt1 | contig 13842 bp, 7 predicted proteins | sample 329461 | NCBI WGS metagenome assembly LAZR01 (sample SAMN03002196, study PRJNA259156) | marine sediment metagenome | biome: sea floor; feature: Hydrothermal impacted sediments; material: marine sediment; isolation source: Loki non-amplified sample from Loki's castle hydrothermal vent sediment ...
ATCTCCTCGACCAGACGTCTGCCAGCCCGGGTGAGTGGTACCTTATGATCCATACAGCCGCCGCCGAAAAGATTGTTAAGGTTGTAACAGATACCCTGAATGCGCAGGCCCGCTTCATATTGTGCGCGTAGGTGATAGGTCAACGTAAGATATGAGTTGGATTTTCTCATGGCATCACTTACATCGTTGGCCATCTGCTTATCAAAAACCAAGGCGAGCTTGCCACTATCCTTGGCGTCGCGGATTTCCCGGACGGTGGTTGCGATCGTAATATCCTTGGGGTTTCTGGCCACGAAATCATGCGCCCGGCCAAAGCTCAGGCCCTTGACCACGCAGTGAACCCCACCTTTGCGCGCGCGAGCCAAAAAGTCCTTATCGAGCACGCAACCGTTAAGCCCGTCGACGACTATGCCAGTAGAAGAGCTGTTGCTTTTTGCTTTTGCCCTCCCGGGAACGGAATTCAGAAAGGCTGCGCTTGCTCCTGTGGCAGCCACAGATTTTAAAAATGATCTACGATTCATTCTTTACCTCCTTAGAATAGGTAATATAACTGTTTATAACTAGTTAAAGTATTGATAAATGGATCTTTGCCGCCCAGTGGAGAACACTCAATCCTGGCAATCAAGCATTGCCTTGACGATCAACAGAAATAAGGAATCCTCCCCTCAATATGAAAGGAAGGGAGAATTCCTTTGGCTTGATATTAGAATTCCAGTTTCAATCCTATCTGTGCTCTTCGTGGAGTGGGAATCGAACCAGTTTCACCGAAGTACCATGACCAGGTATTATAAGACCAGAGGCCTGTGGGTGTATTACTATTTAACGCATTAAAGACATCAACCATAACACTGAATCGGACACTTTTGAAAAAATTAAAGGTTTTTGCCACTCTAATATCCAGCATGTTACGTTCGCCAACTCTGTTTTTATCACTTCTCGGTTCGGCAATAATAGACTGCACCCCTTGATCAGGATAGACTCGGACATATGGCTGCCATGGTCTTCCTGTCAAAAACTGATAATTCACACTGGCTAAGATATCCCACGGGAAGTTGTAGCCAAACTGAAGCTTGAAGGCCCACTTTCGATCCATTGACATTAAACCTCTTCCATTGATCCAATGGTTAGGGTCTTTTCCTGACGTATACATCCACGTTGTTAATACCCACTGCTGATCAGAATTAGTTCTGGAGGAAGTGGTTAGACCTTCAGATTTTGACAGGGTCAGAGAAGCATTAAGTAGCCAATTATTTGAATATCTTTTTCTCACCTGAAGGGTTACTCCCTTGTATGTCTGTCCAAATCCTTCTGGATTGGTTATCTCGTACTTATTCACTCCTGGATTAAGCTGGTTGTAAATCTGATAGGTTTGACCATTATCCGGAGAAACCATCGGGACTACTTCATAGATGCCCTTGGAGTTCCAATAGGCTATCCCATTTTTCTGGTCCTTGTATACTCCAGATAAACCCACAGAAAAATCGGTGAAAACCTCTCTCTCAAGGCCTATTGAGAACATGCTGGAATAAGGAGCTTTTAGATCTTCAGGTGGTAGGGCCCAATTGTCCCCCGCTCCAGCCCCCCAATATCTCACCCAGTCTGTTCCGTCCCACCAGTAGCCATAATAGTCACCAGCATTGGGTCCTGGCCAATCATTGTGTCCAGTATGATAGGGATCTTGGGTACGTCTGTAGCCGGCTTTAATAATGGTTTTTCCATCGGAAGTCAACTGATAGGCTAATCCGATTCGAGGAGAAAGGCTATTCCATGTGACCATATCCTTAATCGCCGGGGTCTTTCCGTCGGTCTTAGTCCAGACATCCATGACCGTATACGATGGAATTGAAGCGTTACTGTAGTCATATCTTAAGCCCAAATTTACAGTCAATCGGTCTCCAATACTCCAGGAGTCATCGAAAAATGCTGAGAGGCCGTTAACCAAGCCACCATAATAGGAAGGATCTAGTTCAGTTTTAGTATAGAACTCCCCACCATAATCCGTATACTGTATGCCTCCGGGGTAACCGGCGAGTGTACCCGCATATGATCTGTTATATTGTATTCCGACTTTGAAATCGTGGTCTCCACCAAGGAAATCTTCAGCAAAATAGGATAAGGCACCAGTAGCCTGATTTCTCCTAAAGTTTCTCTCCGAGGGCCACCAAATCCCCTGCGTGTAAACACCAGTTAGAGAGTCATAATGCTGGGGGATACTGAGGTCCCCTCCTAGATCGGGTCGCGGAAGAGTTGATGTTTTCTGACTAAATCCTGAAGTTTTTAATTCAAGATAGGCATTATTACTCATTATCCAGGTATACATAAGATTCCAATAAGGGACCTTGCCTATCCCTTCCGTGGTGGCTTCCGGCATAACCCAGGGGGTTGGCACACTTTGCCAAAAGTCATACCTGTAAGCGAAAGCGCCAGTCAACTTATGGGCGTTGGTTATCTGAGATGACAGTTTGAAAAAATAGTTATCATCTCTTGCCGGGCTATGGTATGTCGGATCCGACGTCCAACCTGTGTAATCATCACTTGTGAGATTAGCAGAAGCGAAAAACCAAAGCTTATCTTTAACTATGGGGCCGCCTAAAGTGAAGGCAACATCGAAAAACTTGTGGCGCGTCCAAGATTCCCAGGTCTCTGGCTCAGGATTGTTGTCACCAGTTAAGCTTGCAAATTGACCGTAGTACGCTACAATTCCTGAAAATGTATTTCCTCCTGACTTGGTCACCACATTAACTATTGCTCCGGTATAGTTTCCGTACTCAGCAGGAGAGCCTATTCCCGAAACTTCAACTTCAGAAAAAATTTCCTGATTTGGGCGCACTATAGGGCGGCCCAGCCGAGGACCAGTTATATCTAGCCCATCAATCTGAAAAGAATTCGATTCGCTATTGGAACCAGCGACAGACATTACTGTAGTCCCTCCTCCGGAACCAGAAGTAATAACGCCGGGTGCCTGCTTCATGACATCGAGAAATGAATACCTGCCCGATGGTATCATTTCCAAGAGTTCTTTATCGAAGCTTAAAGATTCCTCTGAACTGGTCACATCAATAACTGGAGCTTCTCCTGTAACTGTGATAGTTTCCCTAAGGGTAGTCTGTTTCATGATGGTATTTTCGGTAACTGTCCCCTTTACACGAACCTTTATTTCCAGCTTTTCAATGGTTTGGAACCCGTCTAAAGAGAATACAAGTTTGTACATCCCAGGTGGTAAATTGATAAATCGGTAAGCACCTTTTGTGCCTGTTATCTCAGAATGAACACCGCCCATTAAGACCGGGCTTGAAAGTTCTACCGTTACTCCAGGAAAAGGCACGCCCTCATCATCCGTGACAACACCTCTGATACCCCCTGTTATTCTCTGAGCATAAGAAAAACCCGTTGCCAGGGTGAAAATGAGGATTGAGAGAAAAGCAAATTTGGCAAAGTTTTTATTAGATGTCATTTTGACCTCCTTCTGTAATGAGATGAAAAAATTAAGGTTAATTTTTTTTAAAATTTCCCTAATTTTTTATCCTTCTTCTCTAGTTACTTTAGATGATACATCTTTTATATATTGATAAAGTCACAATGACAACAGTGGTTTATTAGGTAGATAATGGGTATATAAAATACCAGTCAAAGTACAAAAACTTGAAGTATGATCCTTAATCATAGTGGTCAGAAATTATAAAATTATGAATATCCTTAAGAGAAAATGCCAATGAACATAGTTCAATGAATTATGAATATTAGGGTAAGAATCGCAGACTTTCGGCTATAGGATTGTTTCCTCCAATATTAGGTTTACTCTTAAATTCTGTAAGTATTTTCTTAATAAATTCTATGTGCTTTACTTTATTCAGATCTGGCAAGATCTTCATCGCTCACCAATAGTAACTTGCTTAAAAATGAATCTTGATTTAAAATTCACCCGTTTTTTTTATCTAGAAACGAAATGATCCATTTCGGTTTATCGCCTTTGAAAAATAGATATTTCCCAAGTTTTGGTTCGTTTATAATTTTTCTTGGCCATTCTACAGTTTAAGCGAAGGTATTACTATTTTTGTAAATGAAATAATTTTTATTTTTAAAGGGAGGAAAAGCAATTAATAAAACCAGTCCTCTTCAAGGTTACTCTAAAGGAGAAAAAAGGGGTGAGGTCAATTTAGAAAGAAAGCTTGGTTTATTCGATTCCACTATGATCGTAATGGGCATCGTTATTGGTTCCGGCATTTTTCTCACTACAGGAATAATGGCAAAATCATTGCCCTCTCCAGGGCTAATCCTTTTAGCCTGGATTATTGGTGGGATTCTTTCAATGGCCGGAGCCATGGCCTATGCTGAACTCGGAGCTGCTATGCCTCAAACTGGAGGGCAATATATATATCTTAAGGAGGCCTATGGCTCATTATCTGGGTTTCTCTTCGGATGGACGATGTTTCTTGTGTATCAGACCGGTTCTATTGCCGCTTTAGCTGTAGCCTTCGCTGAATATTTTGGTTATTTTTTTCCCATTCTATCTACTAACAGAATCATATTTTCTACTGCCTTTACAATTTTCAATCATTCTTTCCAATATTCCTTATCAGCAGGACAAATAATGGGCATCGTGGTTATCATATTATTGTCTTTATTTAACTTTATTGGTTTGGTTTTGGGAAGTATTATCCAGAATATATTAACAATCCTGAAAATAGGAGCCATTGTAGCCATGGTCGGGCTGGGATTCATTATAGGGAAAGGAGGGGATATCGAGTTTCACTTTGCTCCAGCTGGATTTAGCCTATCGAACTTGATCATGGGATTTGGAGTAGCAATGATTGCTATAATATGGGCTTATGATGGCTGGAACAATGTAAATTTCGCGGCTGGTGAAATAAAAAATCCCAAACGAAATCTTCCCCTGGCATTAATATTAGGTATCTCAGGGATAACCGCCCTCTACATCGCTGTCAATTATATCTACCTCTACGCCTTGCCAATAGATGAAATGATAGGGGTCACCAGGGTTGCTGAAAAAGTAGCGACGGCTCTTTTTGGTGGAATTGCTGCCTCTCTTATATCGGCTGCTGTGATGATTTCAATCCTTGGATCCCTTAACGGAACCATCTTAACAGGCCCGAGGGTTTACTATGCAATGGCCAAAGACAGCCTTTTCTTCAAACGTGTGGCAAATGTGCACCCTCGTTTTCGAACTCCGGCATTCTCTATTTTCCTCCAGGCAGTTTGGGCCTGCCTTCTAACTCTGAGCGGTACCTTTGAGCAACTTATTACCTATGTGATCTTTGTAACAATGATATTCTACATCGCAGCCACTGCCTCAGTTTTTACTCTAAGGAAAAAGTATCCTAATCTTTCAAGACCCTACAAGACCTGGGGCTATCCCCTAGTACCTCTTTTATTCATCATTGCGCTTTCAGTTATTGTTATTAATACTTTGATCAACAAACCAGTGGAATCCATAGCCGGATTGAGTGTAGTAGTTATCGGTATTCCAGTTTACTATTATTGGAAGAGCAAAAAAAGATAAAAAGACCTCACTGTAGTCTTGTAGCAAAATAAGACTACACAAAAAAACTTCACCCAATGGGTGAAAGATACAGCGAGGTCTTTTTGCTTTTTAGGAGGTGGATTTGGGCTGTTGTGATAGTTTGATTTGTATGTTTAATTTGTGATAATAGAAGGCAGAAAGAAGGAAATGAATGAGTACCAAAAGAACAAATTTCTATTTTAATCAAAAGGAGAATAGCCAATGAAGTATAATCGCAGAACTTTTCTCAAGAAGACAATTACAGGTGCTGCAGTAACGGGATTCAGTGGATTAGGTTTTCTTAAATCAAATGTCAGAGGAGATCCTGTTTCAATACAGGGCATTCATAAAACAAGTGATAAGGAGAGGAAGCAACTCATTGCTGAAACTCGCTTTGGTCGCAAGACCCCTGCACGGAGCAGGAAAAGCATGGCGATTACCTCACATCCTCTGGCCACACGCGAAGCCGTGAACATCCTGAAGTCCGGCGGTAATGCCTGCGACGCAGCGCTCTGTGCCGCCATCACCCAGACGGTCCTTCAGCCGCACATGGTTGGTATTACTGGCTATTTGACGTCGATGTTCTACGATGCTGTGAGCGGGAAGACGCTGTATGTCAATGGCAGCGTCAATGTGCCTCTTGGGGCGAAGAAAACTGACGGCGCTGCCGCGGCCTGGGGGCCCGGCGTTCCGGGGTTTTGGGCAGGTTTTGAAGAGTCGCTCTCCCGTTTCGGTACGAAGTCGAAGAAAGAACTCATGGCCCCGGCAATTCGCTACGCCCGAGCAGGATTCGAGATGCATCCGTTCCTTTGGGGTGAAATCTTCATGGAATCCGAAAAGATTGGCTGCTCCGATGCGGGATTGAAGATTTATATGCCGGACAACGCCATCCCCCGCCCCTATGAGATGCTCTACCAAAAGGAGGCCGCGGATACGCTCGAACGTCTCGCCGAGGAAGGGAACGATTACTTCTACCGCGGCGAATTCGCCGAGGAGTTCTGCCGCACCTCCCAGAAAGGCGGCCGCAATATTACCCACAGGGATATGGAGCGCTATAAGGCGTACTGTGAGGAAGCGGGTTCGGGCACCTACCGCGGATTCAAGGTCCGCGCGTTACCAATCACCCACAATGGATCCAAGGTCTACGCGCTGCCGATGATCATCGAAACCTTGGATGTTCTGGAATTGTTGGATATCCCAAGACAGGGTCCGCCCTCGGAATCGCCGGATACGATGTTCCAGATGATCCAGAGCCTGAGTATCGTCCGTGAGGACTATCACCGCAGCCATGGGGATCCGAACGAACTCGCCGTGGCCAAACAACAGCTCCCAAAAGAGCTGGCGCACGAGCGTCTCAAAAAACTGCAGGCGGAAGAAGTAGCCCCCGACACGTCTTCCAGCTCCTTGTACGAAGGCACATGCGCCGTGACCGTGGCCGACGGACAGGGGAACGTCGCGTGCATAGTGCACTCCTCGAACCAGTCTCCTTTCGAAACCGGTCTGTGGGTGAAAGGCGTGAACCTGTGCGCCTTGCGAACTTATGGTGGCATTCCGGGGGAACGGGGACTCCAGGGTCCTGCAGGCATGATCATCTTCAAAGACGGGAAACCTTTCCTCGCCGGGGGGTCGCCGAGCCGGAGCCTCACCCAGTGTATGCTTCAAAATACAGTCAACATACTGGATTTTGGGATGCCCATCGATGAATCGGTGAGTCGTCCGCGGTACGGAAGCCTGGTCGATAAACGCGGCATTACTATAGAGAAAAACTATGACGAACTTGTCTGGAAGGCCGTGGAGAAGCGGGGGGTCGCGTTCCACGTTGTCAATCCATGGAATTTTTACCATGGTGCTTTTGAAGGGATTCACGTCGAACCGGGATCTGGCATGATGATCGCCTGCGGCGATCCTCGCCGGCACAGCAAGGCCGAGGGCGTGTAGAACATACGAAACGAGAACAGGCAATTGATCTTGCCCTAAGGTATCATTTCTTCCTTGGCATTTTATAAACTTTACCGTCTTTCATCACGAATTGGACTTCTTCCAAAACACTAACGTTTTCCAGAGGATTTCCTCGCACAGCAATCATGTCGGCAAGACGCCCTTTTTCAATAATCCCCCGGTCGTCAACCCCGAGCAAGTCTGTTGCATTTAAGGTGGCGGTACGGATGGCCTCGATCGGAGCCATACCCAATTGAACCAAAACGGCAAATTCTTTGCCATTGTCACCATGAGGAAATACACAGGCATCCGTACCATACGCAATCTTAACACCTGCAGCAATGGCTTTGCGGTGGCTTTCCCGGGCAAATTTCTTTATGAATTTAGCCTTTTTACTTGTTTGAGGAGGTAAAGCATCAAAATCGATTGCATCCAAAAGATAGGTTGTTGGGACAAGGTATGTTCCATATTTTTTCATAAGCCTTATCGCCTCATCATTTAGCATGGAACCGTGTTCAATCGAGTGTACCCCTGCTTTAATGGCTGCTATGATTCCTTCTGTCCCATGGCCATGAGCTGCAACTTTGAGACCATGGCGTGCTGCCTCCTCAACAATCACCTTCATCTCTTCTTCTGAATATTGCTGAGCCCCAACAGGCCCTTCAAAGGAGTAAACTCCTGCAGTGGCGTAAAATTTTATCCACTTTGCGCCGTGCTTGATCTGGTAGCGTACCGCTCGAAGCACTTCTTCTCGCCCGTCCGCCACTCCAAATTCAGGTTCCCTCTCAAGTATACCTGGCACAAATCCAGAGAAGTCTCCATGTCCACCAGTGATGGTGATGGCATGGCCTACTGGGACAATACGTGGTCCATCGATAAAATTATTTTCCGTAGCATGCATGAGGGCAATATCTGTAAAATATGTTGAATCTATATCCCGCACTGTCGTAAATCCAGCCAGCAGTGTTTTCCTGGCGTTCCGAGCACCCCTGAGGGCAAGGTCTGCTGCAGTCTCTTTTACTGGACGAATGTACCAATCTCCGACCAGATCTAATGTTAGATGGGTGTGCATATCAATCAATCCCGGCAGAAGGGTCATATCGCCCAATTCAATGACTTTCACATTTCTCGCTATATCTTTTCCTCCTACGTCTGAAATCCGGTTATCCTTAACGAGAATGTAGACATCTTGAATTATTTGTCCACTCCGCACATCGAGCATTCTGTCTGCGTGGACCGCTATCTTTTGTTGCGGTAGGCCTGCCTCTGCGCAAAAGAGCAGAAGAATTAATGTGAAATAGCAAATCATAAAATTCCGCTTTAACATCATATTCTCCTTTCGAAAAAGAAATATCTATTATCTTAAAAATAGTACCATCTTAACTTTAAATCAAATTATTTGCTCTTTTTTTTATTTAGAATAGATTATAATTCTCACCAACAACATTCTTTTTACTATTATGGAGGAATTCAGCATGATAAAAAAAAGTTCTTGTTGGATTATTGCACTTATTTTCTTGGCTATTCCTTTGTGCACACAGGAAAAATGGCCAGAGCCGGATGCGAAACTTTTGAAGCGGGCGAAGGCTTTACTGAGAGAAGTGCCTCTTATTGAGGGGCATAATGACCTGGCAACCTCTATAATGCTTGCGACAGATGGCGATTTAGACCGTGCCAATCTCGCTAATCATCAGCCTCAGCTTTCAGCCGATATACCGCGGTTGCAGGAGGGAATGGTTGGAGCTCAGTTCTGGCCTGTGTGGGTTCCGTCTGAGTATATGCACCAAGGAACTGCGCTCCGAGGGTGTCTCATGAGTATAGACTTAGTGCATCGTTTTGTCAGCCGGTATTCAGATCTGGAATTTGCCTATACGGCCGACGACATCGAGCGGGTAATTAGCAAGGGAAAAATTGCGTCTATTCTTGCCGTTGAGGGAGGCTACATGATCGAGAAATCACTCCCAGTTTTGCGGATGTTCTATAATCTTGGGGCACGCTACATGACCTTGACGCATATGATGACAACTTCCTGGGCAGATGCTGCAACTGACTTCCCACGACATGGAGGACTTACGGAATTTGGCGAAGAAGTGGTGAGAGAGATGAATCGGTTAGGTATGTTCATAGATCTCTCCCACGTCAGTGCTGAGGCAGCAAAGGACTCCCTTCGAGTCAGCCGGGCACCGGTGATCTTTTCCCACTCTAATGCGTTGGCAATCAATCCGCACCCGCGTAATGTGCCTGACGAAGTACTCCGTCTTCTGGCAAAGAATGGTGGAGTAATCATGGTGAATTTTATCTCCAGTTACAATCCCCCGACTGCTGCTGAGTGGAATAAGTTAGCCAGACAGAATCCGGGGAAGGCACAATTGGCTTCAATGAAGTCATGGGAGGAGCCAGTGTGGGCTTTCCGCTACGAGGAATTTGCAGAGCATCTTCGGGCCAAACTTGATGATGAAGAAGAAATAGCAAGGCTTTTACAAAAATGGACCAATGAGAATCCGAAGCCTCGCGGGACCCTGGGAGACGTGGCAGACCATATCGATCATATCCGAAAGGTGGCAGGAATCGACCACATCGGGATCGGTTCCGACTTTTATGATAGTGGGGAATCCTCAATGGTGTATGGTCTCAAAGATGTTAGTAGATATCCGTACTTGTTTGCTGAACTCCTACACCGTGGCTACAGTGACGAAGATGTTAAAAAGATTGCCGGCCTCAATTTGCTTCGAGCGATGCGGCAGATGGAGCAAGTTGCTCGAAAGCTGCAAAATGAACGTGGGCCATCAATGGTTCGATTTCCAGATTTACTGAAACAATTTTAGAAGCAGATATATTCATAATATAATCTTGCAAAAATGAATATATCCTAAAATCATCCTTTAAAATATTGCATCAAAAGCCAAAGCTATGATTAACAGTGGGATTATATATTTAATCAGTAATCCCCAAAAGGGTTTTACCAACATCTTCTTTGCTCCTTCGTTTGCCATTACCATAAATTTCTTGATTCCAAGAGACCAACCAACAAAGAGAGCCATTGTCAAAGCAGATATTACTAATAATATATTTGCAGAAACGTAATCTACAAAGCCGAAAATGTTCAATCCGAAAAGTTTAATATTACCCCAGGATCCTAAAGAAAGCACTATGGGTATGCCCAAAATGAAACACCCAGTTAGTACTATCCAAACAGCCTTAGCTCTTGATTTCGATCTGTCCCATTTCAATTCGTCCATAAGCCAGCTGGCTATACTTTCTATACTGGCAATTCCGGAAGTCAAAGCTGCAACGGAGACAAGGGAGAAGAACAAGATTCCAAATACAATTCCACCTGGCATTTCTCCAAAAACATTGGGCAATGTCACAAAGATAAGATTATAACCTGAGCCAGGATTCACTCCAAAAGCGAAAGCTGCTGGAAAGATGATAAATCCTGCTAACAAGGCTCCCAGAGTATCCATTAGTGCTATTCTGATTGAATCCCCCGGAATATTCGCCTTTCTACCTAAATAGCTTCCATATACCCAGGTGGCTCCAAAACCAATACCTACAGAGAAAAATACTTGTCCGATAGCTACAAGAACGGCTTCACCGGTTATTTTTGTGAAATCAGGTTTTAAGTAAAACTCGATACCTTTTAAGGCTCCCGGAAGCGTTAACGAATAGATCCCTAATCCTATTAGCATTAAGAAAAGAAGAGGCATCGCTACCTTGCAAAACGCTTCTATTCCTTTAACAAGTCCTCTGGAAACTATAATACCTAAGACTACATAAACTCCTATCTGCCAGAAGAATACTTCGCTGCTTTTTGCTGTAAAATTATCAAAAAGTTCACTAATTTGTTCTGCTGTCATGCCGAAATACTCAGCTCTTAAGGTTTTGAATAAGTAGGCAATTAGCCAACCCATAATCATTGTGTAATAAGAGAGGACTAAAATGTTGCTTATCATTCCTACCCATCCCCCAATGAACCACGGCTTTCTGGGGGCAAGTTTTCTATAGCCGGTAGTGATGCTGCTTTTTGATGCTCTTCCCAAGCTGAATTCGACAGTGAAAAGCGGTATGGCCACAACAAACATGCAAACAAGGTAAAGCAGCACAAATGCACCGCCACCATATTTGCCAGTAATATAGGGAAACCTCCATATATTCCCCAGACCAATGCTCCAACCTGCAGCGGCTAAAATAAACCCCCAGCGTGTTCGCCAGGTTTCACGACCCGAATCTTCTATGGATGACATTTTTTCCTCCTTCCGTGCCGAGAAAATGAAGCTGGCCCAAATCCACCACAAAAAAAATAAAAAAACCTTGCTGTTGTCTTATCGTAAAATAAGACTACATAAAAAACTTCACCCAATGAGTGAAGGCACAGCAAGGTGAAAAAAGTATGTCACAAAAGGAATTTCCATTCAAGTATGAAGAAGATCAAAGGGAGAGAGGGATAACATCCCCAGGGGTCCTACCTTTGTATTTGGGCTTAGCGAATATCGTAGGCCTATCGGAATCTGTGAGAAGGCATATCCTGATGAGATGTTACGGATGAGTTTAAAGCAGCAGCGCTGCAAGTTGAAGAGGGTCAATGTCATCCGATATACAAATAGTATTAAAAAATTTTAGGCGGTGGATTTGGGACGAGTTACGTGCTTGCAATTTGCTAAGAAAATATTCTATAATATTTAAACAAGTGCATAAAAAAAACAACTTCTTTATATAGAAAGCTAGAAAGACATTACCAGAAAAAGAAAGATGAGGAAGTATTGTTAAAGCTTCGAGAAGAGTGGCATAAAATACCCGATATTATGCCAACAATGGTTTTCTACAAAGATAAAGAGAATCGATATATCTACGCAAATAAAGCCTTTACTCAGATATTGGGCTTAGCAAAAAAGGATTTAGAGGGAAAATCAAGCTTTGAGATATTTCCAAAGCAAGCACAGGCTTGCTGGAGACATGATAAGATTGTATTAGAATCTCAGAAACCGATAAGGAGCATAATCGAATTCCTTGAAACTCCTTCAGGAAAAAAATGGATTCTGACAGATAAGTTGCCTATTATGGATGAAAATGGGCATGTAGACGGCATATTAGGTTTTTCTATTGATATCACTGAGCAAAAGATGGCGGAGAAAGCGTTAAGAGAGTCTAAGAGAGAGCTACAAAAACAAAAAAAAGCTTTAGAACAAAAAAATATAGCACTTCATGAACTCATAGAGCAGATTGAGAAAGAAAAAAATATGATAAGAGATAACATAACAATCAATGTAAGTGAGTTAGCATTACCAATATTAGCGAAGCTAAAAATGAATGTATCTGTCCGAAAATATGCAAATTTGCTCGAAACTCTATTAAAAGAAATCACATCTTCATTTGGCTCTAGAATAATAGAAAAAAACTTTATGCTGACGCCTAGAGAAATTGAAATATGCAATATGATAAAAAATGGTCTTGGGAATAAAGAAATTTCTGGACTATTAAATATCTCTTCACTTACAGTCGAAACACACCGCAGAAGTATAAGGCATAAAGTGGGAATATCTAATAAGCATATCAACTTAGCCACATTTCTTTGTAAATTCTAAATAATTACTTTCCTTACAAGAATTTTCATTGCAATTCACTTGGTATTTCATATACCTGTTTCATACCCAATTAATCACTATTGCCCTCTCTATCATAATAAAACAATATAAACAGATAAATCATACTGCCAATTGAAAAGAAACAAAAAGGGGTTTAGTTAAAAGAGTTTCAGAATTATTGGAGGTAAAAAGTGAATGACATTATTCTTAATTTAAAAAAAGAAATCCTAAGAGGAGAAGCGACCAAGATAAAGGAGCTTGTAAAGAAAGCCATTGATCAAGGATTAGCTCCTCTGGAGATACTTGAAAAGGCTCTTCGCCCGGCAATGGAGGAGGTAGGAAAAAAGTTTGAGGATCTAGAAATTTTTCTTCCGGATATGATGAAAGCTGCTGAGGCAATGACAGCAGGAACTGAGACTTTGCGTCCATACCTGGGCCCTGGAAATGCTGATATCAAAAAAGGTCTAATACTCCTGGGCACTGTTGAAGGAGATGTTCATGAGATTGGAAAGAATATCGTGCGGGTTATGTTGGAGGGGGTAGGCTTCAAAGTCATAGATCTTGGTTATAATGTACCAGTCCTCACTTTTGTAGAAAAGGTCAAGGAGCTTAATCCAGACATCTTAGGGATGTCCGCTTTGATGACGACTACCATGGTTCATATGCCGAGGGTTATCAAAGAATTACAGGATCGTGACCTTAAGAAAAAGGTAAAAATAATTGTCGGTGGGGCCCCTGTTCTCCCTGATTGGGCTGAGAAAATTGGGGCTGACGGATATGGAGAAAACGCTGGAGAGGCGG
>LAZR01001661.1_pt1 | contig 13830 bp, 11 predicted proteins | sample 329461 | NCBI WGS metagenome assembly LAZR01 (sample SAMN03002196, study PRJNA259156) | marine sediment metagenome | biome: sea floor; feature: Hydrothermal impacted sediments; material: marine sediment; isolation source: Loki non-amplified sample from Loki's castle hydrothermal vent sediment ...
AAAAATAGATATTTCGATATGACCGAGATACTTCCATTCATAATGTCGAGGTTAAGGATGACCTCCTCAAACCTAAACATGAGAAGAATTGAGGAGATTCTTAAGATCCTGGTAAAAAAAAGATTAATAGTAGAGGGCTCAAAATTATCAATTAATGATATTTTAAGTAACCAGAAAAGAAAGGAAATATATGACTATATCCTACAAAATCCAGGAGTTTACTTTTATAAGATAATTAGAGAATTAAAACTGAGTAATCACGTAGTGACCTGGCATCTTAATATGTTGTTGAAGTTTAATTTCATAAAAAAAGAAAAATTCGAGAATCGAGATCTCTATTTTGATTCAAGTTACAATGAATCTAATCCAAGATTCCGATATTTTACCTCGAAAGAAAAGAGTAGAGAGATTATAACATATTTGAGAAATAATGATTATGGGATAGCAAAAACTCAGCTATCAAAAGAATTAAATATGCATACAACTACAATTTCCAAGTATCTAAAAGTTCTTGAGCAATTTGGGATAATTTTTAAAAAAAAAATGTCGAAGAGACTAATATACTTTCTGAATGAAGATTTTATTGAAAGTCCTCTACCTTTCGAGAATAATAAGAAATAAGAAAGTAATTAAAAGTGTTGAATTACAGCATTTCTTGAAATTCTTACTCAATAGCTAGATTTATAAAGTGGACATTCTTAATTTCCAAGAGATTGAGAATATCTTAAATAAGGAATGAAATTTAAAAATTGTATCTCACTGAATGTAAACTTTTAAATAATTACCCTAAATTAGTATTCATGATAAAAAATTAAGGAGAAGAATCGAAGAGATGAGAGAAGTTGATATCAAATTTGATTTTGATTTATTAAAGGAAATGTCTTATGAATTTTCTCAAACAAATACCTTTATTAAAGAAAATTATGATTCTATTTTAAGATTTTTCGATAATCTTTTAAAAAATAGATATTTAGATGAAATACATGATGTTATCCTTAGGGATAAAACATATTTTGAAATAAAACATGAAAATAGAAGCTTCAACTGATTTTAAAATAGGCACTATTTTTTATATTACAAGAAAACGCTAATTCATATCTATTTTCATTCTTGTTTTTATGTTTATATCATTGATCCCAAAAAGCAATAGCCGATGGCATGAATTAAATTTGTTAATTTCCAAAGAAATTTTCGGTTTAAAAAAAGTAGAATGGAAAAAAAAATAAAACAAGATATGATTTTTAATTAATTTTCAAGATTTATGTTTCTTTTGTAAGGTAATAATAAGACCAATGAAAACTATACTGTATAAAAGATACATGTTATACCCTGGAATAGATGGTTGGGATGGAATTCTTTTTATCACGATAACTGTCTCAGTCCCTATATTCCCTGCTCTATCTTGAGCATAAAAAATAATAGTAATCTGTCCCTCAAGAGCGGCATTCCATGCGTCTTGATCGATTGTTCCAATTGTACCTGTTAAAGGATATTGAGTTACGTTCCCTTGTATAGTATACCACGTAGAGTCTAAATTCACTTCAGTAATGGAAATATTAAAACCGGGAGGTGTGTTTCCAAATATTCCATCTTCAAGTGGAAGATAAATAATAATTGCGGGATTAACTATGTCTTTCAAAATTTGAACATCTTTGAATCCTATTTACCCTAATGAGTCATTTGCATAAAACCTAATAGTTACTGAACCATCAGGTATTAATTTCCATAAATTTTGGCTGATTGTACCATTTGAAGTAAATGGGATATTAGTTATTCCGGTATCGAGTGAATACCACATAGTATCTAAATAAACCTCATTAACCCGTATATTAAAGTCAGGAGCAATTGTTCCGATAGTTTGATTGACTATTGGAGAATTTATTGTTATATTCGGAACAATTTCGTCCCAAATAGGTAAATAATCTCTATTACCTTTTGGTAACCAATGTTCAGTATCACCTATCCCATTACCATCCAAATCTGAGCCAGTATAGTTACTCCAATAATTTCCAATCAATGAGGAATTCCAATAATTAGTAGAACCAAATGTAATGTATACTTGTTGAGTATTTTCCACAAAAAAGTTTCGGTAAAAGTAATTATCCGACGCAGGATTAATAAATATTCCATAACCATTCCATTTAACGAGATTATCGGTAAAGGTATTGTTTGTGCAACCTTCCCAGTAAAGCGCTTCTTGTAAAGTGTACATTATCGTATTTCTAGCATAATAGTTGGATTCACCACCTAAGTCATAAATTCCGTTTATTGAGCTGTTTAGGATAACATTATCTGTAAACTTATTATATTTAGTTGAAAAGCCATTGATCTGTATACCGTACATATCCTTAAATAGAAAATTATTGCTAATTGTGTTGTTTTCGCAATTATCTGATAAATATACACCGTATACATTGTTTGAGACATTATTATTATAGATTGATCCGTTAGTGACAGCATTTAACCATATTCCGGCTCCAATTACCCCAACAACATTAGAAACTGTGTTATTTCTAAGAATAAAATATTTTTTTGAATTTTCAATAGAAATTCCTAATGTTCCTCCATCAATAATTACATTTTCAATGACAAAGGGGTCATTCCAGGTACCGGTTCCACTAACCCAAGAATAATTCCCAGCTGTATAAGTCCAATTATTATCAATATGAATATAGGGTAAATTCCAAAATCCAGATGTATTGAGCTCAAACTGACCATTTTTGTCATCAAAATTGTCATTAAATTCAAAATCTAGACCAAGGTTGATGGAGAGAGACCCCAATAATAGAGTAAACCCCAAATAGTAAAACTTTGATGTTTAATTTTTGTTTGGAAGTCATTTTTTATCACAGCTATTTCTTTTTAAAATTAAATTAACTTTATAATACAATAAGGTCTAAATAAAAGTTATCAAAAAAAGAATAAATGATTTGAAAATCAACTTTTAGAAAAAATATTTTTGATCTATAATTTATATACTGAAGGTCGATTGAAAAACAGTTTAATTATAAACGTTCTAATTTTTTAGTAAAAATTCACAGGATTTCAATATTGTACTTTTCACTAAATTTTCATTGAAATCAGACTCTGAATTTACCTTTCCATCCCTAATTCAAAGGAAATTGGGACAAAATTTAAAAGACTCGAACCTTGTGTCTCTTAAAACGGATGAAAAGACAAATTAGCAAAAGATAGAAACCAAATTTGATATATTTAAAAAAACAATTATTTAGTCTACTTAAGGTGACTTATGTCACTTAAAATGCTTAGAATTCTTCTATCGTCAAAATCGACTTGTAGTTTAGTAATGCCTCCTACCCTACTTGCAAAACTTGAATTTTCAAGAACTTCTAATGGGAGTCTTAACCACCACAATATTACCATAGGAATAACACCTCCATGGGTTATGATTATAATCTTCAATAGTTTTGAATTTTCTACTTCCTCCAAACCAGTAATTATTCTATGATTGAATTCTCTTATTGTTTCTGCTCCTTCTATCGGTGTGTGATCTAATCTTCCTTTATCAGGAATAGGAAGGAAATTTTGTTCAAACCATTCTTTAGTTTTTCCAGTACCAATACCAAAATTCCTTTCTCTAAAATTTGTATTTACTGATATTGGTAAACCTAAACAATTACTCATAATTTTTGCTGTTTGGAATGCTCTAAGTAAATCAGAAGTAAAGAGTTTAAATTCTCTTGCATTTATCTCATTCTTCAACTTTTGTCCAGCTTTTTTTGCTTGTGTTCTTCCTAGTTCAGTTAACGGTGTATCTGTCCAACCTCCTGAAAGTTCATTAATATGATGTTCAGATTGGCAATGTTGCACAAGTATAATTTCATCCATTAGAATCAATTTCTCTTAGAGTATAGATTTAATTCTTGCTTTTACACTTAGAAAAGAATTATTTTACTGTTTAATGTATTATTCTCTGTTAACCAGAGCTTAATTAAATTACTCAATCTTTCTAATATCGATATTTTAAAAGTAAGAAGTCATAGTTTTAAAATTCTTCCACATTAACCATATAAATAAGAAGATCTATTTCAAATGAATTTTCATTGAAATCTTCTAACTCGTCAGCTTCTAACTCGTCAGTTTTTACCTTCAGACTTTATTTGAAAAATAGTTTTACTTTCTCATTAATCAAAAGTTCAGATAATTAAGAACAGATGGTAAATAGGTTTAAATTCCTCATTTTTTTAAAAATTCACTTAAATGATTTATAAATAAATACTAAATGATTAGTCATTTTAATAATAAATAATTAGAGCTATAAATTTACTAACTATGTTCCATTTACTACTTTTAATTTGGGAGTGTATGCATCTTCCACCCCATAATTATTGAAATTGATACTGTAATGATCCCGCCAGTGAGATTTTACATCTTCCAACATTGATTCCATTATCCCATCCTTGACTTTTCCTTCTGCGCAAATCGTAGTTCCCATAGGTGTAGCGGTAATTTCTCCATCTTTAACAACGATCTGACTATCTTTTATTGTGTAAGCTGCTAATGAAAAAGCTTTCTCTATTGCATGCCCATTTGCTTTATCTGGATTTAACTTGTAGATAGCTATATCCCCAATAGCCCCAATCCCGAGATGACCTCTATCATTCATTCCTAAGCACTTGGCGGTGCCCCCTCTTGTCACAATACATATTTCATTTAAAGTAAACTCGCGATCGATGTCTTTTAGTTCTGTTTTTTCAGATGCTTTTTTAGAACACATGTTTAAGAGCACGTCATCCCTTGATTTTTTGTCCATAAGCCAGCGAAGGATTTGCGGATAGCTAGTAAAAGGTCCTCCATTAGGATGATCAGTGGTCATAAAGATTTGCCACGGGTTCTTAGTAAGAAGCATTAATTCTAGCCCGATAGCCCACTGAACTGCATCAAATTTTGATTCTCACTATAATACTTTCAGAAAGTGATTCATCAATATTAGGTATGGTTGAACAATAAATTTGAAAATTATATTTTTTTATTTAAATACTTCTAACATTAATCGGTAGTAAAAACATTGTTAAAATGACTGAAATAGAAATTAAAGAATTATTACATGAAAATGAGCAATTTTTTCAATTAGATTTTCTATTTGAAATCTATAGTTTAAGAGAAGTTAGGAAAAAAATCGGATCTAAACTCAATTCTATTCAGCGGAAACTGAAATCTAGCTCCAGTCCAAGTATCAATTATAGTTTAGAAGCGCTTAAAGTAATTGTTACAGAAAACAACTCCAGGTTTAAAGATCTTAAAGCAAAAATAAATTCTAAGACTGATCTATTTGAACTTATTAAAAATCTTGAAAAAAATCAAATTTATTTAAAGAACATTGAAAAAGATAAAAAATTGCTACGGACCGAGTCTGAAACCTATGAACTTACAAGAGGGTATTACCTTCAGAGAATAATTGATATTATCGATGATTTAAAACAGCTAAAAAAAAGTGCTCTTTCTTATTATCAGGAGTTAAAGAATAGCATAGTTGGGTTAGAAGATCAGCGAATTGGTATTAATACAGATAAAATGAGAAAGATTATCACTAAGGAAGAATTTAAGGTAAAACACCAGAAAATTGAGAAAGATAAGCAAGAAATAGAGGAAAAAATGGCTTTTTTACATGTAAAAATAATAGATTGTGAATTCTACAAAAATACATAAGGCAGATTGAAGTGGTTAAATATTATAAGCGTAATGGAGCAATGAAATTACTTACAATTAGTAGTGGCTTTTTAGGATTAATGTACTGCTTCTGGGGGATTTTAGGCATGCATTTTACGTATAATAGCCTATTAAATTTATTCACACAAATATTCGATTTAGACGGATATCTGGGTTATATTTTGGGAATGTTTATAGCAGCTTTAACACTTTTGGTTGCATTCAAGCCTGGTGATCCCCTTCCATGGCATTGGCTCTTGTTACTGATGTTTTCGATACTTTTGATGACATTTGTTCACGTAATAGCAGGCTTCCCAATATTTGTAGCGGGTATTATTGGTCTATTTAGTGTTGTATAAAAAATTATTTTATTTTTTTTTTAAATAAACTCATGTTACATAATACTAAAACGTTGTAAAGGTCTGATAAAATATGAAAACACACAAAAAAATTATCATTTCTGTTAGCATTGTAGTTTTTTTCTTTACCCCAATAATAATGCAAAGAGATATTAGTAGACGTTATGAAAAATCTTTCTCTCCCCAAAACAATCTTGAAGAAAATTTTACTAAACAGCCTGTTCTTTCTACTCAAAAAAGTAATTATGAAATTATAGAAGAAATGTTTGGGGAGAAAATGTCTCAGTATTCCACATTAGGGTATTTTCCTCAAGTATATGAATCTTCCTTACAAGCTACATATTATGCGCTGTATAGTCTGGACTCTATAGGAAGAATAGATCAAATCAACCAAACGAGAATCATTGATTACATCATGTCTCAATTTGACGCAGACTTAGGCATTTTTAATGACAAATATTCAGATCGGTATCTCAGATCTGATATAATGCAACATTATCCTCTTACATCTGTATTAGAAGTTAATTGTTATGCTATTCTCTCATTAGAAATTTTGGGGAGGTTGGATTTAATAAATATTCAGCATTTTATTAATTTTATTTGGAGCTGTTATAATCCAATTTCGAGTGGATTTATAGGACAACCTTTTGATTTAAATTTGGCAAGTTTTTTTAAGATTTCTACAATGGATAATACATATTTTGCACTCAAAACTTTAGATATGTTATTAAGTAGTTGGTTAAGTTATAACCAAGAAACCAATGATTTAATTCAATTTATAAATTCACTGCAAGTTGCGAACAATATAGATTGGAAATTCGGGGGATTTCGCAATGATAATAATAACTCCGTTGACTCACTCACTTTATTTTCTGAACCCAATCTACTTTCTTCCTATTATAGCATTAAGAGTTTAGAGATTTTTGGAATGATAAATAGTATTAATATTAATAATTTTAACCAATTCTTAAGTTCATTATATAATCCTACAGAATTCTATTTTAGAATTTCTCTAAGTGGCTTTAATAGCTTCCTCAATATCATAGCATCCGCGATTGGGTTAGAACTATCTAGTCTAACAGGATTCTCAACAATCAATCGAAATAGTGTTATTAGCTTTATTTTAAACAACCGGAACCAGTTAGGGATTTGGGATCAGTCAACAACAGTAAAAACTCACGAATTAATTGATACTTTTCAAGTTCTCCGATGTTTAAAAGAATCGGGAGAAATAACTCGATTCACATTACAGGAAAAAAACCAAATTGAAAGCTCCATAGGGTTGTTCCATCACTATAATGGGTATTCCTTACTTCCAGAAGATTATACCTCGATTGAATTGTTATTTTCAATTATAAATTCATTTCAGTATTTTGGCCGAATTTCAGATCTAGACATTCTAAACCTTTACGACGCTATTGAAGTTATTTATTCTGAGGAAGATTTCATTAAACAAGCTGGTTTCTTAGGTAATTTAAATTTTGACGAAAATCATATAGCATTTAGGTCTTTTCCCATTGAATATTATGGCTCTGGACATTATTATATAAGCCACAAATTTACTTATTTTGCACTTGAATCCCTACAAAAAATTCATAAATTGGATGATTTTTCTCTAAAAGTCAATTTATTAAAAATAGTTAATAACATCCTAAACTCCCAATTCTTAGATCCAGAATACGAAAATTTTGGTGCTTTTTTACCAACTCAAACTTTTACTTTATTTCCATCAGAAGTTCAGGACAAGGAAATCTATTTCGAATATAGTTATTATTCAATTAAGACTTTAGAACTGCTTGCGAATTTCTTAGATCTTGGTGATCTAAGGGATCTATCTTTCAATAAGGGTGCGTTATATGGATATTTAGCAAGAAATATCTTCTTAACAAATAATATGCTCTATTTTAATCCGGAAGACGCTTCTGATCCAGAAACAATTTTGGAGCATAATTACTATATGATATATATCCTAAAAGCTCTTAACTTGCTCGATTTGGATTTAAATAACATCACGGAATTTATCCTCCAGAACATTAATTATGAAAATATAAGAAATATTTATTATTGCTATAAGATCAACGACATTCTGGATTTAGGGATCATTTTCGACTTTAACTTAACTAGCAATTTAGTTAGACAACTGTATTCTGAGAGTATACATGAGTTTTATGAAAGTAGGAATCATCAAGTAATTGATCAAGAGATTTTTCTATGGATCAGTGAGATGGCAAGGAATGATGATATATATGTCCAATGCTCTTACAAGGAGACAGTCAAATTGGGGAGCGTTAATACCATTATTGCATCATTTAGCAATTTAATATTTACAGAATATGGTCATTTAACTTCAGTCATATTTGAAAGTGATCAGCTTGGAACTCTTAACCTCGAAAAACAGTTTGACAATATTTATCAAATAAGTTTCATGGTTCCTGAAGATCCCAAATTTTACCCAACTGTTGATGGTACAATCATGATTTATGATAACTCAAAAATTATTGGTCAAGTATCCGTGTCATTTCAGACAACCTTTGAACAAATAATAGATTTTAGACCTAAAGAAAACGAAGAGGGAATGGAACTTATAGTAAATATATCTAGGAAATTCTCTTCCAAAATTCAACCAATGTATAATTCCACTCTTTTTGTTGATATTTTAATGGATAATATCTTAATTAAAGTTACAAATTTCACCCGGAAAGATTTTACAAGTCATTCAACCTTTACCATGAATTATAAATACATTATACCGGGGGATTATTACTTTAAAGTAAAATTGTTTGACAATTTTTTTCCTGAGGGATTATCTTTGTTTGAATATAATACTCAGACCGATCTTAAGAACCTTGAACTACGAGAGCCATTGAATGCTAACGGTGAGGTTTTAGCTGTTGCTGGGGTAGGAATTACGATTGGACTAGTAGTATTTGTAATAAAATCTGGACGATGGGTAAAAATTAAAATGAAGGAAGGTAATAAAAGGGAAGTAATCAAGAATGAAAAGTCTATAACTCAAAAAGGTGAATTAGGAAATAAAATGAAAGTAGTTTCATTTGAGGATGACTACAATGCCTACTAAGAACTCTTCTTATATAGGGAGTATATTTCTTTTTACGTTAATTTTCCCTTTATTTTCAATAACTACTATAGGAGATTCTACTAGATATTCCCATCCTCGTATTTCTCCAACAGATTATGGGGTTTCAAATTATAAAATAACTCAAAGTGTTAAATATCAGGTAGATATTAATTTTTCCTTAACACAGAAGACCGGTACTGCTAATTTTTTATTTAAATTTGCAAGATTAGATAATCGAGTTCCGAATTCAACATTTACTAGATACACACCTCCCTATCAAGAAAGTCAACTTTTGTATAGTAATTTATATGGGTCTAAGCCTTATTACGTTAATATGGGTCATCAAGATAAGTTTAATAACACGTTTGATTCATTCAGTACTACACTCTCACCTTTTGTTTCTATGATATCTACTAAGTTGAAATCATGGGTTAGGTTTAATCAAAAATATATTGTACTATTAAATGCTATCGAATTCCCAAATATCAAAGAATCTGATATCGGTTCATATGATACTACAGATGAAATTTTTAAATTATACAGTAATCAAACGGAACCTTATTATGAGCGGGATGAATCATCCCTAATTGAGTTATCTAACAATCTCGTTAAACCCAATGATAATCCCATTGAGAAAGCAGAAAAGATTAATAATTGGATTTCTAACAATATTGATTATAATGAAAATATGCCTTCTCAGGAAATGGGGGCTCTTTGGGCTTATAATAACTTGGAAGGTGACTGTAGTGAATACTCCAGTCTGATGATAACTTTGCTACGAATTCAGGGAATACCTGCTCGTAAGGTTTCAGGTTTTTTAATATCTAATGATCTTGCTATTAAACCCCAAGTTGGTGATATGTGGACGTTCCATGCTTCTGAATCGGATTCTAATTTAATAGGACATGCTTGGGTTGAATATTTCATTCCAAATATCGGGTGGATAGCCTGTGATCCTACCTGGAATTACTTTAACCAAATTGACTTTCTCAGATTAAGTCTAAATGTGGGAGCTAACTTCTTATTTCCACCTTATAATACTGTGAGTGAGTTTTTAAACCCATTATTTAGTTATACCCTCGGTGCTGAGTTTGAATATGATTACACAGTAAAGATTACTGCCATAGAATCTACGCTGATACCCTCTTTAATTTCTCCTTTGAAGTCATTTATCATCATACTGATTGTGGTAATCCTTGGATTATTCATAGTTTTTTATATTGTTAAAAAAGTTAAAAAAAGAAATCCTTTTTATTTATTTAAACTAAACTCACTTTTCGATCTAATGTTCAATCAGCACTTATGAGACATTTAATAGCAGATGAAATGGGAGAAGATTCCAAATTCAAAAAAACAATGAAGAAATATTAAATCATAAAAATTTCAATAGTGAAATTATTAAATAAAAAAATTATCTAAAAATTTCTTTTTAATTTGCAATATTTAATAAAATAAAATGATAATTTAAGGTAATATCATGAAGCGAATAATATATTTTGGAAAAAAAACTTTAGATATTTTCACAATAAGCCTAAATTATGAAAAAATACTTCCTGGGATAAAACTTAATAAAATTAATCCTTTTGCGGAAGCGATCAACGAGTTTTTTCCTACAAAACCAATGCTAGGTTTACTTAAAAGACGTATTACAGAAATCCATTTGTCTCCTTTAACCATCTGGGATAATAACAAGAAAAATCGAGTGGAAATTGGACAAGATAATTGAACTACATCCTGATTGCAACAAAAAGATCTCATCTTGTATCAGAAACTAACTTAATTACATACTTGTGTTTTTTGTTTAAATAGATTAAATTTAACTCATGATTAATGCAAAAAATTAGGAATTGTAATTATTGTGGGTGGAAATTTCCCGTCGATTTTATCCAAAAAATCTCTGAAAAGAGCGATTCTGTATTCTGTGAAAATTGTGGAACTGAACTGTTAAGTGAAAAGTCTTTACCCGATACTATTAAAAGTGAAGAGAAGTCAGACCAAGATTTAACACAGAAAAAGAAAAAGAAGGAAATTTATAACAAAATTTATGGAAAAATCAGATATTATAAGAATCCCATTGATAGAATTATATTTGACTCCGATTTCCCTCGAGTTTTTAAAGATAATTTCATAATTGTTATTTCTCGAGTTATTTATACCCATATACAAGAATATGAACTTGTATCTTCTACTGATATTAAAACTGTGGAATTAACTAAAGAGATTCTTGACAATCTCTATGAAGATATTAGCCCGGTTCTTTCCAAACTATTCAAACGTGAATACTTAGGAAACCTACGCAAATCCAATATAACTGATTTTGGAAAATGGCTCAAATTATTACATACTAAGCTTAATTTAAATAAGAGCTATCGAAAAGATTTTATCATCTATCTGCGTAATTTAATAAAAGAAATTTATACCATAATTTCTGAACTATGGGATACTATAGATCTACCTAAATTTGAAAGGACTATAAGGGATAATTTAAAAGATTTTTCTTATAGTTCCGAAGAGTTTAAAAGTAGTAATATTAAAGAATTAGATTTAGAAAATGAGAAGTCTAATGCTCAAATTTTTGCAGAAAAAGAGGATTATATTAAATTCTTGGAAATATTACGTTCCGAGATAACTAAGTTAGTCTCTGCTAAAGAATTGCATAGAGATCGTCTAGCAAATTGGAGACTTGCTAAATACCTAGATCTTCCATTCGGAGAGCGAAAAGATGGTAGAAAATGGGATACTATATCTACTATTTCTAAGGGTGAAAGGCATCTAACTATTGAAGATTTAGAAAAATCTAAGAAAAGTTTGCTAAGGTTCTTTGGGGGAAAAACTGAAGATACTATTAATATTATTAACAATTTCTTGGACGATAATCGATTAAGAAGATATAGTAAGCAGCAATGGCATCTTCATAATCCTAAACTTAAAAATAACTTTTTTACTGGTATTGCTAATGAAGAATATGAAGAAAACAACATTGTATCATCTTATTGGTTTGGATTTATGGGTTCAGACGCTTCGGTACGATCTGGATTATTCAAACAATCTAAGGGTTCTCAAAGGGATCATAGATATCGATATGATGTAACAATAGAGTTATCAAAAAATGATAGAGGGTTACTGAGGCAATTTTGCGATACAATTGGTTTAGATCATTCAAAGATTAAAGATAGACCAAGGGAGAAATGGGGTAAGGTTTACATACATTCCTATGTATCATTTGGCTGTCGTGAGATGATAGATGATTTAAATGTCTTAGCGTTTAGTAGTTCAAAGGAAAAGAGAAAAAAAATTCCTCATTATGTCAACAAGGCTTTAGAACAATCGTTTAAACAAATAAACAGAAATAATGTGGGACCTTGGCATTTAACTAACACTATAGCAGGGAAGATAGCTTTAGTATGGTTAAGGGGTGCTTACGATGGTGATGGAAGTTCTAACAAAACAGAATTAGGATCTGCCTCAAAAATGTACCTCAAATCAATAAAACGAGCATTCAAAATTAAACATCCTTTGAGATCTCCTAAGTCAAATTTTTGGGTTTTAAGTCTTGGTGCAAGGCTTTTTAACTCAATGACTACTGTTTCTATGGAATATGGTCTGGGTTTAGAGAGAAAGAATAAACATTTCTCAGAAAATCGGGAGGCTTTAGATATTCTAAAGGAATTATTGGAAGATCTAAATGTAGATAAAGACTGTTTACAAGATTTAGTTTATAAGTTTAGGCAATATGAGGTTTTAAGGATGTTTTCAACTATAAGAGAAACTTTTAAGAAATTATTACTTGAATGGAATATAGAATTGCCACCAAATGGATATTGGACTTCTAAGGATAAGTTATTGGAGTCAAAACATTAGCGAGATTAGGTAGTATGGTCATAAGTTATATGAGATTGCAGAGCTTTCACCTTCTGCATATACAAATAATTAAGAATTTCAGATTAAGAAATTTATGCCTATATTCAATTTATTATGTTTATTTTGGGGGTATTTCTACGGGAAATGGCCGATCAGTATAGAAAATACGAATTAGTAGAGTTATTTGCTATTACTATAACCGCTCTAGAGAAATTTATTCGGAATTGGAATATAATATTCCCATCTAACGGATATTGTAAAAAGAAATGATAATTACGTAGCTCAAGAGAGAAAAATAAGTAATTCAATGAAATCAGAAAATATTTTTATCCAAGAAAGAACGGTATCGAGGATATTTATTTACTGATTAAATAATTTCATAAGCAAGATTCTGTAAATCTAAACTCATATGAAAATAAGAAAAAAAGAAATTTATATTCCTTTTACTACTTTTATTTTAGGAGCGTATGCATCCTCTACTCCATAATTGTTAAAATTGATGCTGTAATGATCCCGCCAATGAGATTTTACGTCCTTGAGCATAGCTTCCATTACTCCACTTTTGACTTTACCTTCAGCGCAGATTGTTGTACCTGACGGCGTGGCTGTGATCTCGCCGTCTTTAACCACAATCTGGCCATCCTTGATGGTGTATGCTGCTAATGAAAAAGCTTTCTCTATTGCATGCCCATCTGCTTTATCTGGATCTAATTTGTAGATAGCTATATCCCCAATAGCCCCTAGCCCTAAATGACCTCTATCGGTCATACCTAAGCATTTTGCTGTGCCCCCCCTTGTCACAATACATATTTCATTTAAAGTAAACTCGCGATCGATGTCTTTTAGTTCTGTTTTTTCAGA
>LAZR01001662.1_pt1 | contig 13818 bp, 18 predicted proteins | sample 329461 | NCBI WGS metagenome assembly LAZR01 (sample SAMN03002196, study PRJNA259156) | marine sediment metagenome | biome: sea floor; feature: Hydrothermal impacted sediments; material: marine sediment; isolation source: Loki non-amplified sample from Loki's castle hydrothermal vent sediment ...
GACCTTCACATCAATACAATGGATGATTACCTTCAACTCGTCAAAGGAGGTCATTAATGAACTGGCTGAAATTCCTGAGAAAAGTCTTAGGAAATGGCAATGGAATGAATGTTATGCAATATCTCCAAACGGAGATAAAGCCTTCTATCACAGGACTTCAGAAAGGTCATGAACACCTTACAGAGATGGTGGCAGAACGACCGACCCGTACAGAACTGGATACCAGACTTGACAGGATTCACAAAAGAATAGATACTAAACAGGATAAACAATAAGGAGATATCTTATGACTGCAACACCGAAAGCATCGAATTTCAGAGAAAAGAATCAATTCTCAATGGGACAGTCTGGAGGAGGTCCAATCATCACGCGCAAGAAAGGCCTCAAGACCAATCCCCGAAAAGGTGGCGGTATCAACCGTTCCACTCAAGGCACCAAACAAAAGTAACATCCTTCCCTTCCTTCTCATATCCTTTTCAAAATCCAGCCTCTTTACTCCTTGGGTAAAGATAGGTTAAATACTATCAGGCGCATTTGCGTCCCAACACCAGGAGCACCTCATGACGCTCACCAATTTCCCGAATGGGATTACATCGTTTGGAATTCCAATGGTAGGGTCCAGTGACCTTACAACCACAGGTAACATATTCTTTGTAGATTCCGGTAATACCGCTCGTGGCGACACCCCAGACAAAGGTTCAGCCCCAGACACCCCGTTTTCAACTATCGACTTCGCAGTAGGCCGCTGTACGGCAAACAACGGAGATGTAATCTTCGTTATGCCGGGACATGCTGAAAACATCTCGACAGCCACCTCTCTGGTCATGGATGTAGCTGGAGTCCGTATCATCGGAATGGGCTGGGGTCGTTCCCGTCCAGTGCTCACTTACACGGCAACTGGCAGCACCGTTGAAATGGATGCTGCAAACTGCACTCTCGAAAACATAGTGTTCGTCGCCGGAATCTCAGCAGTCGTAGTCGGTATTAACGTAGACGCAGCCGACTGTTCCCTCGTTAACTGCGAGTTTGACTTTTCTACTACCGCTTTCGACTTTGTTACGATAATGAATATTGCTACTGTGGATAGAGCAGCAGTGCTCAATTGTCGATTTATCACTGAGAACGGAGTTGCTGGAACGGCTACTGGTATTAATTTAAATAGTGCTGATGAAGTTCAAATTATTGGAAATCGATTTATAGGTGATTTCACAAACGGTTGTATTAGAATGACTGGAGTTGCTTCGGATAGTGTAGAAATCCGCGACAACAGGATGTGGAACGGCTCTGCGACTGCTCGTGGCATCAGCAATTTAGTCGGCTCTAATGGAATCATTCGAGATAATACCTTCAGTTACGAAGACGATCAAGCACACGCTAACCAACTCTTTGTTGCAGCTTCCGGCTCTACACTCAACTGGCAAATTACAGTTCACCGTTCAAGTGTCTTTGATGGAGGTACTACCAACTCTCATGGAGACCTCGCTGGGACCAATGACCCATACACGATCTTCACTGTAACCGGAGATGTTATCATTGAGGCTATCTGGGGCATCTGTAATACAGACCTTACTGGAGCCTCAGCAACGATTTCAGTTGGAGTCGTCGGCAGAACGGCAGGACTCATTGCATTAGAAACTGCAACTGAGATTGACGATGGCAATGTCTACGTCAGTGCTACTCAAGCTGTTGGTGTTGCAGCAATCTCAAACACAGGACTCTTTGCCATTAATGACAGTCTTGACATCATCGAGACTCCACTAACTGCCAATGTTACTGGAGGTCAAATCGACTACTATTGCATCTGGGCTCCGGCAGAAGACGGTGCTTCGATTATCGCTGCTGCTGCTGTTACCTGATGCGTTGGAGAATCTATTACGGTGATCCGGATGGCATGGTCTATGACGGAGACCTATTCTGTAATTCATGAAACATTAATATAAGAAAAGAATATAGGAGAAGAATAATGGTAGCACTTATGAGGTTTCACAGGGATAGAACCCAGGTTGCTGTTACTCTATCTGATGAAACTCTAACAGTTATTGATACGATTATGACCGGTGATAGAGATTCACTATCAATACAACTTGCTAACGCCGGAAATGTGCTGGATAAGTTTGAGGTTGCTGGTCAGGTTGTTGTGAACGGCACTTTTGAGGTGTTGTTCAATGCGGCAGCTGACTTCACGAGTCCTGCTGGTATTCTTATTGGGGCTAGTGGTGATCTTACAATATTGGCGGATGCAGCTACTGGATGGCTCCTTTTATATCCCAAGGGATTCTATGGGCTAAGGATAAGAGCTGCAAGGGCCGCTGGAGCGAATACTATTCTTACAATGAATAGTGGTGGAAGTTAATTATGTCTCCTTGGTCAATAGAATATGATCCTGTGAAGGGGGTATTACACCCCTTCCCATATGCGCCTATTATGGGAGGAGCGCGTCCGTTTATCTTACTAGATGCTAAGAAGGGATTAACCTTCAACGGCTCCGGTGCTGACCTGATTGACGAGGACTTTACAGTTGATCCGGGTTGGACTGAGTTTGGTGATTCCAGTGTTGTCAATGGTAAAATAGTTTCTAATACTGTTGCTGGGGTGGACGCTTATTCAGTTAAAACTTTTGCCGCTCAAACAGAATTATGGGCTGAAGCTATTATTAGTTTTGATTCTTTTAGTTTTGGTGCTACTCATTCGGCTGGAGTATTTGCGTTACATAGCCTTAGCGGTATAAGGGTAGAAATTTATCTTGTTGAGTCGAGCGGAATAAAATTTGCAGCAGGTTATGCTGACGATGCGGGAGCAAATGATGCAACATTAAGTTCTCCCGTTCCTGTTTTAGGGAAAAAATATAAAATAACTTTGCATTATAAACAAGCAACGACGACCAGTTCAAATGATGGAATATGTGAAATTTGGATCGACACTATAAAGGTGCTGGATGAACAGACTGTCGATAATAATGCGGAGGATGGAGACCATATCGAAGTCGGGGGTAATCTTGCTAGCTCGCAAGCAAGTGTTCTCCAACGCACTGACGATGTAAAAGTCGGCACCACTGGGGCTTCTCCGGCACAAGTTACCAATTGGGCCGATCAGTCCGGTGATGGTAACAACGTACCACAGGCAACGGCGGTGGATCAGCCTGACTGGAATGTGAGTGATTCCGATTTTAATGGGAATCCAAGTGTTGAGGCAGATGGTGTTAGTGAGTCTTTAAAAAGCGCATTATTTTCAGGCGGAGACAAGGCGCAACCGAATTTAGTTTTTATAGTCCATAAAACTGTTTCTAATGTTGCTGCAAGCGATTATTTATTTGATGGTCACACTAACGCCGCAAAAAGGCATGCTATCTTTGATGGTTCGGGAGGTCCTAATCAGGAGATATTTGCCGGTACTTCGCAAGCTCTTTCATTGATTGATTTAAACGCTCATGTTAGCGCATACCTGTTTAATGGAGCGTCGTCTAATTCATGGGAAGATGGCGTGCCCACGATTCCTGCCGGGACGATTGGTGCTAATCCGTGGGATGGAATAACTTTGTTTTCCAGATTTAATGGTGCAAACTGGGGGAACAGAAAGGTGGCTTATCTTCTTGCTTATAACTCCAACTTTTCAGACGCCGCAATAAACTATATTGGCAATGTCCTCGCCGCAAGGTTCGGCACAACTTGGACGGATATATAATGGCTATTGACACCAAAGAAAGTGGGAGATAATTAATTATGCCATTTTGGAACCAAAGATCAGGCGGAGATTTAATAACAAAAGATGGTAAGACATCTCAGTATATAGCGAGTGGATTCACTGAAACTCACACCATCCATCTGGATACGCAGGCTATTATCACTCAGACTGCCTTCATGCTGATTGATTTGTCTGACATAATAAACTGGCCTCATTCTCTGACAGGGCATATAAATCTTGAATATATGATCCTTGAGGTTGATCCTGACAGTTCATATCTTGGTGAAGTGAAACTTGGGTTTCTCTCCAATGTTGATGCAACTAATGGCGACTTTCATCAAATTATAGATATTGATATGGCTAGAAAGTCTGATTTATTAGTAGAAGTGATAAATTTCGGCTCTCATGGATTTGATTGTGAGGCAGATCATCATTTTGGTCCTATAATGGCTGATAGTACCTTATTCCAAACAGATGTTAATTTAGAGGGGCCAGATGGAGCAACCAGTTATCCCTCAGGGAATGGTGATTTAGCTATGATAATTGAACGATCGGCGGGGTCAGTTGATGTTTCTCTCACACTTGGATATGAAGCTGTAACTTGATAGGATATTAACTACAATGGCATAGGAGAAAACCATGGCAATCAAAAAAGGGCTGGTTAACAAACCGCCCAGAACACCATCAAGTGAATTCAATCCACCGACACGACCGACCAATGTAGTCAAGCCTTCTCGTAGCGGTCAACCAGTTCGACTGACAAGGAAACGCTAATGTCTACGTTCAAGGTCACAGTCAATGTTGAACTGGATTCCCGCAGTCTTCCCGGATACCCAAAAATCCGTAGACTCGAAGTGGATGAGAACCAGCAATTCAAATATGAGAAGGCTACCGGAGCAGGCTTTACTGCGATACCCCTCGATCAGCTTGATGAGATTCAAGCACTCCTCCTTGAATCCGACCAGCAAGTCACCGTCAGATTAGACGGTCAAACTGATGCAGGTATAGTCCTCAACGCCGGTGGTCTTCTCCTCCTTTTAGACGTAGATATTGACGCAGGTGCAGGAACATCAAACGCATCACTGGAAAATACTTCAGGATCAACCGCAAACATTCAAGGATTAGGAGGCGGAACATAATGGAAAAGAAAACTAAAGCAATTATGGGAGTAGTTATCGCTATCGTTGCAGCTTTGATGGCTTTCGGTGTTGGAATGCCGGACTTTTTAACGAGTCTTCTCGGTATCGTACCGGAAGTACCAGTAGCACCAGTAGTGCAGTAGGTTGGATTTTCTCCTCCTGTTTATGGCCCTGTGCTCTCCATTTGTGCTCGTGATTTATTTAATGTATCGAGACTACAAGAAGGCAAAAAAGAAATGAGTGGTATCTATCTTATAATCGGATTCATAGTCTTCTTAGTGCTTGTAATCTGGAAAGTAAGCAGTTGGAGAATGTCCAGTAAAAAGGTGGATAAACTCGTTCAAGCCAATAAAATAAAGGAAAGAGTCGATGAAGCCGTCACTAAAAAAGAACTGGAGCATAAAAAGAATCTGTCTGCTGCTTCTGACTTTGAGCGTGCTACTCGGATGTGGAACGACAAGCCTCCCAAAGCTAGATAAGTTTGAGAGGCCTTCAAAGTTTCCTGAGACTTGTGACTGGATAGACGGGAAGTATGAGTGCCGCTCTGCAATCCTATGGGACCACTCTTCTGATTCCAAAAGTTGTCTCAGTCAGGACGAATTTCTTACGATCACGAAACATATTGTAATACTCAATCATGTGATTGATCTGCACGAAATCCAAGTCGATGAATGGAATAATCAGTAATGGTCACTTCTACAATTAACACAATTCCAGTAGCAGGGGCTTCATTTCTTGCTGTTCTCCAAAACTTTCTGCGTGAAGAAGACGCAGATAGATTCGATCTGATTCTAAATCCCTTTGTAGTCCAGAATGGTCTCCACGGTACAGGCGGCTCTCTCACAGGAGATCCCGGAGACACCATAGCCTTCCCTCAAGGCTTCTTCGTCAACGAAACTGGAACAATTGTCTACAACGATAATACAGCCCATCATTGGGTAATCATCTTCAAGGACACTACTACAGTCCTTGGTGGAGACTGGGTTCGAGTATCTGGTACTCATTATCTCTTCGATCCAGTTGCAGCAGTTCAGCCTTCAGTCCCTGCCGGAGGACTCATTCTAATGGATGTAGTCACTTCCGGTGGATCAATCACCACAGTCACCGACCTCAGAAACCTTTCAGCATTTGCAGTTCAGGAGGATGTATTCAAGGTAAAGGTTTCTTCAGATGACACTACAGCGAATACTCTTCTAGCTAAATTAACGGCTGGTGGTGGAATCACTCTGACCGAAACCAATCCAGGAGCCAATGAAGAAATTACAATTGATGCAGATGCTTTAAGCGTAGTCAGCACAAATGACACGACTCCGGGATTCATTGAAGACAAGATCACAGCAGGAGCTGGCCTTAAAGAAACTGTCCAGAATGCTTTTGGGGATGAAGACTTACTGCTCGATATAGACTTGGCAACCACTTCTGGGATGGAATTCACTGGGGGGAAACTTCGAGTCAACACAGTTGCTAATGGCGTAGTCGCAATAGATTCTAATGGGACTGTCCTTGATATTAACGGGACAGCGACAATTACAGGAGTTGTGGATGAAACTGCCGATACAGTAATTGTTCATGACGATTCCGCAACCGGGGTTAAAACACGAAAAGTTATCACTCAAGATTTAATTCCAATTGCCTCACAATCAGAGGCAGAGACTGGTACAAATAACACAAAGCGTATGACTCCGCTTAGAACGACTCAAGCCATTGGCGGCAGAACCGAAGTATTTACAGCCAGTGGTACTTATACTGTACCCGATAGAATTGCGTCAGTGTTTGTTATAGCTGTAGCCGCAGGAGGGCAAGGTGGTGGAGGTACTTCCGGTGCTAATACAGGGGGTGGGGGAGGCGGAGCGCAGATTATTAAAGCGGTTGTTACTGTAACTCCGGGTGGTTCTGAGACTGTTACGATTGGTGCTGGAGGGACGAGTGGTGGGGGCACAGGATCTCCTGGGAATGCTGGTGGCGACACCACATTTGGTTCTTTAGTTACGGCAAAGGGAGGCTCCGGTGGTGCTACCGCAAATCCCGCAGGAGCTGGTGGGGCAGCGGGTACGGGTAGTTCAACTACAGGCACTGATATAACTATCCCTGTTGCTCATGCAGGTACTGCCGGTGGTAGTGGAACTGGGGGTAATGGTGGTTCTGCTCCTGAAGAATGGGTTGAATTTAATGGTGGCCTCGGTGCAGCTAGTGGAAACGGTAATGATGCTACTCTATTAGGAAGCGGTGGTGGTGGCGGTAGCAGTAGCGCCCCTACTGTTGGTGGTGATGGAGCAGACGGTTATATGATAATAACCCCAATCGAGTAAAATTATGACAATTAACCCACTCCCAACAGCAGGTCCAGCATTCGAGAACGATCTCTCCACTTTCCTCTCCGAAGAGGACGCAGATCGTTTCAAAGATATGTTCACGGGCTTCATAGTCTCTGGTGGCCTTGGAGCAACTGCTGGAAGTCTCACCCACACTCCGACCTCTTTGACAGCCTACCCCGGAGGTCACTTCATTACAGAAACAGGCTCCATAACCTACCCAGACGACGCAACTCATGTATGGGTCATTTGCCACAAGGACACAACTTCAGTCGTCACCAATTGGACCCGCGAGTCTGGAACCCATTACCTCTTCAGGAATACCGGATCAGCAACTACTCCTACTGTTCCAACAGATTCAGCTCTCCTAATGAAAGTCACTACAGCCAGTGGTTCGATCACAGCAGTTGAGGATGCTCGAATCACTTATCCAGTGGTAATAGCAAGTATCATTCAAGTTCTCACAGGTCCGGGAGCGGTTGACATCGTTTCAAGAATCACCCATATTGTAACAACAGGAGCAGATGCTCTTACTCTGGTAGATGGTGTAGCAGATCAGCAAAAGTTTATTGTCATGAAAACTGATGGTGGAGTTGGAACACTTACTCCAGATAATCTCGGAAACGGCTCAACTATAACCTTTGATGATGTAGGAGATTCAGCAAGTCTTCTCTTCACCAATGCAGCATGGCATTTTATGGGAGGTACAGCTACTCTTGCCTAAACTCATAATCACACACCCAGAAATCGAGAAGCTCCAACCAAGTGCTGAAGCTATTCAGGAGCTGGAGAGATTTCTTAGTCACAACCTAGAAGACGACCTCTCAGCCCGTTGGCGGCAAGAGGTAGCTTGGCGGGAAGCCCTCCGTCAATACGATGCTCAACCCAGACAAAAAGTCCGAAATGTTCCAGTCGAAAACGCTCCCAACATAGAAATCCCGGTTGGAATGCTGGGAGTGGATATCTTCTATTCCATCTCTCTTCAGACGGTATTCAACACGGCTCCATTAGTCTCAGTAGCCCTCTCCCCCGGACGCGGAGAATTTATAGAACACAAGAAAGCTGTAGAGGACTTTTTAAACTGGTCCGTCCGTCAAGAGATGGATATCCGAAATGCCGCAGAACACGCATTCATGGATGTGGTCCAACTCGGAACAGGAGCCTTATTCACTCCCTGGATCACAGATCGAAAGAAAACCAAAGTCCACAAAATCATCAGCTCCCATCCCCAAGTCATGCCTTGGCCCATCGAAGATGTAGTTCTTCCGGCAGGTTCCTTTCAGGCGGTCCAGAATATGCCTCGGCTCTGGTTGCGTTCTTATCTAACCGAGTGGGACTTGGAATTCAATCGTAAAACCTTTGGTTGGAAGACTGAATTCGCAACTCCGGCTTCAGCAGTCGGCTGGGTCAGAACCAAACGAGAAGCTCTTGGAAACACGCATCATAATCGAACCGGGGAAATCTACGAAGTCTTTGACTGTTATGTGGACTACGATATAGACAATGATGGCTTCGAGGAAGAACTCTTAGTCACCTTTGATCGGCATTCCCAGAAGATTCTAAAACTCAGATATAATCCCTATGACCGCAAACCAATAGAATTAATGAGCTACCAGAAAAGAGCATTCCTCGGTTATGGCATGGGAATGATGGAGAAGCTTGGACCCTTTCAGCAGGAAATCTCCGATATCCACAACTACCGGAATCTCAATATGCTTCTGGCAAATACTCGTCTCTGGAAAGTCAAGCGCGGAGCCGGAATCCCGGAGAATATGAAGATTTATCCCGGCAAACAAATTACAATGCAGAATCCAGAGGATCTCCAAGGAGAGCAAATGGGAGAGATCTATAATTCCGCTCCTCAAGCTGAGATGCTTTCACTGAGTATGGCAAAAGAGTTAGTCGGCATCAACGAAATGACCTCCGCCCGTCCCAGTGGAATCCTCTCATCTCGTACTCCAGCCACTACTGCCCAGCTTGGATTTGCTCAACAGAATAGCCGCTTTGTCGCGCCTTTTGATTCCATGCGCTTTGGTCTTGCAAACTCTATAAAACAGGGAGCTTTCAGATATCAAGAACAGATCAAGTCAGGCAAGCAAGATGTTATGGATCACATCAATAATGTTCTGGGTAAAAGAGGTCAACTGGTTATCGACATGCTCAAACGAGAAGACTTCGATGAATCAGTTATCATAGAGCTAACAGCCACCTCAGAGCGAACATCTTCAGGAGCCCGTTTACAATCACTGTTGCAGATATCTCAGATTATGTTACAGTATTGGGAGAAGATAGCACAGCTTGGAGCCGTTGCCACGAATTCCCAAACACCAGCTCCGATGAGAGAGATCGCTTTAAAGATTTCCAAGGCTGCTGGAGAACTGGTTGAACGCATAGCTCGACAAATGGATACCATTCGTGACCCAAAAGCGTTTATAATAGAATTTGGGCAGGAACTGGATCAAGCAGCTCAGATTCAAGATCAAAGCACTATGAATGAGTTGGGTTTCCTAACAAACGCTCTTGATGAACTAGATCAGCAGAATCCTCAAGGAGCCCTTCAACCAACCTCTTAACCTACCTTTTCATACACTTTACAGGAGAACTTATCATGAGATGGATTACATATCTGGAGTCTAATAAAGAAGCGTATCAAAACTTTGAGGAATATCTTGAAGCCCAGATTGAGTTCTACCGAAAACCGCTTGAAGACACACGTAGTAATTATGATGCTCTGCGCGTTCAACAGGGCTCTGTTAAAGCCCTTCGCCAGATACAGTACATATTAAAGGAATCTCAAAAGGAGTCACAATCACATGGCTACGGAACCGATCAAACAAGAGACGGTCCCAGCTGATGGAACACCACCTCAGCCAGACCCTCAGCCCATCACACAAGAGCAACTCGATCAAAAGGTTGCAGAAGTCACCAAGCAACACGAAGAAAAACTCCAGCAAGAACGCGACCTCTATAAGAATCGAGAAACCCAGCTCATCAGTTCCCTAAACAACCAAAATACCCAGCAACAGCCTCCACCCGCAGCTCCAACTGTCACCAAAGAGGAAGCACTCCGTTATATGCAGGACGAAGGAGACCCTTCCAAAGTGATGGAATATTACGATAATCGTATGGATGCTCAAGCAAAATCCTACGAAGACAAGATTACCAATCTCCAGCAACTCGGTGGCAGTCAAATCTCCTCTCTTGCAATTCAGCAGGCAGAAGCTAATCCTAGTAATACTCATTTCTCCCGTTACAAAGCCGAGATCATGGAAGTTGTCAACCGCTCTGGTAGCTCTGATCCAGCAATGGTGCAAGAGGCTTATGTCTATGTCAGGGGAAAACATATGGATGAAATCCTCAAAGAGGAACAGGAAAAGATGCTCCGTCAAGCAGAGGATAATGGCGGTGTCTTAGTTCCAGGCGGGGGCAAAACCGGAAGAGGTAAACCAATGGATGAAGGACCGAAACCTGAAGAAGTTTATAGCGATAGAGCCCAGAGTCTTCTAGAACAGAAAAACATTGACGCAGATCAGTTCCTCAAGAAAGTAGGAAGTTCAATGCCTTTCCGTGATTATGAGGCAAAGGAAGATGGAACTCTGAAATCCAAGAGAGTCAAACGATTTGAGGGAGGATTCAAAGACCTTCAGAAAGTTGAAGAAGAAAACAAAAAGATGGAGGAGGAATTCGAATGGTACAACTAGACGAATTTGGACGACCCGTACAAGTAGAACCCAATCTTCCTCCCCCCGGCAACGAAAGGCAGGAGGTACTCAAGAAGAGAACCGACCAACTGGAAGAGCAGATCGACCAGAAGTCGGATCAATTCCTTGCTGTTGATCCATCCAAGATGGAGCCGGACAATGAAATTCTCAATGACATCGACAAAGGCTTTCTATACCCGCCCAGTGCTGATCCCAATTATGAATACAATTGGGTCCAGTGCCGCCATCCAGTAGACCATCCCTCTCGCATGGTAGAAATAAAGCTGTCCGAGAAAGTTAAAGTCAGCGGTAAGTGGGTCCGTCCTTGGAAGGTTGTTATGGGCAATGATCCAGATGCCAAAGGACTCAAGATATCAGCAGAAAATACCTGCACCATCGGAGACGTACTTCTAATGCGTTGCCGTAAAGATCATTATGCTCTTCTGACACTGGAAAAGCGCAGGAAGACTCTTGAAAGAACTTACGGTACTGATTCAGCTCTTGTTGATATAGCTCTTAGTCACAACGCCTCTGGCGGAGAAGCTGCTTACAGTAAATATAAAGAAGACGCGAACTTTTCTTTATTCGGAAACGCACTAAAAATGAAACTTGATAACATGGTCAGGACCGGAAATATTCCTGGGCTAGAAATCAACAGGAGGTAAACATGGCAGTTCAAGAAATGACAGTGGGTAAGTTAGAGGGATTATCAGCAATCCCCATAAGAAACGGCCCAGAAGATGCTTCTATGACATGGGAAAGAGGATCTGTCTTGATTCCAGATCTAGCAACTGGTGAAATCAAAGAAGCGGGAAATGAACCTGTAGCGGATATCATCGGTATAGCTGTTGCTGATGCATCTACAGTAACTGGTACAGATACACTCTATGTCCCGGCTGATGTCTCTGGAGTAGTCTTTGAAGGAAACATTGGAACCAGCATAACTGCTGGTGACATTGCAGCAACCGATCTTTTCGAGGATTATCCTTTAACACTTACCGGCACTGAATGGTTTGTCGATAAAACCGACAATACTAATCCTGCTGTTCGAGTAACCGGCTTCAAGGACGCAATAGGAACGACCAACGGTAGAGTGTACTTTGTATTCATCAAAGACGCTTTACTTGTGAACACAACCTGATAAGGAGGCAGTAATGATTAACGCAACAAGTGGATTTGCGGAACTTCTTAATCCAGCAATCGATCGGATTTATCTGGATACCCGCAGAGAGCGGCCTCTGGAATTCAAGGAAGTTCTAAACGTCAGTAATCATATTCGTCAGAACGAGCAGGATCAGGAATTTGCCGGGTTAGGTGTTATGCCCTCAAAACCTGAAGGTCAACAGTTTACACTCGACCAACCCATTGCAGGCGGTGCTGTAACCTACACCGCAGTCCCTTTTGGGCTGGCAATGGAAGTCACGTTTGAAATGTGGCACCAGGATTTATTCGGTGTCATGGGTCAAATGGCCCAAGAACTTGCTCGATCATCCAGAAACCGGATGGAAGTCAATGCTGCAACAGTTTTCAATTCAGCATTTGACTCGGCAGTAACAGGTTTCGACGGTGATGAACTGTGTTCAACCTCTCACACGACTCCGGGCGGTCAAACGATTGCCAATCGACCAGCCGTGGATATTGGGCTGTCAATCACTGGAATCCAAGATGGAATTCAAGCATTTGAAACTCTGGTTAATGGCCGGGGACTTCCCATGCTTCTGTCTCCATCCATCATAATGATTGACCCCGCAAACAGGTTCGTTGCACGAGAGATCTTAGGATCTTCGTCCAGACCTTTTACAGCGAACAATGAAATCAACTCTTTGGTAGATGATGACCTGAAAATCTTTGTATATCATTATCTGACAACCAGTACGAATTGGTTCCTGTTGGCAAACAAGGATCAGCACGATCTTCATTTCAAATGGATGAACACTCCGATCTTCGACTCTTTTGATGATCCTCGATCCAAGAATGCAGTCTTTACTGTATACCAGAACCATTCTGACGGGTTTGGTAGTTGGCGGGGCGTTTATGGCAGTACGGGCTAACCTTTCTCTGGAGGTTCCTCATGAACATCAGAGAAATCGCTCAATCTGCTATTGGATATACAGTCGGAGTTGATCCCCTGTTCGCCCAGAAATGGGTCTCAGACCGGATTGTGGAACTCAGTACAGCCACGCTTGCGAAACCCCTTCGCAAATTACTGGAGTTGACTGTTCCTGCCACAATCACAGCAGGGACGATAACGACTACTCAAGGCTCCAAGACGGTTACTGGGGATGCCACAGCCCAAGCTGTTTGGGACAATTCTCTTGTAGGAAAGTATCTCAAGGCCGACTCTAAAAACGGTTGGTTTGAGATAGCTGCGTTCTCCAACAACCAGATCACTCTCCGCTCCAATTGGTTTGATGATACAGTCACCGCTGGTGGCTATACTATAACTACGCGCACAATCACCCTCCCCAAAAACATTCGTGCCATAGGAGCTATGCGTGATCTAAAGCATAATACTTCTATATCCAGAATCATGCTGGATGATCTCGACTTTGCAGACCCCGGAAGAACACAAAGAGACGGAGGTCCACAAGTTTTTTCCGAGGTGGGTGTCAATGACAACGAGGAGAGAATCATCGAGTTCTATCCCTATACCAGTGAAGATGTCCTTGTAGCCTACACAGGCTATCTAAAGCTGGAGAGATTTGAAGGTCATCAAGAGGTTCCCAACTTTATAGACTTCTACATGATTATTGAAGGAGTCAAAATGAATATCTACGAGCATAAAATGTCCCAATCCCTAGAAGCCGGAAATGCTGACGTAGGGGCTACTTGGGGAAACATGGCAGCTCGCCAGAGGACTATCTGGAAGAATGCCCGAACAGATTTCATAGCAAACAACGAATCAGTGGAAGATGCAAAGTTTATTCTGGAGTCCTATGGATCTTCACGGGGTGAATTCCAAGGAGATGTAAGAACAGCCAGAGA
>LAZR01001663.1_pt1 | contig 13813 bp, 20 predicted proteins | sample 329461 | NCBI WGS metagenome assembly LAZR01 (sample SAMN03002196, study PRJNA259156) | marine sediment metagenome | biome: sea floor; feature: Hydrothermal impacted sediments; material: marine sediment; isolation source: Loki non-amplified sample from Loki's castle hydrothermal vent sediment ...
CTGAAACTGTCTTCTATATCAGCTCCCATCGAAGCGCCGTCCTGGGCCATGTCAACCATCGAGTCGCCCCAATTTTGAACCATATCGTCATTATCGCCTTGTATGGCAAGCATAGAATCGCCATAGGCGACTGACACTTTTTTTGCAGCATCAGTACCATCCTCGGTCATTTTTTTAGCAGCTTTTTTAGCCGCTTCTATTTTTTCCAATTCAAGGTCGGTAATTCTTTTTGCTTCTTGTTTTTTCAGTCTTACTATTTCTTTACTTAATTTTTTCTGCAAAGCCACATTTTTTCCGGCAAACTTCTTAAACTCTTTTAAGGTTTTAATATATGCTTCTTTGGATTCCTTGCTAAACCCCTTATTAAAATCTTCGCTGACTTTTGTGACTAATCCCTGTTTGCCAAAATAAAATTTCCATGCTACATGAAACTTTTCCTTCAACCATTTCTTGGTGACTCCTAATGGCTCAAGGATATGGGTTTTAAAACTCTCTGAAAACTTTCCGAAGAAAACTCTTTTTACTTCGGCAAAGGCAAAGGCAAATGCGGCGACTACTTGTCCAACAGCCATAATGACGGAATCAAATTTAGATAACAGTGTTTGAGAGGTTTCCAAGATTGCTGTCATTATCACGAATCTATTTTTATTTATAAAATCAGCCATTTTTACTACATTATCAGCAAGAAACTTAAAAACGATTTTGCCCTGATCTTTATAAACAGAAAAGACTGATAATCCCAATTCTTGAATTGCTGACCAAAGTATTTTCCATTGACCTCTAAAGGTATCCATCATTATAGCATACCTTTTAGAAGTAAGCCCGGCTTCCGTTTGGGAATCTTTCATTGACTGCACGAAAGCATCAAAATCAAGAGTAGATCCCCTGACTTTTTTACCAAGAGCGGCCATGAATGTTCCAGCCCTACCAAATAAGCCTATGGAATGTTTTAATCCTTCGGCTGTCGCAGGAATTTTATCTGCCACAAACTGCAATATTTCCCCAAAATCATGTGTTAATGGATTGACATCCGCAAATTCCAAGTTCATGGCTTTTAAAGCTCTTCTAACTCCAGGGCCCTGTTTTATTAACGCCTGCATAGCCATTCTGAACTGCATACCAGCCCGGCTACCTTCCAAACCCATGTTGACAAAGAACGCTAAAGCGGTTGTGGTTTCTTCAATAGAAGACCCCAATACAGCGCCCATTGCAGAAGCGTTTTTCATACCCTCTCTCAATCTATCAACGGTCAAGAGGGAATTATCTAAGGCAAAAGTAAATGTGTCGGCTATTCTTCTTGCACCAGCAGATTCAATTTCAAAAACATTCATTGCAGCAGCAAGGATCTGGGTTGATTGTCCTAAATCAGTTGCATGGGCTCCGGCAAATTCCAAAGCAATGCCTGTAGTCTTTATTATCTCCTGAGTTTTAAGACCGGTTCTTGCCAAGTTGGTCATGCCCTCTGCCGCTTGAGTAGCGGTAAAGGCAGTAGTCTTGCCTAACCTTCTGGCCTCTTTTTCAAGGGCAGCAAAATCCTTTCCAGTGGCTCCGGCTATTGCTCCGGCCAACTTTAAGGATTGTTCAAACTTGGCTCCAATCAAAGCAGAAACAGTTACTACGGCAGTCAAAGCAATAGTTGCCCGCTTGGCCCATTGTTTAACTGACTGACCAGCTTTCCGTAATCCGCTATTAAACCCAGCGGTGTTAGCACCTATTCTGACTATTAGTTTTTCAGCCATTTACTTCGTTTCGCTATCCGTTATCTTTGGTTTGTTGCTTCTTCTGATCTGTTTCTGCAAATAATATTCCCATTTCATCTTCTCCAAATGGGACAGGTTCTCATACTCCTCATGGAGCATACCACCCAAATATTCAGAACATATTTTCATCTCGAATTCCAACCGGGTCATCTGCTGGAGTTCCTCCCCGGAATGGTTGATGCCCATCGCTATGATAAAAAATGCTTCTGCTCCTCCTCTGTCCACCGGGTGAGGTTCATTATGTCATCGACTATCTGGGAAAACTGATCTCCTGACATGCCCATCTCTTTCAACGTCTCTATCTTCTGGTCATGATCGGTTATCTCTTTCCCTTCTTCGTCCTCAAGGATTAGATCCAGCCCCTTCATGACAATAGCTATGCCAAGATCGGACTCATGCTCTTTGACCTCATCCAAATAGCCTTGGTCGGTGAAATCATGCATCTTGATCCACTCATTCCTGGTATAGCCCATCTCTTTGGCGATGTCGCTGTCCGGAGTCACCTTCATATTTTTTACAGGTGGTTTCGGAGTCTGCTTGCCGAAGGTGTCCACCAGTTCAGTTATGCCTGTCGATTTGACAGGTATCTCATAACAGATAGGCTTTCCGTCCTCCGTTACTTTTACTTTACTAACGCCTTTTGATAAGAATACGTTCTTGCCTTTTGTCAGTTTCTTTAATCTTTTCGATTTCATCTTTTTAAATTTCTCCTTTTTAAATTATTGAAGTAAAACCAGATGTAAAAGCCGCTATCCTGGTTACGTCTCCATAAACCTGCCCGTTGATAGACATCATCAAGCTATCAGCGGATTCAGTTATGGTCTGCTCGCCGGGCGTGAAGTATATTTCATTATACTTCAGACCGTAATCGGTGGTTCCGTCCCATAATACTTCAACGTAATAGGCCTGCTTGCCTGAATCTTTGAAATCCGGCAACGTAATGCTGTCTATTGCCGTCTTTCCTTTACAACTATAAATTTGTGTAGATCCTGCCATAATGGTCACACCAGAAAACCAATCTGATATGATCCTACTATTTTCGGTATCATTTATTCTACAGCTAAATGTTACCGGAATAGGAGCAAGTCTCGGATCGTCGTTACTCTCTATGTAATGGGAATCCGTACTGAAATTGCCTCTATTCATCATTAGTGTTTCATCTGTTCTTGGTCGACTTGTTGGCCCACTAAAATCCATCTCTGTGAAAAGTAGAGATAGGTAATATGAGGTGCCGCTAAGTCCTTGATCTTGTACGCGAAGTTCCCCGTCTTTGCCAGCAAACAACATTTTTAATTTCTCCTTTTATTCGTATTTATATCCATATTTTTCGTTCATTATTTCCTGATAAAACTTTTGCCATTTACTTCTATTTTTATTGGCTCTTGAATTACAGCTCAAACAAGTTGTTATTATATTCCAAGGATTGCAATTCTTTTTATTGTAATCAACGTGGTGCCCACAGAGCTTAGTAGAGGTTTTCCAGCAATCAGGATTTAAACATTTATATCCGTCTCTTTCTTTTATCATTTCTTTAAATTCTTTAGTCCAAATACTGCAATATGGTTCTTGGGCTATAAAATCCACCCATTCATCTCTACTTATTTTTTGGTGCCGACAAGACAATTTAATTCTTGTTTCTCCTGATACCTCTCTACCAGTTAATGCTTTTAATAAAATCGCCTTGTGTTCTTCTGAAAGTGTTTTACCGTACATATTGTTGTTCTCACCTTCAAAAGAAATATCATTGTCTTTTATATATTTTTTAACTCCTAAAGAAGTCTTTTCTCTTTCTTTTGGGTCTTCGAATCGTTCTATAGTTTTTTCGGATTGCCTATCCCTATTTACTTGGTTAAACCAACATTCATTATGAGAATCAATCATATCAGACTTATATTCTGGATCTTTCCATAATTCAATCATATTTTCTGATATCATATCTTTAATTTCTTGCGATCTTTTCTTGCCTCTATTTGCATCACCTATTTTATCTTTTGTTTCTTGTTTACAAGGAGGCATTTTCTTGCCTCTATTATTATGTCCCGGAAGATATCTGTTCGGTTTACCGTTCACCCATTTTACTAACCCTTGGCAACCGCAGTCGCATAATGTTGGAACTTGTTCAATATCATCATACTTGCTTTTGCCTTTATTAGGTCTTGGTTTACCTCGTACATTATGGCCACTTAAGTAAACATTCCATCGCTTTTTACCTTTGTTCCATTTTACTGGTTCTTTGCATCCACATTTACATAATGGTGGATATTTGGATTGCCTTGGTACTTTCTTATACGTTCTATTATTATGCCCTGTTAAATAAGTGTTCCATCTCTTTTTATCTTTGCTCCATTTAACCGGTTTTTCACAAGGGCATTTGCATAATGGCGGAGTTTCGAGTTGTTCCGGATATTTTGTTTTTCCTTTTCTTGCATGTCCTCTAATATACTTATTTGGTTTTCCTCTATAATTAAGTTTTGCATATCCACCACAATTACATTCACAAAGTTGTCTTTCCATTTGTTTATAATCTCCTTTGTTAGATTGTTCTTTGAATTTAACTAAGGGGAAGTAGGCCAAAGTATCCTATGTTCGGGAGCTACCCTATCCCCTTCAATAACAATTTTAACTAAAAGCTAAATATGTAGTGCCGCTTCCCGTAGTCGGAAATTCGGCTATTCTTGTTACGTCACCGTATATCTGCCCGTTCGCGCTAAGCATCAGGCTGTCGGCAGATTCGGTAATGGTCTGTTCGGACGGAGTGAAATATACCCCGTCATATTGGAGTCCGTAATCTGTGTCGCCGTCGAATATTATCTGCATCCTGTAAGATTGCTTTACGGAATCCTTGAAAGCCGGAAGCAATTGACTCCTGAGAGTGACTCCGCTCTCGTCCCAACTATACACCTGTGTTGTCCCGCCAACCGCGTTGGGGATCAGAGTAGATCCACTTAACCAGTGGTGCAATGCCCTTGTATCAATCGTATCGTTAAGCCTGCATGAGAACGTCAACGGTACTGGGGCATATACGGGGTCGTCGTTGCCCTCTACGTAATGGGCTTTGGTATCGAAATTCCCCCTGTTCATCATTAAAGTTTCATCTGTGCGCGGACGAGCCGTTGGAGCGGAGAAGTCCATCTCGCAAAATAATATTTCCTGGTAATATCTGGTACTGCCCGCTGACGTATCGACGCCGTAATCTGTGATACGCATTTCACCATCTTTGCCTTGATAAAGCATTGATTTTACTCCTTATTTATAAGTATTATCTATCTCTGTAATGTCGACAGATTTGCTTTCTTTGTTCAACTTTTTCTTTATATTCTTTCTGGCCTTGTGCCTCTTGATCCTGTCTTCCTCTATCTTGATGGCATTCGGCATGTTGTCAGCTATTGACTGGGCTCTTTTATGACTCAGCCCCGCGCTTGTTAATACTTTTACATAATCCATTTTATTTCTCCTTTAAAACCTAAACTTCTTCCATTCTTTTTTAATCTCTTTCATCGCCGTTAATGAAAACTTTTTACCCTCTCTCATCTTACGCAGTGAAATTCTTACGATTCCATACGGGGCGGATTTTGATGAGCCGAACTCAAGGTAGATTATATACGGAACCCCGTTTATCAATTCTACATACTGGTTGATTCTGCCCTTTGTCCTATCGGTAAAACTTCCTTCTCTCTTGCCTTTTGACACTTGGTTTCTGGTCGGGTCAACTCCTGTGCTAAAATCAATGGCCCCTTTAAACTTAGCATCTTTTGCAAGCCCCACGACTGAGGCATGCCAGGCGGCTCGTGCTCTGCCTGTGTCGACCTAAACGGGATGCTGTTTGCCTCCAGGCGGATGCATAAACATTTTCAAGGCATCAAAAGCTGTCTTTCGTATTGCCACCCCAACAGGTATATTACTTTTCCTTATGAATCTGGTTAATGCTTCGTTGAATTTTTTACTCTCCACTTCGATGGACATCACCATCCCCAAACCACCCCCTCATTATGGATTTCCAGTCAACCTTGTGTAATCCACTTCTACTTGACAAATATGATGAAAAAGCTCATTCGTTTCCGGCAAAGGCTGATCCCTGAAATCCCTAACCCTTAACTTGTTTAAAGTTGCCCCGTCATTAATGTAATCCTTCAGGTCTATATCTTCTCCAACCTTAAAATATTTCGCCACTATGTCCCGCATCCTGTAAACCCTGTCAGAAGTGTTCGTATAGCCCTTCTTGACGAATATGCTTATCTGAAAAAGGACGTTGGCAGTTTCCCCGTACTTGGTTGCCGATGCCTGCCTATGGAATTCCGATATGGTATCTATTATCCTCAACTGCACCCAGTCATCAACTGAAGTATCATCAAAGGCCAGACCCTCAAAATCAACATTCAAACCTTCGGTGGTGTCAAGGGAGTCTTTGCAATACTTCTCCAAAGACATTTTTAAATTTGCGGCTGATCCGCCTGCTAAACCCATTATCTCACTGCCTGCGTTATTTCTTCCGTATAATTGATCATCCAAGATACCTCATATCCAAGAAGTTCGTTCGTTTCTGGTAGCGGGAAATCCGATGAAATGCTCCTTACCCTCATGTTTGTTAAAGTGGCACTGTCCCCTACATAATCTTTCAGGTCTATGTCTTCTCCGATTTTAAAATAATTGGCTACCTTATCTCTTAAAAGATAATGTTTATGGGTCAGTGTAGTCCCTGATTTCTTGACGAATATGCTGAACTTCAATTCTATGTCCGTATCGTTGCCGTATTTGGTGCTGGAAGCCTGCCTTGCATATTCCCTGTCCACGTTCACTATCCTTGGTTGCAGCCAACTCTCCGCTATTGCCGAATCATCAAAAGGAACCCCGTCAAAATCTACGCTTAAATTTTCTGTTGTATATAAATTATCATGAATATATTTTTCTAAAGATCGTTTGACGTTTGTTAAAAGACCTAAGCCCTGAAGTTGTTCTCCCCAAGCTGGAAACTCAAACCTTCTTGTTAATAAACCATAATTCCATAGGCCATCAGCAGAGGGTTGACTTCCGCTGCCCGTAAAGGTTTTTGCAGTGCCATAGCTCCATGCAGGATCGTTTATTGCCATTAGCTTAACACCGCTTTTGGATCTATGAAAATATCGCCAGTATTATCAAAATAAGAAATTAAACATCTTATTCGCACCTTGCCTGCCGTTGCCAGCGTCATTGTGGCAGATAGAAAATCCCAATCGTCTGCATCTGCCGCATCTGCAATTGTTGCTTCTGTGCTGTATGCTTTGGTAATTGTATAAGCTGTAGTATCTCCAAAACTATCTACATATTCGGCTACTAAATAAATATCTGCTGTGGCATCACCATTATTTAGGGTTGCACCAACATCATTGTAAAGCCAATATTTAATAGTATTAGAACCAGAACTTAATTCATACTCATGCTCAAATAAAACACATTGGCCTTCCTCGTATTTGTAAGCGTAATCAACATTCGGGGTAATTTTTAAAACATAATCAGAGAGTTTCTTATTCGGCGTTTCACCTGATACTGCTGATCTTTGTGCTATGCCGCCAGGATAAAACATTCGGTGTTCTCCTAATACTTTGCCGTAGTTTTCTATCATAATTGAACAGTTGAAACGGGGGGAAGCAAATACATTAATATATTCTACAAACCCATTTGTTCCACCTAACTTAACATCCTTGCCGAATAGAAATCCCTTTCGAGTTAAAGAAATATCGTCATCTTTATTAAGCATCTCTATTCCCACATTAATATTGGCAAGTTCGGTATATTCACCAGAAGCTATGCCAGTATCCCCCATATTATAAATAGCTCCATCAATAAGAGTTATTGCAGTAGTTATGCTACTATTAAAACGCTGGGCGGACCCTACACCAGATCCTTCTGCTATAAATCGTTTTATAACTAATCCCGCAGTTGTTGAGGTTAAGCATATTTGGTTTGAATTTTGTTTGAATAAACACCCAGTCATTGCCATTTGGCGCACATTAAGATACAGAATGATTCCCTTTGAATCGTTGCTATCTTTAAAATCAAAATTCTTTAATTTATAAAAAACATCACCACTGAACGAGAGCTGATATGCTTCATTATTAAAATCAACAATCGGGAGATCATGAGCATCAGCATCCCATGCTGCTCTCAACCCCCCAACATCAGGTCGTGTTGAATAATCTTCATCAGCTTCAATCTGAAACTTTCCATCCGTTCCGGTTACGGTTGTTCCGGCATATTCTCTGTCTATAATAAACCCGACTGCTGTGGCATTTGCACTTAGTTCAGCATCACCGCCATCGGCATCGGTTATATTGTCGGTATTATCCCAGGTCTGTTCAGCATCTAAAACCGACTGAATCGTTGCGGTTGTATCAAGATTGTCTGTAAAAGTATAAACCTTGCCCTTTCGAGTATTGCCCGTATGGTTTAATTGACTTCCGACTGTAAATTCAGCACCACCGGCCATGCCATCAACCGTAAATTCCCACAAAATAGATGTTATTAGATATTAAAATCCATCAGGAGCAGTTACATAGCGAGCTTGATGTGATTCTCTTGTTGGAGTAATTCCAACAACATTATCAACAATAGTACTTCCATTTGTCCAGTCACCTTCGGTAATCGTAGTATTTGGAATTGCCGCTCTCGGCCATCCGATAAATTCAAGGGGTGCCGCCGCCGTTCCGTCATCGGTGGGTGCAATATCAGCATTTTGTGCGGCAATAGCTTCGTCATAAACAGTTGTCCGGCGTATCCATATCTTATCGCCTGGGGTATAACCACCAGATTCAAGCGCGGTCTTGGTTCCACGATTGCCGCCGGTATTAAAGGCATTCGTGTCCCAATCGGTGCCATCGTCAAGACCGCCAGAAACTGTATTGTCTACGAAAAAATTAGCCATTGTTTTCTATATTATTCTTTTCAATAAATCGTTCAAGCATGGTAGTCAATTTTGAATCAAGACTTTCGTTTGTCGGTTCAATATCACCGGGACAAAAGAAATGCTTAGTTCTTGACTTGTTGCCATCAATCAAAGTCGCTGTAACCTCATAACCGTTTCGGACTTTTACTTTTCTATGTATTTGATATTCTTTTATCATAAACTTCTATTAAATCGCCCTGCTCTGCAAAAAATAAACCAATTTGTATGGATCGAACTTCGTCCCTTTTATCTGATAAGTGGTCGCGCTTTGTACCGTCGATGCAGACTCCACTATCATATCATCCACCGACAAAATCCCCGAAACATCGCTCGTCATTATGATGAACTTGGTATCGCCCAATTCTATCAATCCCTGCGCGGCTTCCATATCCTTCAAATTATAACTGCCCTTAAAAGCCGATACGGAAGATGTGGTATACATATCAGGAATTATCCCATCAGTCGGGTCCCAATCAGAAACCGTACTGCCGGACAACTTATAACTGATCGTCGTGCTCAACTCCACATCCTCTATAATCTCTCTTATGTCAGATGTGAGGTCTGTTATTTCTTCTGCTGTCAGAATGGTCATAATTAGGGTTTATAATACTCTTTAAATATCAATTTTAAGCCACCAAACAGGCGCTATACCGGGTTTAAATCTGTTTTTAATACCTTAGTATATGTTTAGTTGAATCTCCCGATATATTCCGACCTGTCCCTGCCGACAGAATCCACTATGACATTGAACGAATCCACGTATTCCACAACATCGCTGCCCGACCTGGCAGAAAAGGACTTGGCCAACTCAAGAAAATATTCGGCCTTCTTTTTCTTGTCTATCCTGATATCTTCCCTACCCAAACCGACGCTGATTGCCTCTTTAGCGAACTTGGCAGCAAGCGCCCTGGCTCCATCGGCAGCAGCGAACCAAATATCATCTCCGTTCAAATCAAGTAAGGCTTCCAACGATTCATTGGAGAATGCCGCGCTTACAGAAGATGTTTGAGTGGTATCTTCCAATAAAACTCTTAAAACGCCTACGTCGGTTGTGGGGTCAAAGCTAAAACTCATTTATTTTTTATCTCTGCCTTTGAGCAATTTTTTAAATTTGCTTTCTTCAGGTTCATCTTCTTTTGACTTTTCAGGTTCGTCAGTTTTTTCTTCAGGTTCTTTTGCCTTATCTTCATCGCAACAGTCTTTGCGACAATAATTCTCATTCAACTTTCTGAGCTCTTCCAAGGTTTCTATCTGAACCATGAGCGAAAGTTTGAATAAGGCGTTGGCCTGGTTTTTCTTTGGGGCAAGTGCATACTGCAATACTTTCATCATCGGTTCGTCTAAATTTAACTGCTCTCTAATTCTTGGTAATTTTTCTAACATCTTTTCAATTCTCCTTTTTGTTTTAAAATTCTTGTATTCCATTTTTATTACATTTAAATTCTTTATGATTAACCCTATTTTGGAGTTTGCTTTTTCTTAACTCTTCTATAGTATCAATCTTTTTTGCTCTATCTATTAAATTATTCATTCCAAAAAATATTCCTTCTGGATCATCTCGATAATCCCATACGCCACCTAATATTTCAGAATTATCTTCCTCATTAATAATGATTTCTAATGCCAAACCAAGAGGATGAAAAAATTTTCTATTTGCCTCAAATAAAAATCCTTGTTCTCTAAATTCTTTTATATCCATCCTTTTAATAATTTCTTTTTCCACTTTTCACATCTCCTTTTTAAGTTATTTCACTATCGGAACCTTTGTCGACCCGATTTCTCCCAGTTCCCTGTCTCCCACCTGCTCCGGCATGATGAATATCATGTTCGCCATATCAAAAGGCCACTCAAAAGGTATGTTTTTCTTGACCTTTTCCGATAGGATTATTTCCGCCATACTCTGCTTAGCAGCTTCCTGGGTCTTGACCACGTGCTCATGGCAATGCTTTATGGCCAGAGCTCCTTCATCGCTTATTCTTTTCACTTCTATTCTCCTTTTCGGTAATGCCGCTAACGGGAAGGTCTTTTGAAATTCATTCTTTGCTGCATCGAATGTCGGCAAAGACTTCAAGGATTCCTCGAAATACATCACCGCCTCTTCCCATCTCTTGTTTGCTTTTGCCGCTATCCCTGCATTGAACCACATTGTCCAGGCAGGGACCATCCCGTCAAAATGCTCCACTAACTTGCTTGCGTGCCAAGAAGCTATCTGAGGAAACCCCCGGATATAGCCTATCAGGGCATGCGTCCTGAAGACGCTTTCCTTCGGGCAACACTTTATTGCCTTCAGCAAAAGATCTTCTTTCTTTTTGCCAATGGTACAGTAACCGTATTTACTGAAATAATAGTTTCCAAGGTTTGGTTTTATTGACCCTTCCCATAACATTGCTGCAACCGCCCCGGCAACGAATATGGTTATTATGGGATTGGGAGTGAATAAAACCGTTGTTATAGTTCCAGACAAGCCCTCCAATAGAGCCAGGCTTGTCCAAAACATTAAAGCGGAAGAAGCAAGGCGCAATCCAAAGAAGAAAACAGCGTTTGTTAATATGCCTACCACTCCTGCTGAGACTCCCGCTATCAAAAGAAAGTTGCTGTCGACAGTGAAACTATTGTAAAAAATGACCCCGACTATGAATAAGAAAAGAAACCCTCCGACCAAACCACCTTCAATAAAATTCTCTATGAAATCGTTATGACATTCCCTTGGTTGTGGGGTCTGGTAATCGTAACCCAAAAACTCCGGGTCTTTATAATTCAACTCTGCCTGGGCTTGATATACCTCTTTCCTGAAAGTCCTTAATCCAAATCCCTGCAATGGTTTCTTTTTGAACAGATGCCAGGCAGAATGCCAGTACCTAAATCGATATCTTAAGTGAGCAACAAAATGATCCTGGTGAGTTCCTGATATGTCTAAAAAATTGTTCAGCCTGTTATCTTCAGATAATGAACTGAGCCATTTTTCTTTCCTTGCCCTCAATAATATATGCGTGCCTCCGAAAAATACTATCGACAACAGGATCAATATTATCTCTATCCTCAAATCAGCGAAGAGATAAAAGAAAGAATCGAATATCAATCCCTCTTGTGATACTATCAAAAGGAAAAATATGAAACTGACCATCAAGGATAACTTGCCTGCTCTCGACTTGGTGGCAATAATCCCAGCAACTAAAACCAACAATCCCAACAGGAACCAGTTGGAAACTTCAAAACTCAAATACATAATAAAAGGGATGGTGGTTATAAAGAATCCTGAAGCAAAATTAGTGTTCCCCAGACTCGATATTGCTCTTGAGTCAACCCTATTTTTATTATGGAATGCCTCCGAAAAATCCTTTTCATCCATTTCCATGAATTCTGTTCTTGGCTGAATCCTTTCCGGGAACAGCGGATCGAACCTGAACCTCTGCCCTATCCCATACAGGCAAGTGAACATCGCAACGCTGAACACTGCCAACGATACAGCCGTCATGTTAAGATAACTATTATGAAAAAGAACAGACGATATTAAAAATACAAAAACGCTCTGGAATATCAATGGAGTTTCCCTCAACGAATTATGAGGAACCGTCGACCATCCAGTAGAGATCATCAAATAAATAAAATACAAAAAAACCAGTACCGCGCTTAAATTGACCGGAAATATTCCCTGATTCATAAAGAATATTGTTGCTATCCCTACTCCTGTTGCTCCCAGAGCCATCGGAGGGAGGATAAAACCATCAATAAATTTAAGCGGACAAAAAAATACCGGAACAAATAACAACGTCAACAATATTGCAATTAAAACAATATCCATCTTTTCACATTTCCTTTTCTTTTAACTTTAATACTTCAAAAATAATGTATTTTCCAATGTCCTTATTATCTTATGTATTTCTTCTTCAACAACGCCGGAAGCAAAGAAGCATGATAGCATAATCGTCACATCATACAGGAACAGCTCGCACATTTCATGAAAGGCCGTTTTTTTAATCAGTAATTCGGTGACCACATCGGATTCCCATTCTTCTGCAAGATATACGGTGGCCAACCTGGATTTTTGGTCGACAAGCAACTGCGCTCTACAATCGTTATCCGTATCGCCATGAACAAAATATATCTCCCAATTTTTTAAATTTAAAATATCATGCCATTTCTTGCATTCTTTTTTAAATAACTGGTGATCTTTCTTGTTCGTTTTCATGGGCTATTATTTAAATAAATTGGTTAATCCACCAAAGGCCGATTCCTTGGCTTTCAAAATATTCTTTTTGTCCGAAGATCTCATCCCGCCATAACCAAGATAACCGGCTGCGAATAATGCATATAGCTCACCCGGTATGGCCTCAAGCCACAACCGCATACCGTTGATAATGGCAAGAACCATTTCAGGTTTATATGCTGATAATACTCCCATCGGTACAGCCATTAGAATCATGAAGTAAATAACATACATAAATGATGGTCTCGCCCTGGAAGTCCATTTATCCTGGCTCTTGGCCTCCATCACGATTGCGCTTATGCCTATTTCAAGCACTTTTAAATCACCATTTTGTTTTGATACTTCAAGTTGGGCATTTATTTTAGCCGCTTCGGTCTTGTCAGGGAACGCCCTGCTAATACCCACTTTTAATAACTCAAATCCCGCTGTTATTGGATCTAAACTCATTTATCTTTTCCTTTTATGGTTTTATAATCAGTATTCCGTGTTTTGTGCGGTTCCAATTTCTCACATCCAGGTGGAGTTGGATCACATTATCTTCTATGCAAGTAATGTATTTAAACTCATTCTGGTTTTGATCTTTCTTAATATCTTTTCTTATTTTTTCTGAAGTTATTTCTGTAGGAAGAAGATCCAGGGCTTTGCCGAACTTATGCTGGCTAAGAAAAGCTCCCACCCCACAATCCCAAGGTCTCCAACCTCGATATTCACTACTGCCACCCCAATGCCATGTATTCACAGACATTCTGCCGTATCTTATCCTTAATTGGTCGGCAGTCCAAAGCAACCGGTTATCAAACATGAACCAGAGCGTATCTCCCTTGTCTCGGTTTTCTTCATAAAATTTCTTCGGTAACAATTCATATAATTTGAAGTATTTTGGTATATAAATGATGCACCTTCCTTATCTCTCCTGTTATTTAGCGT
>LAZR01001664.1_pt1 | contig 13806 bp, 17 predicted proteins | sample 329461 | NCBI WGS metagenome assembly LAZR01 (sample SAMN03002196, study PRJNA259156) | marine sediment metagenome | biome: sea floor; feature: Hydrothermal impacted sediments; material: marine sediment; isolation source: Loki non-amplified sample from Loki's castle hydrothermal vent sediment ...
CAATAGTGTCTCCCTGGGGCACATTCACCGTTTGAAAACGGTAACCAGAGTTATAGACAGTACCCGCTATATCACCGATGAACATGGTATTGCCGGCGTTATTGAGTGAACTTCCTTCCCCTTGGTAAGCATCATCCGTACTCGCTCCTACCTGCTCGTCTACCGTCACGTCCACCATGAGCGGATAGACAGCCCCCTGGACGAACCCCAGCGGCACCCGATGGCTCACATAGAGGCTGTTCCCCTGCTTCTTGAACCGCAGCGTCCCTAGCTGCTCATTCCCTTCCGCGTCCCAGGAGCGCGGCAGGTTGAACCACCAGAGAACGTTACCCTGGCCGTCGCGGAACTCCACGAGGCCCTGGGTGTTGCGGTCGCCCTTGCTCCACGGTTGCCCGTTGACGTAGGGCGTGACCCCGGCGGAGTGAGCGAAGATGAGGTTCAGCTCCAACACGGGGGTTCCGCCATCCAGGATGAACTGGTCAACGGCGGGCAGGTCGGCCAACGAGCCTATCGTCAGCAGCTTCGCCAGCCGCGCCGTCTGCGCCTGCCAGGATAGCGACCGCCCAGGCCCGTAGCCGTCCGTCCAGGTCAACATGTCGTCGTCCACGGAAGCATCCACGGCCCCAGGCATGGAAATCTGCTGTATTTGGTTCAGGTCGTTGGAGTATTGGAGGGCCATCGGCTGGAACCGCACCCACTCGGAGCCGTTCCGGTACTCGATGACCTGCCCCGCGCTGAGGTCGGACAACGCCCGTACCTCGAAGCCCGCCTTGATCATCTCGTGCTGCCACGGAGCGACAGAGGGCTGGAAGGCGGTGTCTATCTCCTGGTTGTTGTCAGGCCCGTAGTGCAGCGGCCCGATAGCCACATCCAAGGCGAACCGCTGGCGACCGTCAGCATGGTTGGCCAGGCGGTGCTTAATGAAGTTGCGGCCGCGCTCGACAACAACCGCCTCGGGATGGTTGGCTTTGACCTTGGCGCGGGCGTCAGCAGCGGGGTTGGCCACTAGCTGTTCTCCCTACGCTAGGGTGAAGACGCCGCTTACGTTAATCGCTACCGTCAGCGTGTTGCCGTTCGTCGCGGTGACATCAGCGGGGGTGTCGTCGAGCAGGCAGTAGCACAATACGTTTCCGGCGACCTCGTAGATCACCGCGAAGCGAGCCACGATGTCCCCGCCGGAGGCCGTCCATACTTCGTCGGTGCCGTCCACCGTTACCGTCGTTGTGCCTGACAGAGAGAGGACGGTAGCGTTGCCGCCAGTGAGGTAACCATTGGCGTTGGCGTGCTCGTTTGTCAGTCCGGCGTAGGTTGTCGAAGCCGCCCCGATGTTCGACGTGCTCAGGAACAGCGCCATCTTCCATGTGTCAGTGTCGATGTCGAACAGGCCGTCTAGCAGGCTGGTCCGCCCTCCGTTCGTGAACACCCAAGCCCCTGCTGCACCACCACCCATAGGCTTCAAGCCTTGTTCCCGCAGCATCGAATCCAGGCGAGCTGCCATTAGTTCGAGTTGGACAGACTCGTTGAAGGGCCGCTGTATGACTACGTCGTTTCTCTTCATTGCTTTCCCTCCTTAACTGGAAAAAGCTACTCCTGATACTGAATGAGCAAGCGTAATGTGTGTCTCACGTTTTACAGCTGCGATGGCCTCGGCGTCGGTGTACTTGGCGTGGTGAGCAGAACCGGAGTGAGTTGCAGGAACGGCTGCGCCAGCGATGGATGAATCCTTCAACAGCACGCCGTCAATCGTGACGCCCAGGCCCCCCGTATTCTCAATAATCGTATTAGTTCGTATGTGCACGTCGCATATCTGGCGAGCGACCAGGAGGTTACCGAGGGCGCTAAAATCACCCTTCCATAGCTCCGCCGCTTTGGAGATGGCGTTTCGCAAGAAGACTACATCGTCTATGGTCACTCCGCCCAGTCGCATACGCAGCGCCACGGCGTCCACCAGGAGGGCGTCCGCCTCGTCGCGGAAGTGAACCCTCTCGTCCAGCACCTTGAGCAGAACGTCGCCAACGGGAGTTCCGTCGGTGTCCTCAATGATGGCGCCCTTAACGTCCAGCACTCCGTCCACCGTGACCCCCGCATCCGCAGTAGACTCGGCTAGTACATCGGCCTTGATGCCTGTAGCGCCGAAGTCCTGGGCGGTGCCGGTGGAGCCTGCGCGGGTGCCCGCTGCCAGGAGGTACTGGGTGTGGTCATCGTCGCCCAGCCCCGCAAGACCTCCGTGATCCGTCGCCGCTGTGGCTGTCCCGCCACCCATCCCTGACGACGCCGACAGGCTGGTGTGCTGCGTGTTGGCCTGCATCGAGCCCGCGTCAACGGTCTTCCATGCCTTTATCTCAACAGGGGTGTCCGCCGCCGTGGTCGTGACCTTCCACCGCTGCGGGTGCGTCCCTCTGTCTACATCCGCTCCATCCATCAAAACTTGGCCCGTCTCCGCCGAGGCAGAGTCGTTGACGAATAACTCCCCAACAAGCGTACCACCGCCAATGTCGTTGACCTGGAAATCAATTACGGCCTCTACCAACCAATCCCCGATTGAGGGAAGAAGAAGCCGAACCTTGCTGGAGTCCCCATCCCCCGTAATGGACTGAGCTGTGGTAGTAAGGGTCAGGGTAGACGTGGCGCGGGCAACCGAAATCTCGCCCGTGAGGTTGTCCTCAGTCCCGTCCTGACGCTGCCAGTAAGGGTCTTGGTTGCCGCTCGCATCCTTCTTTGCAACAAGTCGGTTCTCACCAATGTGCAATCCCTCAGAGGATAAGAAGAGGGCGCGTAGGCGATGCACACCCTCCCGTAAGAGGTTGGGGCGGCCTGGGCCTTTACCGCGTCTTGTCATGACCCCGACATCTCCTTTATCGGGGCGCTGATAACGTATTTAGGTGGCTCCTGGTTGCGTGGGGTGAGTCTGTCGATCTCGTCGGCCCTCAGCATGCGCGGCTTCCCCATGACGCCGTTGAACGTGTCTCTGTCGGGAAGGGTGTATTTCTTCATGTCACCGACGTACGCTTCTAGTTCGGAGCGTATCTTCTTCGCCGTCTTGGCTTGTTCGTCCTCAACCATGAACAGTACCATCCACTCGCGGCTCACTCGGGGGAGAGCCACTTCCCGAACTACCACGTCCCGTAGGTGGGGGCCGTTAGTATCTGTGAGGCTGGAACTCCCCGTCCATGTCACGTTCACCAACAACGTCCTACCCGTGTCGTTGCTGTCCTGCGTCCAGAACTGGCGGAAGAAGCCGTCCGAGGTGATGGTCGAGCCGACCGCTTCCGACGACCCTCCGTCACGGTAAACGTTGAATTGGAAGCTACCCGACACGGAGCCAAAGTCCTCAGCCCATCCCTCAATCGCCCAGAGCTGCTTCGGGACGTTGGGCATTCCCCCATCGATGCGCCCGCTGGTAACACTGCCAGATGTTGCTAGATCGATGTCTCCCCTGCGACTCGCCACAGCGCCATCTTTGTCCAGCCATACATACCGTACATGATTACCGTGGGGATACCACAGACTAGGGCGCGTCTCACTGCTGGAGAACTCAGACAGCTCTGAGATGAAGATACCACGGAAATTATCGAAGTTAGCGGTAACAAGATCGATAGATGTCCAAATGAGAGGCCCCCATCCTGGCGGGTCACTAGAGTCTCTTTCCCTTCCTTGTAGCAGATAGGCATCTGTACCCGCAGAGGATATATAGAGGCCGTAGATATACTTTCCGAAAGCAGCGAGTCCAGCCCAGTGGCCGTGACGTAAGTAGGACGCACTGCCCAAAGACGGATCGTTCGCAGTGTTGTTTGGGTTCGAGTCAGGGCCTACTGGTTCACCTGTTACCGTCCACCACAACGCTGAAGCTGCTGGGATCATAAACCCACCATGCCAAAAGACCATTCCTTGGCCATTGTTCAGTCCAGTCCCGTCACCACGCCCAATTTCCGGGAATACGTTAGTTGCTTCGCCAATACCGTCAAACTCGTAGAAGCCATCCTCCTTGGCTACCATTGCAAAAGGGCCAGATTCTCCAATCGCCGTGACTTCCTTACTAACATCACCGATGAAGAAATCATCTCCCCAGTTCGCCTCAGCCATTGGGTCAGATGCCCTTGGTAGAATGGAAATCTGATTTTCGTCCGTGGAGCGGTAGAGGCGGTTGCCAACCAGTTTTAGATGCCGAGCATCCGCGTCGGCGCTGGCGTTCCAAGTATCGTTGCTGGTGCCAGATGCTATCGTCTGAAGTTCTTGTATCTTGCCGTTATCCCCTAATCCAAGCCGCCAAAAGGTATCCGTCCCATCGTTCCACTCAGCGGGTTGGCATATCGGGTCTCCAGGTAAGTGGGTCACCGTGAAAGCCTTGGAGTTCAACAGAGTGCCGAAGTCACCTGAATCAAGGCTGATCTTCTCCAGCAAGACAGATGATGGCTCTGCCGTAACAGGCACAATTACATAGAGGACGGGTTGGCCTTCGTCAGCCCCACCATCGTTCACCAGCGTCTCAAAGTAATACGCTGGGGGGTTCAGATTGGTAGACAGAGTAACAGTTGTTGGCGCGACTGGGGGGCGGATGATGTTTGGTTGGTCAATGAGCATTGACGTATTCGTGATTGCTCCCGCCTGCCGTGGGTCGTAGATGGAGTAAGCCAATCCCCCATGAAAAGTGAGAGGTGTAACTACGGGCTGGTTGGGCTCCGCCTCCGGCTGCTCTGAGACGGTCTCATAGGAGACGTTGTTGGGGACACGAGCTAAGAGATAAGAAATCGGCCCCGAATCGTCCAGGGCCGAAACCTTGAGCTTGTCGCCTCCTTCTACCGGCCCCCTCACATGGACACCCCTATCCTATTAGGCAGCTCAGTCGTCACCCTCCCGAAAGCGACAGCCCTGAGAAGGGCCATCGTCTCGGATGCCTTGTCCGGCTCTCTCACCAATTTCTCCGCCCACCTCACCACGAAGTCCTGCTCCGCCACTGAGTTAGAGGTGTCGGCGGTGAGTTCGACCAACGGCCTCAGAGCGTAGATGTAGGGGCGGGCGCTTCCCGCGTCCACCCATATATGCAGAGGTAGGTTGGCTCGCCTGTCCACGTTCTCAAAGCCGTAGGACAGAGGTTGTGAACGTCTCTCGTTGGAACGGTAATCGTTGTCTCCTGGCCCACCCGTGCCTTGAGCAAAGCTCCGCACATCCAGTAGTTGCTCCGGTCGGGTGATCCACGAAGGGAGGGAGTAGACCCTTCTCCCACTGCTCCATACCTGGAAGTTCTCCCAGTAGGTGATGTCGGTGTCGGCGTCAGAGATCATGCGGAAGTCTATCTGTTCGCAGCCAGAAGGAGTGGAAAACTGGATAAGTAACTCCATCCATGAGGGCTCGTCGGAGGTAGCGGTATCTATCGACGCTGCGTTTGTCACGTCCCAGACACGGAAGGTCGCGTCGTCGCCGGACGTGACGTAGCAGTCCACGGCGGCGTAGAGCGATAGAGCTTCTGGAACGCCGATATTACCAGTGTTCGCGTACCCCCCTGCGGACGTCGCCGTCAGCTTCAAGGACTGCGCCCCATGCTTGACGATGGTGGATTCCGTAGCGCGTGTGCCGTTCGTAGCGCTGTAGTCCGTCGCTATCGTGGACGGCTCCATGTCGTTGGCGTCGTTCCCCATGACGTGCAATGAGAGAGGCCAGAACGTCTCAAGAAAGAGATTCTGTTGCACCAGGTTGATGGCGTTCTTCAACACCTGGAACGGCCAGTCGCAGATGATGTACTTGTCAGTGTTGGCGAAGCCCGTGATGGCAGGTGAAATGGTTAGTGTCCCCGTGCCGCCCGCGTATCCGCCTTCTGTGATGCGGGATGTTTGGCCATCGTCCTCTTGGTACACCCACTTTCTGTCGAACGCGTTAGCGTCCCCTGAACTGTAGAAAAGGCCGGGAGGTGTGGTTGTGCCAGCGTCTACGAGAGTGGTTGTGCTGCCGCCTGTGGCGGTGCCGGTGACAGGGAAATGTGAATCACGGCCCAGCCTCTCGGCCAGGTCACGCATCGTGACCAACATGGTCGCCATTGGCTACTCCATTTCGTGATGGCTACTTGCGGCTCGCCCTGGCCCCAAAGAAGCCTCGCTGTTTCTTGCTCAGGGACTTCCCGTGGACAGAGCCATGTTTGAGGATTTTCTTCGCCTTGGCTTTTGTGACCATTACTTCTCCCTCATTGGCTTTCTGCAAGAACCTGCTGCGGGACTTGTTCGGTGACATAGATAGTCACGTAGATGGGCGGCGGGATCGTCCCCTCGGTCACTAGCGCAAACTCAGCGCTCGCAATAGCGATGACCAGCGTTCGGGTGTTGGGCTCAACCCACATGGCTTCCACCTTCGCGTCTTCAGGCACACCCTCCATCCGCAGAGTCCTCGTACCGTCAAGCTGAAAAAGGCCAAGCAAGGCATCCGCAGTTATAGCAACCGTTTGGACGCGCCGCTCTACTGGGGCCTTCCGAGTAAAAAGGTGTGAAAGTAACTGCATGTCATTTCTCCCTCCGAGGATCATTCGTACCAGGCGTGCACCCAGGACAATCCAGGCCGATTGGTGGTGAGGGCGTGCATCCCGAAGGAAGCGGGCCACTCATCGGTCTTCCTGTCCATCGTTCCCTGACTCGTGCCGTCGATGAACCACTCAACCGCGTCCGTAGCGCTTCCCGTGCTCACGCTAATCTTCCAGAGGTGCCAGTTGACATTATCCAAGGCCCCTGCATCGGAGTCGGCGTCGCTGCGAATGGTGAAGTTGGTCCCGTCGGTGTAAATCCACGCCAGTTCGTCAGCGGATACACCAGCCGTTCCGCCATCCTCGGTCAGCCCAAAACCTGAGCGGTTCGAGGTTCCGGTGACAACCGTAAAGGCACCAAAGAACTCGACGTGCAGCTTTGTAGGAGGGTACCCCAGGATCTCTTCAGCGGCCAAGAAACCTTCATACCCACCAAGCATCGACGGACTCTGGAGTAGGTCGCCAGTGGTGTCAGTCAGAACGTGATCCGGAACTCCGATGTCGCTGGAGGACATGAAGTCCCCTGCGCCCGTGGCTGCTGTCTCCGTGAGGGCGGTTGTAGTCCAGCCGAAGCTGGCTAGGGTCGTGGCCGCAGTGGTGCTACCCACTCCGAACTTCGCCCAGTAGTCCGTCCCTATCGCCTGCGACCAGTCGCGGGCATCGCGGACGTGAATCCGAGTATCCTTTCCGGTGAGATTGTCCAGTGGCATTACACACCCTCCGTGACTATCAGCGTGGCGGTGCCGGAGGCCAGTATCCCGTTGATCGCGCCCGTGTAGAGGTTCCCCCAGTTGCGGCTCATCTCGTAGGAACCACCGTTTGCGTTCACGCGGATGCCCTCACTCGCTACCGCTGTTGAACCCAAGTTCAGGTAGCAAGCGACGCTGCCGTCGTTGACAATCAGCGCATACTCTCGCGCACCATTAGCAGCCAGCACCGCCGCGCTAGTTGCTGTCATTGAGGCAGTCGTGTGCGCCATTTTGAGGCTAGGCCCGCTCATTGTGCGCCCCTCTCTTATGTGCCCCTACGTTCTTGAATCCGTCCTTGCCGCAGGTATCGCAGGTGCCCTTGGGGGCTTCCGGTGCCGCCTTCCCCGCCAATGCCAGAGTCGCCTCTAGCTGTTTCTCCTGTCGGGCGATGGCCTTCGCTTCCTTCTCGTTGTCCCGGTACTCCTTGTACGCAGCCCACTCCCGTCCGTGGCGGCGCTCACCGTGGGTGCGTTTGGAGTGGACACTGGCGAGGCTTCCAGCAGGACAAACCTTCCCAGCCAGTCCAATTTCGCTGAGAACGCCAGTGGCTCGCTCGGCACTATCAGCATGAAGGAAGCACTTGACCGTACCCTTGCGGTATTCCGGCGCTTCGGCGGGATTGTCTGTGAACATATACTCGCCGTTGACCGTCTTCGTCATCACCGCTCTAACCATGTATTCAGGTACGGGTATCGCCTCGCCATCCGCCATCGAGTAGATGGTTACGAGTTCGCGGCGGGTGCGGATGTGCTCGAAGATGACACCATCAAGCCCAGGTTCTAGCTCAGCGACCTGAGAGCGGAGGTCTCTAGCCCTGCGTTCTTTTTCTGCGATTCCTGGCATTGGTTAGCCTCTCTTTCTGGTGTTGCTGTACCGCTTCACGGGGGAAGTCGATTCGCTGGATTGATATTCCTGGCCCGAAGTGGCTCCGGTTCCTTCTCACCTCCATCATCTCTTCTTCTTGTTTGAGAATATCGGCGATGAGGGTACTCTCGGCCTGCATCTCTCTTCGACGCTTCGCCCACTTATCGCTGTGCCTGTCTCGCTCCGCGAGTTCCTGCAACTGCCCCACCGAGTCATCCCCGAACGAAGCGTAGATGATCGGCGTAGCGTCAGGGGGTGTAGGCCCAAAGTCCGTCTCGTACTTGGCGATCCTGTCGCCGCGCACGACAAAGATTCTCTGTACCCACCTGCCCCCTTCGCTAGTCTCGGTGAGGCCGTGACAAGGCTCGTCCTTCGTGACGTGAGTGGCAATGATATGCACTAGAACAACTCACCCCACGTACAGGTTTTCGGACAGCCAGCTACTCATCTACGTCGTGGTGCTGTCCGTCACGAGTCCTAGTCCCTCCAGCGCATCTACGATGCCTGTAATGGTGCCCTCAACGTAGGCGCTGGTGTTGCCTGTGATGGCGGGCTTGGAGGCCGTGAAAGTCGCGTAGAGCGTACCGCGACGATACAGTTTCAGGGACGGCGTAACGGCGTCGTAAAAGATGCCGTTGTAGATCGAACTCAGGGGCGTTGTCCTGTTCATGTTCAAGTCCTCCTCTATTAAAGTTGGGAGGGCTGTTTAACGGCACAGCCCTCCAGAAGCCTATTCTCTACACAGCCCAATCGCGATTGGCGGTAACTAAAACGTAATCCACGTCGATGTCCGTGATGGTGGTCGTGGTGCCCCAGCAGCCCGTGACAGCGGCCAGCAGGTCGGTGGCCGTGACTGTGGCGGCGTTCTCAATCCTGAACTCTCGCTCGCCATTGATGAGCCACTCCACCGTTCCGTCGGGGTCGATCTGAACTCGCAGCACGTCCCACTCACCCGCCACAGCGACACGCGTTGAGACGGTATTCGTGGATACGGTATCGCCCGTCAGCGTCCCACCGTTGTAGATACAGTGCCACGTCGTTCCCGCCGTTAGCGAGGTGTCGATGTGGAAGCCAATCAGGTCGGTAGCTGTGAGGGTGTGGGTCACTGTAGCCGAAGCTGCCGGCGGAGCCATGTCGTCGGCAATCACGCCAACAAAACCACAGAAGTAGTTTCGGGCCGTGAGTACCTGTCCCTGCACCCGCGTCTCATAGACCAATGGCCCCATATTCGGGACACTGAACATCAGTGAGGTCACGAGGGCGCAGCCCTTCTCAGCTTCGTTAGTGCCAGTGGCTCGCACCACGCCGCCCGATAGGGTGTCTACCCTGACAATGCCAGCGTCGGCGTCAGCCAGGTCACCCAATATGTCAAACGGGCCTAGATTCGAGCCACCAGAGGATGCGGCGTTGACAGCGTGAACACTAAGGATCGGGTAGCCGGGCCCCGTGAAGTCCTCGAAAATCCGAATTTTCCCTGGTCCTGCCTGTGACATTTCTCTCTCCTATTCTTCCCCAAGCTGAAGGTCTACCTGGGATATGTAAAAAGCCGCCCAAAGGCGGCTGCTGGGTTGTACGCGATATTTAGTTGGTCGGGGCCGTCGCGTCAACGTCAACTTGTCGGGGCAGTTGCGTCACTAAAATGCCGGTACGCCCATACCTGGGTTGTGCCCGACTTGCGTTCCGCGAAGGCGATCTCGTTGGTGAGCGAGATCACGTCCGCGCCGCCACCGTAGTAGAGGTCACGGTCAGTCTCGCTCTTGATCTCCATGCCCACAGCGGCGATGACGCCCTCTCTGGAGTGGGTCGCGCCGTTCGCGTCCGGCGTGGCGTCCACGGTAATGTTGCCGTCCTCGAACACGTTGGAGCCCGCGACCGTCCCCGCGAAGCCCTTACGGAAGACTTCCTCCGTCATGCCCACGGGGATGGTGTAGGTGCCGACACCAGCCAGAACCTCGTCCTGGATGTCCTTGATCTGCCGTCCATGCAGGACGGTGAAGACCTCGGCCATGCTCGGCTCCGTCACGTTGGAGGTGATGTTGACCTTCGCCGAGGACACGTACCCAAAGGACATCGGATTACCCGTCCCCGGTGAGTTGGTTGTGGCGAACGTCGAGAACAGGGCGAGGTAGTCTTCGTCGTCCCCTCGGTTCATCGCGTTCCCAGCCAGCCCGCCGAACTTGCCCTTGACCACCGAGGCGATCTTCCGGTACGTCTTGTCCGTGACCTTGATGATGATTTGATTCATCGTCGGCTCGATGGACTGAAGCGAACCGGAGAGCTGCTGGAAGTTGCGGTTGTCGGTCGTTTCGGTGATGCCCTGCCGCGACACCTTGTCGAGGGAGAACTCCGTCCAGCTCAGGCCGGTGTTGGGTTGCTGCTTCTTGATGTCGCAAGTCCGACGCCATGTGCCCTCGAACTCCTTTTTGATGCGGGCGTCACTGACAACCTGTGGTAGGGCGCCAGAGAGAGACCCACTTATTGTTTCTCCAGATGGCATGACTATTGTTCCTTCCTGTTACTTGTTGGCGCTATCCGTGCATCTATTCACCGGCTGCCTTCTGCCTCGCACGAATCGCCGTGATTTCGTCGATGGGTGTTGTGGGGTCGAGCAGACGTTTGTTGTCGTCTGCCCCGCCCGCAGGACTCCCAGGAGCTAGGTTCGCCCCCTGGCCCTGACGGGCCTCTAACTTCTTCCTCTCAGATGCAGCGTCGCGGTTCTCCGTGAGGCCGCGTTCGTAGTCCTTCTTGCCGCCGAGTTCGAGGAACTTCTTGAACACGGGCTCCCAGCTTCCAGTCGTCCTCTTGGCGAGGTCGTACAGGGTTTCCTGGCTGCGAACGTCTAAGAGCCCCAGCATGGAGCGGAGGGATTGGCCCGCCATCGCGGTCGCCCCTTTAGCCTGAAGGCCGTTTTCGTGCGCCTCCATGTAGGGCTCGCGGAACTTCTCCAGCCTCGCTATGGCCTTTTCGGCCCCTTCGAGGTTGCTCGCTTCCAGCTGTTCCGTCAGGTTGCCAGTGATGCCCGATAGTGTGCTGTGGAGGTTGGTAGACTCCCAGTTCGACGTTGCTGCTTCCAGACGGCCTTGAAAGTCCTCCCTCAAACCCTCCTCAATCAGTCCAGAGCGGCGTTCAAGGATGGGCTTAAAGTCATCCAAATCCAGCACGTCGTAGGGGTCTTCAACCGTAGCCCACGCGAGGGGAGGTTTTTCGGTCGGCGCAGCAGCTTCCGGCCCTTCGGCTGGAGTCGGCTGTGGCTCTTCGGCTCCCGTAGGAGTCGCCTGTGCCTCAACGGCTTCAGTCGGAGAAGGTAGAATCTCCTGTGTCGTTTCCGTTACCTCTTGTGTCATGCCGTTCCTCCTAATTGAAAAGGCCCGCCGTCAAGCGGGCCTGCGTCCATGTCGTGATGGAGCTAAAATCTAGCTCCGGTAAATCCTATTCTCTGTGGCCTGCTAGAGCGGCCCGTGGGGGTCGCGGCCTCTATCTGTCGGAAGAATGTATTTAGGTCAATGTTCGCCAGGCTGTACAGCGACAGCAGCCCCGAAATCTCCGCAGGGTCTAGGTTTGCCCCGCCAATGCCTATCTCCTGGGCTATTTTGGCCGGCGCGGGCAGGAAGCCTATCCGGTTGGCCAGGTTCTTTGCATCCTGCACCGAGAAGTCGGGGTTGATTGCCGCCATCTCCAAGAGTCCCTGGCGAGTGCTTAACGGCTGGCTGAATGCCTGGAACGCGGGCGTTCCCGTCAGGGAATCGGTGAAACTCCCCGCCGCCCCTACGTCCCTAAACGCCTCTCCTATTTCGTTACCCTGGCGGAGACGGCTGAACTGCCCAGCAGTCAACCGCTCCACGTCACCCAGACTGCCGCCCAAAGCCGCTAACACGTCGGGGCTTGATATGGGCCGCAGCCCAGTCGAAGTCAGCATAAAAACGGGGCTGCTCCCTGTCTGTATGAACGAGCCCAAACCCCGCTGCCGCGCACCCAAGGCCGACGCCTGACTCAGATTAAGAATATCGTTCGTGCCTATCGTCTTCCCAGACAACCCTGGTTGCGCCAGAAACCCACCTACCCCCGAGCTCCTTCTAAGGAAGCTCAACAGGTCTGGGAATCCGCCGAGGTTCAGGTTAGGGATGTCCAGTCCGCAGTCGATGACGTCCGGGATGATCGGCTTGATGGACCCGCAGGAATGATGGGCGACCTTGCAGCCGAACTCGTGCCCCAGGTCGATGAACGCCTTGAACCCGGGCATGATGAACCGCCGCCACATTTCCGGCGACACGAACGGCCCGTGCTGCGTGCCGAAGTCGTCCCCGGTCATGAAGATGTCGATCCCCCCGCCGGCAGCTTCGAAGGTGCGCCGGGCGTACTGCTGGTAGAAATCGCTGATGCGGCCGAACAGGTACTCGGCGATCTCGGGGGCCAGCACCAGGTCCTCGAGGATTTTGGCGATGCCGCGGACGTACATGGCCGGCTTGAGCTGGGCGCAGCGGTTCATGCGGTCGCCCATGAAGACCACCGCCTTGCCGGCCGATCGCACGTCGGCGACCTGCTCGGCGACGCAGCCGTAGTCGAACCAGTCGGGGCTGGGCCACTTGGGGTAGTCGCGGATTTCCTCGAGGGATTGGGCGCTCTCCAGCGGGAAGTCCCGGACCTCCCGGTACGCGCCGGTCTTTTCGCCCGAGCCCACCTGGACCTGAACGCGCGGCACTCCCCAGTGGTCTTCCACGCTGCCGTCATCCCGGATGGTCGGCTCGGGGCCGATGTACCTCGGCCCGTCGATATATCGCAGATCGACGTCGAAGCGCTCGAGGATCTGCTCCTGCGAGCTGTAACCGTAGCGCTCCAGCAGCCTGGCGTTGATCTCCGAGGTCGCCCAATAGTCGATCGGCACGCGGTCCGGCTCGGCGTGGGACAGTGCCGTCGAAACACGCTCTCTGGAATCCATGTGAACTTCTCCGCGTCTCTATTCCACCGTGTGGGTCTTGGGGCCGGCCTTCCAGATGAAGCATATCAGGATCGCCCCGATGATGGCGGCGACGCCGAAGATGGCGAAGGTCTTCTCGTAGCCCCACTTTTCGATTAGCATGCCCGCTCCCCAGCCGGTCAGGGCCGCACCGATCTAGCCGCCGACCAGCATGGTGCCGGTGGTCTCCATCGTCACCTGGACGAGTATGGGAACGTCGCTCGCCACTGCCTGGCGCGCTTTTCTGGCGCCGTTCACCGCGGCCTTGACCTGAAGCGGGTCCTGGCAGGTCTCGATCAGCAGACCGTCGACGCCGCCGGCCACCAGGCCGCTAAGTATCGCAATCAATATCGTCACGGCGTTTCGCCTTCGCCAATATATCTTTGATTCTTCGAATTCCCGTAAGGCTGTCTTGATTTGTGTCTGCAATTGAGTCTGCGTGAATGATGCTTGTTTCGCCTGACTCTTCAATGTTGTCGCTAATTGCTGTGATTCCGCCAAGCTCGCCCTCAAGCTGCTGAGCTGCGTCGTCTGCCTCACCAGCTGCTCCTCCGTGTACGTCACCCACTGATCCAGCTCTTCCTTTTCCTGGTCCTCTATGCACCATTCCGCCCAAGAAGAAACCGAGGATAACCCCAAGAGCAACGCCAATAGCAGCGAGAATCTTACCCAGTTTCGACATGACTGTACCATCCTGCTTCCTCTTCTTTGCGTCGTATTTCTTTGATATCCAT
>LAZR01001665.1_pt1 | contig 13804 bp, 8 predicted proteins | sample 329461 | NCBI WGS metagenome assembly LAZR01 (sample SAMN03002196, study PRJNA259156) | marine sediment metagenome | biome: sea floor; feature: Hydrothermal impacted sediments; material: marine sediment; isolation source: Loki non-amplified sample from Loki's castle hydrothermal vent sediment ...
AACGGAATTTGATTACACGAGCTCAGTTTGCAGCAATAAATGAGCGAAATATATTTGAACTTAACCAACAAGCTGAAGTTGTGTTATTTAGTTGTAATGGTTGTTACAACTCGGTTTTGAGAGGTCGTGAATTTTTAAGAAATCAAGAAGTGAATAGAAAAACCGAAGAGATACTAAGTGGCTTAACAAAACTAAACTCAAAGAACCCTGATAAATATAAGATTTTAGATGAGCCAAGTGTTCGATTCATTCATGATTTAGATTTTTTATTTTTAATTAAAGATAACCTTCTTAATAGTTTAAAATTTAATTTAAAAGGCCTTAGAGTAGCATCCCATTATGGTTGCCATTATTTAAACATATCAAGAGATAAAAGAAATCCTGAGTTGTATTTTAAAGATAAAACAAAATTAGATAAGTTAGTAACGTTATTTGGTGGAATTCCAGTAGATTATCAGGAAAAAGATGGTTGCTGTGGTTGGGGGGCTTCTCAACTATTAATGAATCCTCGAGAAGCTCTTAAAATAACCTTCGAGAAGCTAAAGAGCGCGGAGACAGTCGAAGCTGATTTTATGCTCACTCCCTGCCCGACATGCTTATACACACTTTCCAAACCCGAATATCGAGAAAAAATGAAAAATTGGTTTGGAGAAAAACTAGATATCCCCACGATCCATCTTAATGAGTTAATAGCGATATTAAGAGGCTGTGAAGAAGAACGGTGCATTACTCTACGAAGAAAAACACCAAGAATTGATGAAATTTTCGATAAAATAACAAGTGAATAAAAAATAAAACTGAAAAAGGCATATATTCTCACATTTCTTCAGTAGCATATTTAGGTTTTGTATCCGAATTTCATTTAAGAACAATTTTTAATTTTGCTTTATTTTCTATAATTACATTCTGATCAAATAAAGGAATTATGGTAGAGCATGAACAACCTCATTTTTCACCAAAACGAAAAATAACAGCAATTTTCCTTTTGATCCTAACAACTATTCTGTGGGGATCATCGTTCATCATTACAAAGAACCTTACTGAAGAAGTCCCAATTTTCCAATACCTTGGTTTTAGGTTCTTGATTGCGTTTTTAGGGTTTATCCCCTTTTTTCCTCGTCTCAGAAATTTGAATACAAGAGTATTAGGGATGGCAGTTATTACTGGTTTACTCTATTTCTTTGGGATGGTTTTTCAAACCTTTGGTCTTCAATCAACATCAACTACAGCCGGAAAAGCAGGATTTATAACTGGATTGAGTACTGTTATGGTTCCTTTCATCTCGTGGCTTATGTATAAAAAACACATAAACATTTATGTTTGGGTAGCTGTCGTGTTATCCACGTTAGGTATGGTTATTATATTAGTTGAGAAAGGTTTAATCTTTGGGGATATCTTAGTTCTAATTTGTTCGTTTTTCTGGCCATTCTATATTATATATAATGATAAGTTCGTCCGAGTAAGCGATATATTCCTTTACTCCACCGTCCAAGTCGCCGTAATATCTGCTTCAAGCTTCATAGGCTCATTATTAGTGGGGGAAAAATATTCATTTAATATTTACTCCACATCTGTGTGGAGTATTTTAATTTATATGGGTTTAGGTGTAGTAACTCTTACATTTCTATTCCAAAATTGGAGTCAACAATACCAAGCACCAGCCCAAACTGCAATCATTTTCACTCTTGAACCTGTTTTTGCAGCATTATTTGGATTCCTTATTGGAAATGAGATACTAAGTCTCATGGGAATTATCGGATTTGGATTGATATTTACTGCAATCCTTATAACTGCTCTGAAAAATTACTAAAATCTGCTAAGAAAAACACAAAACTTTTACTTAGACGATCATTTAAATATTCAATAAATTATTCTTTATATATCTAAGGGTTGTTTTTTGAGTATACCATGACCGCACGGAAATTAAAACCAAAAGATCTTACTATTTGTGGAAAGTGCGGAAATGTAATGATTACAAAGAAAATTCGTACTAACAATTCAAATAGAGTAGAGTTCCAAAAAATTCTGCAATGCATAGTATGCAGATTTTGGATCTCAAAGGATTAGGCTCATGCATGATATTTCCTAAAACAGATTTTCTTAAACCTGAAAATTTATGCTATGAGAATTTATAAGAAGTAAATCCTCTTGTTCGATGAGTTTATTCAAATTGCTCAAAATCTTTTGATAAATTTTCATGTAATTCACTCAACTGGTTATTTTTTAGTAAACTCTTAAAAAAATTATAAGCAGAATCATAAATTTCCTTAATAAGTGTGTTTGTCTTGCTCATTTCATATAATAGATCTAAGATGGAATTAAGATCTAATTTTAAGTCAACAATTTTTTTTAAATTCTTCTCGCGAGCCGTTTTTTTGTCATATAATTCGTCCATATTAGTTAGAATATAAAATAATTGATGAATTAGACAAATTCAGTTAAAAATACTACCCCAAATTATAGAACAATCTCCCCGGTTATTACTAAAGCTGTTGTAAATCCTAATAAAACAGTAATGATCCTATACACGATACTTTTAAATAAACTCTCTTTAAAATCGAAATCTTCCATTTTTTTTTCAAATAAATAACAAACAGTAAATCAATTTTAAATTGAAAGTTTTAAAATTTTTGCCAATAAATTAAACCTTTTACTCTTAAAAATCTAAAACCAACCAATATGATTGAAAAATAAACTCCAATTTTCTCATTTCAAAAAGTGACTAGCATCTTGATCAAACATTGTTTCTTATTATTAAAAGTTTAAATTTCTAACTTTAATTTGAAATTTGGTAGAAAAAATAACTTAATTGTACTAGACAACAGTACATAAATAAATTATTATGAGTAATTTTTTATATGTTTAATGAATATCTATAGTTAGAAGGTCCTATGCGAATCTGAGCTTACATTGGATTTCAGGAATTTTGAAATTCTCAAATTTCGATCAAGCCCTCTATTAAACTCTATAGAGTTTAATTCTCTCCCTGATTTTATTTTTTGGCTCGGATTTTGTTGGCCCTTCTTTTTCTCTTTTTAAAGAGAATCTTTCCAAATAAAATGTAGTGAAATTTTATTAACCTAATATCTCTTCAATCTTAATTTTTAATCCATCTTTGGCTGCGATGATTTTCTTAATATTAGTTTTTTCTTTTAATTTTATTACTTGACTTGGAACATAATTTTTTTTTGAGCGATGTCCATCCATATAAGAACCAAAATGACTGATAATTAAGGTATTAAGAGGTGGGCTGATTTTATTTAAATAGGGAATAACTTCATCTGTACACATATGACGCTTGCATTTTATTGAGTCTGGGCGTAAGAGATTAAGAATAAGAATGTTCACATTTGAAAATTGTTCAGAAAAACCCTCAAAAACCATAGTATCGCTTGCATAGGCTAAAGAATAATCTTTAAGATTAAACCTAATCCCAAAACCTTCAATATTGGGAGAGTGGATTACCTTAGTTCCTCTCAATTCAACTCCATTATAACTTAATGTATCACCTGCTGTAAATTGGACAATTTTTTCAAGCATATTTTTATGATAGCTTGTAAGTTGCTTGAAAACTTCAGTCGTGGTTATTAAAGTACCTTTTTTATAGTAGTTATAGTTTTTATCATGTAGGGATTCCCTTGAGCTTTCAATTATTGCACCAATATCGTTGTAATGGTCTACGTGGGCGTGAGATACGATAAATAATTCTGTTTTAACGGGATCCTCTTTGTATTGATTAATCCTTACGATTGCTCCTGGTCCTGGATCGATATGTGCTTGTTTTCCGTTAAACTTATATAATACACCTCCTGTAGCTCGATGTTGTGTTCGAATGTGATGTCTTCCACCCCCAGATCCAAGTATAACTAGTTCATCCTTCATGATTTTTTATTTATTCCTATCTTTACTAATATTTACTTATTTTAGTCAATATTTTAGCTAACCTTTCAAATACATTTTCAACATTGAACCCAGTTTTGGCAGAAGTTTTTATATAATCAATCATATTGAACGTATTCTTAATATGTGTCGCGTCTTCATCATCAACAGCAATAAAATCCTCCAAATCATTTTTAGTTCCCACCAATATGATTGGTAAATTTATATCATGAAGTCGAACAATATTTACCCATTCAAGAATATTACCGATTTTCGGCATCATTGTTAAATCAAATAAGAGGAGAGCACCCCTTGCACCCATAACATAATTTTCAAGAAGGTATCTAAATCGTTTTTGACCCCCAAGGTCCCAAAGCTGTAGTGAACAATGAATATTATCAAAATTGAGTTCTTTTGTGAAAAAATCAACACCGACAGTCATAACGCTAGAATCATCAAAGAAATCATCAACATATCTGCGTAGTAAACTTGTTTTACCCACACTAGCGTCACCAGACACCAGTATCTTAAAAATGAAGTTTTTCATTTACCTACTCCGCCTTTCTCTGCAACCAATATTTTATAAATAAAATTCCTCACTTCTATCAACTAAACTATATTACAAATGGGTATAATATGGTAAAATTAATACAATTATTTATTTTAATTGTCAGTAATTAAGAATATTCTGTTTTTCTTTTTTTTACATAGCATAATTCTAAAATCGTATTATATAGATCCCATACTCTTTTGTAAAGACATGAGTTTTTAATCTAGATACAATAAATATCATTCCATTTTCATGTTACAACAAGAATACTTTAAGATTCCAATTAGGGCGTTAATTAATTATGCAAAGCGGATTGAAAGAAATTATATTAGTAAAACTGCCACAGAACCAACTTATTATGGCGATTTAAAAAGGTTTTTAGAAGAAATTTTTCCTGTTAACAAAGGTTATTTAGTTCAATCGGGTTATAAGATAAAAGGTTCGTTGAATCGTCCAGATCTTACTGTTATATTTAATAATATTGTACTTTTCCATATTGAGGCTAAACTCCCAAATACTCCCCTTGAGAACATTGTAAAATTTGACATTAATAATCGATTAAATAATCAAATCTTGAGATATAGAAGGGAAGGTGTACAGTTATTAATCACCGACTTTAAAAGTTTCTTCTTAATTGATCCGACTCCACCAAATGAGCCACAAGTTAAACAAAGAATAAAATTTGAATGTATATTATTAGAAGAAATAAGTAATAGATTTAAACCAGCGAAAAATGCGCTACCGAATTTTAAAAGATTATTAACATATACTTGTGAAGAACATCTTCAAACAATATCGAATATCAAGAATCTTATTAGTCCATTAGCAGATATTGCTAAAATTATCAGAGAAAAAGCATTAATTATTTTAAAAAAATCACAAACGAACAATATTAGCAAAACAGAAAAAGTAGCAGCAAAATATCTAAAAGAAATTAGAGATGATTTTAAAAAGTCAATTTTTAGAGAAGAAGTAGAAGATAAAAATACATTATTTTCAGATCTTTTTGCTCAAACTATAGTATATGGTGCATTTTCAGCTTGGATGAAATACTGCCAAAATTATATAAATAAACCCACATTTACACTTCAGTTAGTTGGGGAATATTTACCCTATGGAAGTTTTATTCGTGAATTGTTTTTAACCTTAAAAAATAAGATCCCAACAGAGTTTAAACCGGTTTTAAAAGAATTAGAGCTCCGTTTCCAAAAAACAGAATATAAAGGATTAGTAAATACAGAATCTATTGTCACTACATTTTATAGCGATTTTCTCAAATTATATGATCCAATAACTGCTAAAAATAGAGGAGTAGTCAATACACCTCATGAGATTGTTGATTTTATTATCCAAGGTATTGATTTTATGCTGAAAAGATGGCTAAATAAAAAAAATGGTTTAATTTCTGAAGATAATCTTCAAATTGAAGATCATAAAGCTCCATCTAAACTTAAACAAGCTCAAATTACTGAAATTCCTAATAAAAAAAGGGTTAAAATAATAAAACGGTTGAGAATCCTTGATCCTGCTGCAGGAACTATGGGTTTCGCGTGTGGTCTATTAAACTTTGCTAAAGAAGCATTTCAGAGTAAATTTTCCCAACAAACTTTAGCTCAAAGTGGTTTTCAAAAATGGGTGAGAGAAACATTTTTTAATAATGTTTATGCTTTTGAAATTCTTATGGCACCTTATGTTCTTGGGCATATAAGGACATTTTTAAGTCTAGAAAATTTAGGTTTGACTCTAAATACTGAAGAATATCAATTAAAATCATATCTAATGAACACACTTATGACACCACCTAAAGACAGAAAACTTGAAGAATGGATGTTCAATAATGTTGATATTGGGCGTGAGATTAAAGAAGCGCTTCAAATCAGAGATAAAAAAGATATTTTTGTTGTTATGGGTAATCCTCCATATAATTTAAGCAGTCAAAATAATTGTGAATGGATCAATGAAAAAATAAATGATTATAAAATCGAATTGAAGGAAAAAAACCTAAAAATTCTTTCAGACGATTATGTGAAATTCATTCGGTTTGGACAATGGAAAATTGAGCAAGTTGGTTCAGGAATTTTAGCATTCATCACAAATAGCCGTTATTTAGATGGTCAAATGTTCTCTGTTATGCGTTCTTCTTTAAAAAACACATTTGATTATATTTATATCGTTAATTTACATGGTGACATGAGAAAAAAGGAATCGGGAAATCCATTTGATATACGTGTTGGAGTTGCTATAGCATTTATGGTAAGAATTGATAATTCACCAAATAAAAATGGAGCTGTGTTTTATATGGACGCCCCCCAAGATACTCGAGAAGAGAAATTTGAAGTTTTAAATCAAGGATTTGACGAAGGGAAATTTGTATTACTCCAGGAAACAAGTAAAAATTATTTTGTTAAAATTGATACAACCAATATGGATCGATTTGAACAATTTATTTCTTTTGACAATTTATTTAAATCTCAACCAAAGAGTGGTATAATGATTGGAAGAGATAGATTACTAGTTGATGTGGATAAAGAAGTTTTAAAAAAAAAGTTAAGCTTATTTTTTAGTCGAAAATTCGAAGAATTGGGCGAACTCAGTATTAAGGTTAATGATACAAAAACTTGGAAGAAATCGAAAGTTTTTAAAAAGACTAATTTGACAAGATCATTGAAAGCGATTCGACGTATCAATTATCGTGGCTGGGATTATAGATATCTAACTTATGATCGGGCTTTAGTAGAAGGTCACAGGATGGGATATATTGATCAAATTTCTCATTCAAATCCAGCTATAACAGTCACAAAATCATCACGAAAAAAAAGATTTGAAACTGCTTTTATTGTGGAGAATTTATTAGAGAAATGTTTTATGGCGGTAACTGACACCTCCTATGCTTTTCCATTATATTTAAATGGTGATTTAAACATAAAGATCCCCAAATTACCTTTTCAAGTAACTCCAGAACAAGTTTTTTATTATTGTTATGGAATATTATACTCTCCGACATATAAGAATAGATATGATGAGTTTCTAAGGAAAGGATATCCAAGAATACCCTTTACTAAAGATTCAAAAATATTTGAGAATATGGCAGATAATGGCAAAAAATTGGCCGATATACATTTTTTGAGGCACTATATTAGTTTTCATTTAAAATTGGCCGAAATTGATCCCGATGGATGGATTATAAATAATTTTATTTATAAACCAGTGGAAGAAACGTTGTATTTTGATAAAATATCAAATGATGACGAAAAATCCTCAGTCGAAATAGCCTGGATAAGAGGAATTACACCAGAGATGTGGAATTTCTCAATAGGGTCTATAAATCAAATTGAACAGTTCTTAAAATCTCGAAAATATAACTCATTTCAAAAATATAATACTCTTCAACGAGGTTTAAATCATAAAGAACTAATTTATCTTTTAAAAATGATTACCGCAATTGAAAAAACTATTGAATTACTCCCTCAAATTGATAAAATTTATAACCAAATTGATATCTTAGACTAAAATTTCGAACATTTTTTCCCACTTACTTAAGATAATCAATGAGTTAATATTTAAATATTAATTAAATATCTCAATATTATCTAGTAATTTTAAAAAGTAATAAGGAACTATCAGCCTGACAGTACCAAAAATCAAGATTTCGAGAACACTTGAGAATGGAATTGAATTCACTTGCCAGATGTGTGGGGATTGTTGTAGAGGATTCAAGGAAGGAGAAGTTTATTTATATAAAGAAGACATCCTAACATTAGCCAAACATTTAAATCAAAATAGTAAAGTTGGTTTAAGAAAGTTTGCAAAGAACTATCTGAAAGTCATAGATGATTCTTTTTTTTGGAAAGAACCGGGAACTCAGCAAGCGAAAACCTACCAATTTAAGACATTAGGTTTTAGGTTTTTTGGAGAAGACGAAAGATGCCATTTCTTGAAGGATAACTCATGTAGTGTTCATGAAGCTCGACCATTTCAATGCAGATGTTTCCCTTTTTGGCAAATGATGGTATCAAGCCGAAAAAACTTTGTTAGATACACAAAAAAATGTCCTGGATTGCGTGCTTTAAAAGGGAAATTCTACCCTAAGAAAGAGATTATTGGGTGGGCGAGATCTGAATATTCTCTTGAAGAATCCTTTTTTTTGGAGATGAAAAAACACAATTTTAATATCTTGAAAGTATATCCATTTTTACCAAAAGAGTTGATTGATAAGTAATTGATAAGTAACATAACTTTTTCTTTATTTGCGAATAATTAAGATTATTTTATAGGAATTATTAGACTTATTGATATAGTTGTTAATTATTGAATTTAAATTATTTATTGTTTTATTGCAAATATGAATGATAACAACGATTTAACCCAATATATTGATAATACAGTTAAACCTGTTGACGATTTTTACCAATATGTTAATGGAAAATGGATTGAAACAACTGAAATTCCCGATGAATATCCAAGATGGGGAACCTTTTTAATATTGAGAGATAAATCGTTACAAGATGTTAAATCTCTTTTTGAGCATACTAGTGAAGAAGATAACGATTTTAAAAAAATTAAAGATTTCTATTCTCAAGGCATGGATATAGAGAAAAGAAATCAACAAGATATTGAACCAATTCAATATTTATTAGATCGGATTAATGAAATTAAATCAAAAGAAGATTTAGTTGCATATCTAAATTTTTCAATCGAAAATGGGGAAAGCTCTGTTTATTCATTCGCATCCAATATTGATAGAAAAAATACTACAATTGAAGTTCCACATTTATTTTCGTCTGGATTAAGTTTACCAACCCCATCTATTCCCAATAGGGATTACTATCTTAATAAAGAAAAAGAAGATGTTAGAGAAAAATACGTTGATTATTTATCAGAAATATTCAATATGATCGGTTCAAATGACACTAGAAACAGAGCTAATTCTGTTCTTGAATTTGAGAAAAAACTTGCTGAAAAGCATTTTACACAAGTTCAAAAAAGGGATCCAAAATTGTCTTACAACAAGTTTTATTTAGATGATCTAATTAAAATAAGCCCAAGTATGGATTGGAAAGGATATTTCAAAGGATTGACAGATGTCAAAATAGATTATTTCATCATTGATAATCCTGAATTTTATAAACTTGTAGATAATCTAATTTCGAATGAATCTCTTGAGACCTGGAAGAATTATTTAACAGCCCGAATATTAATTTTTAATTCTAATTGTCTAAGTGAACGATTTGAGAATACTTTTTTCAATTTTTTTGGGAAAATAATTAGAGGAACAGCTAAAATTGAACCCCTATGGAAAAGAATCATTAGTTTAGCAAATAATCGAAGCATTATAGGTGAACTTATAGGTAAATATTACGTAAAACAATTTTTTCCAGAAACAGCTAAAACTAAAATGATTTTACTAGTGAAAGAACTTCTACAGTCTATGAAGGGAAGAATTCAGGATTTGGATTGGATGAGTAATGAAACAAAAACGAAAGCTCTTGAAAAATTATCCTATTTTGGAATTAAAATAGGGTATCCTGATGTTTGGGAAGATTATGAAAATCTTTCAATTAATTCAGAAGATACTTTTTATGAAATAATTAAAAAATGCATTCTTCATGTGAGAAACATAAATTTATCAAAATTATATAAAGAACCAGATCTGAAAAAGTGGTTTATGAGTCCTCAGACCGTTAATGCATACTACCATCCTTATAGAAATGAAATTGTATTTCCGGCTAGTATTCTACAATTTCCATTCTTTGATGAAAATATGAGCTGGTCAGAGAATTTTGGTGCAATAGGCACAGTTATAGGGCATGAAATCACTCATGGTTTTGATGATAAAGGAAGTTTATTTGATTATAAGGGAAATATGAATAATTGGTGGACAGAAGAAGATAAAAACAAATTTGAAGAAAAAGGGGAGTATTTCATTAAACAATATGAAGATTTTTTAGTAAATGGAAAACCTCTTAATGGGAAACTCACTTTAGGAGAAAATATCGGAGATCATGGTGGAATTAAAGTTTCATTAAATGCCCTTCGTAATTATCTAAAAAAAGTTGGATTAAATGAAAATGATAATTTGGCATCTGATCAAAAATTTTTTTATTCTTATGCCAGAATTTGGAGATATAAAGGTAGAAAAGAATTTGAGGAATTAATGAGATTATCAGATCCTCACTCTCATCCAAAAGCTAGAATTAATGTAACCTTAGCAAATATCAAAGAATTCTATGATTGTTTTAAAGTTAAAAAAGGGGATAAATTATTCAGAGATAAATTACCAATTTTATGGTAAAAGTAAATAAAGGTTATACCGCATCCTCATTTATTATTATTTTCAGATCATATTAGTGAAAAATCCTTCTTTTTCAAGAAAAAATACAAATTTAGTTTCTTGAAAGTGTATCTATATTTACCGAAAGATATAGTTGATAAGGAAACATAACTACCCCTTTATATTTGCGAATAGTTAAGATTATCTTATAGTGATAATTAGATTTATAGAAATAATTAATAATAATTCTATCAACAGATAAGCGAAAATTAATTTTATAAGAGGGATATTCATTTGAAAATTGGATTATTTGTGTGCGATTGCGGGAAAAATATTTCAGGTACAATTAATACAAAACAAATTATTGAATACTTTAGTGAATTCTCTGATATTAAGATATTAGGGGATCCTTATTTATGTTCGGAATCGGGATTAAATAAAATTATTGAGCAAGTAACAGAAAAAAATATCGAAAGAGTAATTATAGCTGCTTGTTCTTTTAAGCTCCATGGACTCTTATTTCGTAAAACTATTGAGAAAGCGGGAATTAATAGATTTTTGATATCATTTGCCAACATCAGAGAACAAAATTCATGGGTCCATCCAGATGAGCCCGAAAAAGCGACTATAAAAGCTATCGATCAAATTAAAATGGCAATTGAGCACGTTAAACTTTTAGAGCCGTTAGACGTTGAATACTCAAATGTTCGACCTTCAACCTTAATAATTGGGGGCGGCATAGCAGGGATAAAAGCAGCTTTAGTGATCGCGGATGCAGGGTATGAAGTAAGTTTAGTTGAAAGAAAAGCAACGATAGGAGGTCATATGGCACTTTTCGATAAAACCTTCCCTACACTTGACTGTAGTATTTGCATATTAGGTCCTCTGATGACGGAGGTTAAAGACCACCCTAATATTAACCTTTTAACTAATTCCACTGTTGAAAAAGTCGATGGATATATAGGAAATTTCGAAATAACAATAAAAAAAAATCCAACTTTTATAAAAGAAGATGTATGCGTGGGGTGTTTTGATGTATGTCGAGAAGTATGTCCAATTGATATTGAAGAAACATTCTTCCCAAGAAAAGCTATAGATGTGACTTTTCCTCAAGCAATACCTTTACTCCCAAATATTCTTGAGGAATATTGTATTGGATGCAAGGCTTGTCAACAAGCATGTGGAGATAGAGACGCAATAGATTTTGAACAAGACTCAAAAATAGTGAACTTAAATGTCGGTTCAATCATAGTTGCGACCGGACTCAAAACATTTGATCCTGCCCTTATGGGGGAATACAATTATTTGAAATACCCCGATGTCATAACTACAATGCAAATGGAAAGATTACTCAATAATGATGGTCCAACTCATGGAAAAATTATTAGACCATCAAATGGTAGGCACCCAAGAAAGATTTCTTTTATTTTGTGTGTAGGATCTCGTAATAAACAAATCCATAGAGAATATTGTAGTCAAACTTGCTGTAATGTATCAATCAAACAAGCTGTATTAATTAAAAAAGAATATCCTGATACTGTAATTAATATTTATTATAATGATATTAGAGCGATTGGTAAAAATTGCGAGGAATTTTATAATCGAGCAAGAGAAGCTTTTGGAATTAGGTTTATCAAGAGCAATATTTCAGCTGTGGTAAAAAGTGACACAACTGAAGAACTATTAGTGCGAGGGGAAGACGTAGTTGAAGATTCTATTTTTGAAAATAAATCTGAATTAGTAGTATTAGCAGTTGGTATTGAACCAGCTGAAGGAACAGATGAACTGAGTAAAGTTTTAAATGTCTCATTAGATACTTATGGATTTTTATTAGAGAAACATCTAAAAGTAAAGCCATCCGAAACTACCTTAAACGGCATCTATTTAGCTGGTGCTATACAAGGTCCAAAAGACATTCCTTCTAGTATTGCTCAAGCAGAAAGTGCAGCAGCTAAAGCTATTTCATTAATCGCGAAAGGAAAAGTCGAATTGGATCCCCATATTGTATATTTAGATCAAGAGAAGTGTGATCTCTGTAGATTGTGCCTTGATACATGTATATACAGTGCTTTAAACATTGAGGGAAGTAAATTAGAAATAATAAAAGCAAATTGTTCTGGATGCGGTGCTTGTGCCGCAATGTGCCACTCTGATGCACTATATGTTCCAGGATTTACAAAGAATCAAATTTCTGTCCAAATTCAATCAATCTTAAAGCAAAAAAGCGAATATCCTCTAATTATAGCATTTTTATGTAATTGGTGTTCTTACGTTGGAGCTGATCTTGCCGGAACAAGTAAGTTAACGTATCCTACAAATGTAAGAACTATCCGTGTTATGTGTACAGCAATGCTAAATCCTTCCTTAGTTTTTGAAAGCTTTTTCTATGGTGCTGATGGTGTGCTAATAGCGGGATGTTATCCTCAGGATTGTCATTACAAAGAAGGATTTGTTAAAGCTAGAACTCGATATGCAAGTATTCAAGAAATACTTAAAGAAACTGGCATATCTGAGAAACGAGTCAAAATTCTGAGTATAGACGCAGGAGAAGGGGAAAAATACGCAAATACCATTAAAGAATTTAAAGAAGAACTAGAGAAATTAGGTCCTATTCATCCTAATGAATCTGTGAAAAGTCCTCCAATTAAAGAGCAAAGTTAAATAAAGATTGTTAAATCATTAATTAAAGATATAAAACCCTCTATCTTAAATTTCTAGTGTGAATCGTTTTTAACTTTAAATTCAAATTCTTTTTAAAAATCTTATTAAGAAGCATTATTATAATAGTGATAATTTAAGTTGTGAATCAAATATGAAAGTAAGAGCAATTACTATTGGGCAAGACCTGCCCTTTTTAATTAAGAATGAAACAATCTTATCATATATGCAGGAAAACCTGGAGAATTTCTCTAATTTTAATCATGAAATTAGTGAAGCGTTAGAAAATATTGGTATTTCTGTTCAAACTAAACGATTTTGCTCACAGCCACTTTTTAGTTATGACAATCGATTGTTCTATGAGAAAAGTTTAAAAGATACCTTGGTAGATATTAGCGCTCAATTAAAGTTTCTACAAGATATTCTATTAGATTATAAGTTTGATT
>LAZR01001666.1_pt1 | contig 13794 bp, 12 predicted proteins | sample 329461 | NCBI WGS metagenome assembly LAZR01 (sample SAMN03002196, study PRJNA259156) | marine sediment metagenome | biome: sea floor; feature: Hydrothermal impacted sediments; material: marine sediment; isolation source: Loki non-amplified sample from Loki's castle hydrothermal vent sediment ...
AAGCCAGATTTGAATCTTTTTGATACTTTATGGAAGATTCCAGGTGTTAAGTTTATGTATTATAGAAATGATGAGAACACTCCCGATAGAGGAATAATTCATATTAAATATCGCCAGGAAAAATCAGAAAAAGAAATCGAAGGAATGATTGAATATCAAGGTTTTGGAAAAGCTCAAAAGACAAGATACACCGTTGATTCAGATGATTTCTATGGATATATAGATAATGAAAAATCAGCAAAAATATTAGATAAAAGATTTCATACCATAGATGAATGGTTAGAAGCAACTAATCACGTTGATTTTCCCATGATAATTGATCAGATCCCTCGTTATTTTAAAAATCCTAGGTCTTGTGATATAGTAATTTCTACATTGGGAGAATACGGATTCGGATATGAACATGGTAAGACAATACCCTCATCTCCATTTTCTCATGATAATGGCCTAAGGAGCTCGATGATTGTACCATTTATTATTGGTGGTTCACTGGAAATTCCAGCAATGGATATTTTATACTGTAAAACAACAGATATGGTTCCTACGCTATTGGATTTATTAGGAATAAAATCTTATTCAAGCGTAGTTGGAAGATCATTGTTACGATATTAATTTTTCACACTTTTTAAGATCATTCAATTAGTTTTTATTAGAAAGTTCTTTTAGAATCTCAATTATAGTTATTAATTCTAAGGAGATCATGTATGAAAGCCAATAATATAATTATCGTTCCAGAAACTCATTGGGATAGAGAATGGTATATTTCTTTTCAAGAATTTCGCGCTAGACTCGTAATCATGATGGATAAATTAATTACAATTCTAAAAACTGATCCAAATTATAAGAGTTTCACGCTAGACGGTCAAACAATACTCTTAGAGGATTATTGCGAAGTAATGCCTGAAATGAAAGATGTTATCAAGGAATTTGTAAAAGAAGGAAGACTTTCAATTGGTCCAATGTATGTTTTACCCGATGAATTTTTAGTAAGTGGTGAATCATTAATAAGGAATCTTATGATAGGTCATCAAATTGGGAGAGAATATGGAGGAATTATGAAGGCGGGTTATATTCCTGATCCATTCGGTCACATCGCGCAAATACCTCAGATTTTAAAAGGTTTTGAAATTCCATCTATTCTATTTTGGCGAGGTTTTGGAAATGAATATGAGGAAAATAAATTAAATATGGAGTTTCTATGGAATGCTCCGGGAAAGGCAGCCTCCATTTTAGCTATTCACTTAGTTTTTGGTTATGGTTCTTTAGGAGCTCTTAATACCAAGAAAACTAATGGTGAATACAAAAAAGCGTTGAAAACTATTAATTATCTTGTGAAAAAATTTGAAAACCACATAGCTACTCCAAATATTCTTCTAAATAATGGTTCAGACCATCATGAAGCTCTTCCAGAAATCCCTGAAATAGTAAAACAGTGGAATAAATTACATCCAGAAGCAAAAATGGTGCAAGCTGATTTTGAATATTATATTAATAAAGTTTTGGAGTCAAATCCAAAGCTGAAGGAATTTCAAGGAGAATTGAGAGGAGGAAGATATGCAAACTTATTATCAGGAGTTTTTTCAGCACGGATGTGGATAAAACAGAGAAATACATCTATAGAGTACCTATATGAAAGATATACCGAACCGATGTCAATAATTACGTGGATCCTTGATAAATACAATAAATTTCTCTACCCAAAGGACTATATCTTGACTGGTTTGAAGTGGTTACAAAAAAATGCGCCCCATGACTCTATTTGTGGCTGTTCTATTGATGAAGTGCATGATGAAATGAAAACTAGATTCGATTGGGCAGAACAAATAGCAAATGAAGTTTATAAAAATGCATTTCTTTATATTGCCAATATTATAGATTTAAATCCAGATTATAAAAATAAAAAACACAGTGTTTTAATCATACACAATCCACTACCTTGGAAGAGACGAGATATTGCTGAATTTACTACAATAACACCTAAAATAATAGGGGGAAAGTTGCCATTTAATATTAAAGTGATCGATTCTGAAGGGAATGAAATTCAAAATCAATTTACTCATATTGAAGAAACTCCTCGATTTTCCCGACAAAATAGTATTAGTCATAAAATCTCCCTTATTGCTGAAGTTCCTGCTTGTGGTTATAAAGTGTTTTATGTCTCTTCCTCACATTCTGATAGAAAATTAGAAGCTGAGCCAAAAAATTTTGCAATTACAAGGGATTTCTTAGAAAATGAATATTACCGCGTGGACATTGAATCAAGTGGTTCTATTACTGTTACTGACAAAGAAACGGGTGAATCTTATGAAAATGTTTGTGAATTCGAGGATGTTGGGGATTGGGGAGATGAATACGACTATTCAGGACCTAAAGAAAAACAATCAAATCAGGTATTTAATACCAAAGATGCTGATGTCCTCGAAAGAGTTGTTAATATAGATGGTCCAACACAGAAAACATTTGAATTAAGATTAAATTTAAAACTCCCCGTTTCATTAACTGAAGATCGGTATAATCGAGAAAATATGCTAGTAGAAAATGAAATCTTAATTTACATCTCGTTATATAAAGAAATTAAAAGAATTGACTTTAAGATTGAGTTAGAAAATAATAGTAAAGATCATCGAATTCGTGTTTTATTTCCAACTAGAAAAAAATCAGATAAAGTTTATGCTGATGGGCATTTTTATGTGGTTCCGAGATTGGTTGATCTTCCAGAAGCAGAGAATTGGGACCAGAAACCTCTTCCAACAAATCATCAGAAAGATTTCATATCAATAAGCAATAAATCTGGGACTTTTGCTGTTTTAAACAAAGGACTGCCTGAATATGAAGCTATAATTAATGAGGATAAATCTATTACCTTCGCCATAACACTTCTAAGATGTATTGAATGGTTAGCTCGTGATGATTTTCAAACCAGGTATATTCCCGCAGGACCAAATCTTAAAACACCTGAAGCACAATGTCTTGGAAAACATAGCTTTGAGTTATCGTTAATTACTTCTTCACATCCTAACTGGTTAGAGTCAGAAATTCATCAAAGAGGAAAAGAATTTAATAATCCATTTAAACCGATCTTCCCAGCGATGGTTCAAAGTCCCTTAAGAGTCTCAGATAGAGTAATTTTAAAGCCTTCTAGAATACTTTCTTATATCAATAAAGTTAAACCAAGACAATTAGAATCATATCTTCCTCCTACATTAAGTTTCCTTGAGATAGATAATAAAAGTATAGTATTGAGTTGTATGAAAAAAGCAGAAGAAGGAGAGTATTTAATTGTCAGAACCTATAATATCTCCTCCTTCCCTCAGAAGGGACGGATGATTTTCTATGAAAAAACTTCAATAATCAATGCCGAATTAGTAAATTTCTTGGAAGAAACTCCAAAAAATGATATCAAAGCAGAGATCGATAGTATCAATAAAAACATACTTGAAATAACTTTAGATCCCCATGTAATTGCAACATTTAAAATTGATATTACTTTATTGGAGTAGACTGATAATGTGGAAACAAAAACTTTTAGAATTAGTAAAAGATTTTAAACATTCCGCTTGGGGATTCTCCCACTTTACCCGTATTTTCGAATTATCTTTAGAATTAGGAAGAGCAGAACAATTCGAGATTGATTCAGAAGCACTATTTGCTGCTGCTTATTTACATGATATAGGAGCTTTTGAACCATATAGCCAAAAAAATGAGGACCATTCAGATGTAGCAATTGAAAACTGTGATGCAATACTTAAATCTATCGATTTTCCAGCAGAAAAAAATCAATTAGTAAAAGACATAATCAAGAGCCATATGTTTTATGCAAAACCAGTAAATAATCTGGAATCGAAAATTTTTCACGATGCAGACACACTTGATTTCATGGGAACTATAGGGATTACACGAATTCTTTCAATTATAGGAAAAGAAGATTGGACTCCAGATTTAGATAGTGCAATCAAGTTAATTAAAAAGTTCTGTACCGAATTACAAAGTTCTCTCGTTACACACGCAGCACAAAAAATTGGTCGTGTGAGAAAAAAAGAAATGGAAGAGTTTCTGAAAAATTTAGCAGAAGAAACAAATCATTATGAGTTATTATAAAAAAAATGTAAAGAAAATTCCTATCCCCTATGTTTTATTACTTTCTATACTTTTATTTTGGAAGGAAACCAAATTTTTTTTCTTTTTTTAATTCAGTAATTAAATCAGTATTTTTATGCTCTATTCTTATATCTAAAAGATTTTAGAGAATAATTAATTTATTAAATCCTTGAATTATAATATAAATGCAATATATACTCATAAAATTAAGAATAATGATATTTGATGAAATTTCCAGAGTACTCAAAAAGGTATATACCAAGTATAAATGGCGCAATTAAATCACTTATTGATTATAAGTTAAAAAGTGTAGAGCATTTATTTCTAAAAGAATATTATTCAGAGTTAAGCGATTATATGTTATCTGGTGGTAAGAAATTAAGACCTTTGTTATGCATCGCTACTTATAATGCTTTTCATTCTAACCAAGATGATACCATTATTCACCCCAGTGTAGGAGTAGAATTTCTCCACAATGCAACATTAATACATGATGATATTATTGATAAAGATGATTTTAGGAGAGGTAAACCTTCCTTTCATTATAGATTTCGTAATTATCATAAACAATATAAATTGAAAAAAATGGATGATGTTGATTATGGTAACTCTATCGGTATAATAGGGGGCGATAATGTATTCATTATGGGATTAGAGGTGTTTTTGTTCAATGAATTTAAAAGGGATTTGAATCTGAATGCTATTAAATATTATGAGAAAGCATTTATTGAGATAATCAATGGGGTTTTAATTGAAACTGATATGGTTAATAGGAAAGATCTTACAATCTCGGATTATATAAAAATGATTTCACTTAAAACTGGAGCCCTAATCGAAAAATCGATTTTAATTGGTGCTAATTATGCAGAGGTTGAAGAAAAATTCTTGAAAGATCTGTCACGTTATGGTCTTAACCTAGGTATTATTTTTCAGATAATTGATGATATTTTAGGAACTTTTGGAGATGAAAATGTAACAGGTAAACCTACTGATGGTGATATACGAGAAGGAAAACAGACATGTTTGTTAATAGCTGCTTTAAACAATTTAGATAAGGAAGGAAGGGTAAAGTTAGAAATTTTGATTGAAAATCCCAATATGACTAATGAGAATGTAGAAGAAGTTAAAGATTTATTTCGGGATGTGAATGTGATTGATTCATGTAAAAAATTAGCTAATTCTTACTATCAAGAAGCTAAATCATCATTAGAACATTTAAATACTGAAATAAAAGACTCAGAGGCCGAATTCTTCCAAAATTTATTAGATTTTGTCATGAATAGAAAATTCTAAGAATAACTCTAATTTTATCTTTTGCTTTTTTTGGATATCTGAAAGGGTACTGTTTAGAGATTTCGAAAGACTCAAGTTTAAATATTAGTTTTATTGTATTGAGATTGTAAAACAAGATTACATTAGGGATAAGTGAGAAAATTACGGTATTTTCTGAAAGAAAGAATTTAGAGTATGATATTTTAATTATTGATGATAGTAAATATGTAATAGATTTTTTAACAAAAATTATTAACATAAAAGGTTATACTTGTAAATCTGTTTATAATATTTCAAAAGCTAAAAAGGAACTGGAGGTTTTCAAACCAAAATTAATATTTTTAGATGTAAATCTGCCAGATTCAAACGGATATGAGTTTTGTAAAAGTTTAAAAACAGATAAGAATTATAGAAATATCCTAGTTTATTTTTTTACAGGAGAACCTGAGTCAGAAGTAGCATTGAAGGCACTAGAAACTGGAGCAGATGGATACCTAAAAAAGCCTTTTAATATAATTGATTTTGATGAAATTTTTGAGCATCTTGATCAAAATTAAGAAACACGAGAAAGGAATACTATTTTAATATTCACCTTTCACAAAAACAGTATAATTTAAAACAGTTTGGGTGTAAGTTTACTATACTCACATGAATTGATTTTAACTTCGATTTGAAAAAGATAAGAATTATTATCTTTTTAAGAATTAATATTATCATCTTAGTAAATTATTATTAATAGAAATTAAATTATGTAATCTAAATGTTAGTTGCAATCACAGGGGCTACGGGAGCTGATTTAGCGGTTAAACTTTTGGAAACTCTCCAAGATTTAGATATTGAAGTTGAATTAATTATATCAGAAAATGCTAAAAGAATCATCTCAATCGAAACGGATTATAAAATTTCAGATATTCAAAATTTAGCTACAAAGTATTATGATTTAAATGATTTACAGGCTGCTCCTGCGAGTGGATCTTATAATAAAAACCAAAATATGGTAATCGTACCATGTTCAATGAAATCTCTTTCAGCAATTGCTAATGGGTATGCAAGTAATCTGATTACAAGAGCCGCTGATGTGATGCTAAAAGAAAAGAGAAAACTAATACTCGTAGTAAGAGAAAGCCCATTAAACGCTATTCATCTAGAAAATATGCTTAAACTAGCAAGATTAGGTGTTGTAATTTTACCTCCCGTTCCTTCCTACTACATTAGACCTAAAACTGTTGAAGAACTCGTTACATTTACGGTTGGAAGGATTTTAGATCAAATCGGAATTGAGAGTAATATTAAGAGATGGGGTGACCCCTAAATGCAGAAAATGAAAAAACGTTGTAAAAGGTTATTTAAGCTTTATAAACTTCTAAAACAATATAATTGATCAACGATATTATTATTAAATATTGATTTTCGATTTAAATAATAATAATTTTTAATTAAAAGGCTTACTGAAGTATAGAGAGAATATTTATATGAAAGTGCTCCAAGATATCTGGATATTAGATAAATCGGGAATAGTTATATTTCATAGAGTCTTTGATAAAACAGTCTCTCCTCAGCTGTTTGGAGCAATGATGAGTGCATTAAACATGTTCGCTGAGCAATTAACTGAAGTAGGTTTAACAAACTTTGAATTAAATAATAAGAGATTCACAATAATAAAAAGAAGCGAATTACTTTTTATAGCAAATTCATCAAATAAAATTAATCAAAAGAAAGTAAATAAAGAACTTGGAAAAGTCTCAAAAAAATTCATCAAATTATATTCAGATAAAATAAAAGGTTTTAAAGGAGAAATCGGTGCTTTTGCAGAATTTAAAGAAATAATTGGAGATGGCTTAGCAGATAAAACCGATGAATTTTGGAAAGGATCGCTAGAATAATCTTATTATAATGTTATTACTTATTGGTGTAACCATCTATATAAGTCACCAAGAATAACATATTTATCTCTTTTACCCTTTAGGTTATTTAAACTATTAACATTCATTAGCCACAAACATGAACGTAATTCATGCTTTAACGTTCTTATTTCTTTTACAGTATTCGTAATACTTTTATTTTTCCTATCTTTCCAAGCAGATTTGAGAAAACTATAAGCAAACCCGCCAATATCGGCTCCTAAGGCAATTGATCGAGCAATATCAATCCCCGTCCTTAAACCCCCGGTGGCAATAATTAATTTTTGAGATACATTTCTTACATAAATTACGCTAATAGGTGTAGGTATCCCCCATTCTCGAAAAACCTCAGCAGGATCTCGAGAGTACCGTTGATTATTAAAGTTATTTCGTTTAGATTCAATAGCCGCAAATGAAGTACCACCGGTTCCACCAACATCAAATCCATCAAAACCTAGTTTATCAAGGATCTCTGCTAAATGTTGGTTAAACCCAGTCCCAACCTCTTTAGCAATTATTGGTATTTCATAATTTTCGCGAATCTTCTGAAAATTAATACGAAAAAGCTTGCTGGAAATATCTCCTTTATCTTGAACAAGTTCATGTAAGGTATTCAAGTGTATTGCCATGATATCAGCTTGTATCATATCTATACAATCACCAAAAGTCTCTAATTCAAAATCTTGAGAACTCACTTGACCTAAACCAATATTTCCAATTATTGGGATATTAGGTGCAACCTTCCTTGTAACCTGAAACGAATCTAATAAAGCAGGATCTTCAATTCCAGCTCGTTGACTTCCAACGCTCATTATAATATTTTCTTGTTCTGCTGCTTTAGCCAGGATTTCATTAATTTCCTTAGAAACGGGATGACCTCCCGTAATAGCAGAAATACAAATAGGAGCAGAAATTTTTTTATTAAAGAAATTTGCTGTAAGATCAATTTCTTCAAAATCTATATCAGGTATTGGATAATGAATCAATTTAATATCATTAAAATAATTTTTTAAATGTTGTACATCATATTCTAAAGGTATTTTGAGGTGTTCTATTTTCCTATCCATTATATCTCTAGATTGATTTGGTTTAGGCATATTTTTCGTCTTCTGTTTTATCATATCTAATAAATACAAATATTAACTGTCAATTAAAACATTTGTACAATTTATTTTTTGATTTTTTAATGAATTATAGATATAATCGTTCTTTAATCCATTGATTAGCTGAACTGGAATATTTTGATCGCAAATTTTTTTAATTGAATTAATTTTTCCTTCAATACCCCCAGTCACATCTATTTTTTGTTCTAAATTTGCTAAATGTAAAAATTCTAGTTGATTGGAATATAAATTTGTAGCTAGTATTGGTTTATTATTATCCTTTTCTTTATCAATTATATATATTCCATCAGTTTCCATAGCAAATATGACTTTTAAGATTTGAAATTTTTCTATGCACTCACATAATTTAAAAATGATTTGATCCCCTGAAAGTATAGAGAAAGAACCTTGCGTATCAAGTATTATATCCCCATACAAAATAGGTAGAATATTGAGATTTAATGACGTTTCAATTATATCAATAGAGTGAATATAAATATCATTAGAGTCTCTAATAAAAATACTTGATGGCTGAATTGGTAAAACGGGGTAATTTTTCTCTAGAAATGAATTTACAATAAAGGAATTGAATTCATTCATTGCATGATGTGTTTTTGTAAGGCCTAAAATTTGGTTTTTGATAGATACATCTATTCCTTTAGATATAGCATACTGTTTTGCTAGAGGGTGACCAAATGAACCACCACCATGAATTAATATTAATTTTACATTCGCATCAATTATTTGTTGAATAGCACTTTTAACAATATCTTCTCTAATTGACTTTGGTTTATTTTTGTCTGTTAACAAACTTCCTCCAAGCTTTAGAAGGATTATTTCATTTTTTGTGTTCAATTTCAAATCTCTCTTATCCAATCATAGACTTCCATGCAGAATATCCCGCATCTTCAACTGCTTGTGCTATCTTTTTTTGTATTTCATAATTCTCAGCTAATCCTATTACCAAGCCTCCTCGACCAGTTCCCGTCATTTTAGCTCCAATTGCTCCATTTTTTAAGATAACATCTACTAACTGGTCATTAATTTCTCCTGAAACCGTGATTTCTTGAAGTAGTTTATGATTTTGATTCATTAATCTACCAATTGTTAAAACATCTCCTTCCAATAACGCTTTCTTCGCATCTTTAGCTAATTTTTTATATTCTTTAAAAAATCGTTCAAACTTATCAGGATTTTCTTCTTTTAAATGGCGAACATCCGCAACAACTTCTGCTGTCGAAGCAGTAATGCCTGAATTTGCAATTATTAGTGGTATCTTTTTTGGGGATTGTAGAAGATCTATAGTATTTTTTCCTCCACTTAAGTTTTTCACAAACCAAATTAAACCACCATAAGTGGAGGCCGTATTGTCAATACCTGAAGGTGTTCCATGGTAGGCTCTCTCTCCTTCATAAGCTGCCTCATTTATCTTTTCGTCATCTAGCTTTAGATTAAAAGTTTCATTAAGGGCGCGAGCCAAAGAAGTACATTGAGCAGCAGAAGCTCCAACTCCACTAGCAGCATATAAATCGCCAGTAAAAGTTATATCAAGCTTTTTATCACTAAAATCTATTTCTAAGTGATTTAATACATTTTCAATAGACTTCATTGCTTCATTATATTTCTTTTTTTTATATCCAGGTGTTGCAGGTCTTTGATCATCTACTGTCCATCCACTCCCACTAGAAGTATGGACTTCAGCTACAGTATAAGAACCTAATGCTGAAGCTATAGCGGGGAGACCATACACAACAAAATGCTAGCGTTTATTCCTGAATTAAGAAATTATTTCGCCGAAAAGTATGGTCTTTCCATATCCTTTTCCAATTCCCATTTATTTCACCACTACAGTTCCTGCTGAACCATCTACATGGATTATTTGCCCACTTTTAATATTACTTATATCAATTTTGTCTACACAAGGAATTTCACTTATTATACATCCTACAGCGACGATTGTATCAATCTGTTTATTTATTATTGCTACAGGTGCAGTATTGTTTTTTTTCATCCTATACATTGTATAAGATCCTACTGTCGATCCTTTACCGGTTGGAAATACTAACACTTTTCCGGATATTGATTGCCCCTCAAGCTCGTGACCAACTTCAACTACTTTACCTGAATCAGGGTCAACACCTCCATAGAAGGAAATATTGTCTTTAGTTACAATAGCTTCAGCTTCAGCTATTCCTTTATAGATTTTTCTACCTTCTAACTTCATTTTATCGCTTCCTCCACACATTCTTCAATAGTTCCTATTTTTACTTTAAATTTATTTTTTGCGCGACCATAATAACAAGCCTTAGCAGAATCTACCATTATCCCCTTGAAGCGCCCTTTAATAGGAGCTACAACACAACACGTATCTGCTGCAAATTTCGCACCCGCTTCTTCAATAATTTTTGAATACCCCGCCTCATCTGCAATTTTTTTTGTGGGACGAGCGGTAGTAATCCAAAATTCTTTTTTTACTTTCTTACCTTCTAATAATTTTGATATTTGTGCTATCTCGTGTATTGAAGCATGTGGACAACCCAGACTTACAAAATCAATTTCTATATCAGTATCAATTAGTTCAGCACGAGTCTTTTTTATATCGGCAGGTTCAATGTCAAAGAAAAAATCTCTTGGTATTGGGTAGCTATTATATTCTGGAGTAATTCCTTCCATGTGGAATAATGCTGTCCCTCCGTAAGTCGCAACGGAAGCACAAAAAGATTTGAGTTCTTCAACAGTTGCTGAAGATACGCCTTTTATATAGGGTATTTTCTTTTCTAATTCGCCTAATTTATCCCCAATTATTTTTCCTAACACACCAAACTCATCTGTACCATTAATTTGTGCTTTTACGTTAACCAAAACTTGACCATGACGATTTTCATCCAAATGATACCCATAGAGAGGTGTTTTTCCAGTTAAAGCTGAAGCTAATGCACTTGGTCCACCTTCACGATTAGTTTTTGCCCCTATAACAGAGTTTGAATAACATACTGCACTACTTTCTGCCCAAGCAAGATGTTGTCCGAAATGAGGTGTATTTCCAATTAAATACGGAGTACAAGAACAAGTAGTTATTATTCCCATTTTCGCAAAGGTATCAATTACCCGATTTTGATTTTTAGCGAATTCCTTATCAATTCCTAATACTTTCCAATTTTCACGATCCATCCCTGCCGGATTTAAAGTTGTTAGTACCTTAACTTTTCCATCTTCGGCCATTTCGTTTAAAAATTCTAATCCTGCCTCACCAAGGTTCGCATAGGAAACTCCTGCTATCTGGACACTTAATACGTCTACCATCCCTTCAGCATCGAATATATCACCTAAGGTGGTTAAAATCTCCATGGCTTTTTTAGTGGATCTTCCATACTTACCAGCTAACATATCTTGTTCTTCTGGTGTTAACTTCATTATTGTCTACCCGTTAAATTAGAAATATTTATTTATATCTACAACTGGAAATTCCGCTATATCAAAACTTTTTCCTTTAACAACAAGTGGCTTAGTTAGATCGAAACCAATTTTAGTAGTCATCTTTGTTCCGGGTTCAGCACTAGGATCCAGACTACTTCCAGGTTCCTTATCTTTAATAACCATTCTAACATCTCCTTGAAAGCGAGTTGCCATTGCCCATTCCACAGAGAGAGGATCATAAATATTAATATCTTTATCAACAATAAATACATGTTTACAGCTAGTATGACCTGCAAATGCTCCCTGTATGGCTTTTTTGCCGTCTTTTTCTGTTTTTTTGTCGATTCGAACTACGGCATGCAACCATGAACATCCACCAGGGTTAATGTTTACATCTAAGCATTTAACTCCTGATTCATTGATTTTCTTGAAAATTGTGGGCTCACGAGGCATTCCCATTAATATTTTATGTTCAAGTGCGCCCGGTAATAAGGCTTGCCAAATCGGATCCTTTCGATGAGTGATTTTCTTCACTTCAAACACGGGTTCTTCTCTTATCATGTCATAGGTTTCAGTCAGATCAACAAAAGGACCCTCTGCATGTCTCTCTTCTAAGTATACTTTACCTTCCAAGACAAACTCAGCTTCAGCAGGTATCATTAAATCAACGGAGTTTGCTTTCACGAGTTTGATTGGTTCTAGAGCATTTGCAATATATAACTCATCAACACCAATATCAACAGAAGTAGCTGCTGCAATCATTATGTTTGGACTATTGCCAATACAAAAAGCTACATCTAATTCTGTATTTTTTTCTAGAAATTTAAAAAAATGGCGTCCCCTAACTATTCTTGTAGCGAATTTGTCTTTAGAAAATTGCATTGCTCTATGAAAATCCAAATTTTGTCCATAATCGGGATCTCTTGTAACTACAACTGCCGAACTAATATAATTACCACCGTCCTTCTCACAATGAAATAGTATCGGAATTTTATCTAAATCGACATCTGATTCGATTACTTCTTGACAAGGCGCTTTTGATACAACTTCAGGCTCAGAGCGCTCATTTATTGCCTTTGAGAGCATCGGTATCAAATCTGCTGGAGTTACTCCGAAATAGGATGAAATAACGTCTTTGGTACAGAAAGTGTTGCCAAGAACTCTGAATTCTGACTCTTTAACTTTACTAAATAGAATAGGTGTCGGCTCCATCTGCTTCAAAATTCCAGAAATCTCTAATTTTTTGGAAACTTCAACATCTACATTCCGGAGAATTCCTTTCTCTTCAATCTGCTTTAAATATTCTCTTAATCCCATAATAATCCACTCCTTTATTTGTTTTTATGGAAAAATTTTAATAATATTAGATTTTTATCAAACACTTTTTATAAAACTAAAGGTTTTCACCTTCATTGATTTTTTTTTAATAATTCGCGCGCGTAATCAACACGAATTTTCTTATCCTTAACCATTCTTTTTGAAACTTTTTCTATTAAGTAATCAGGCACACCCGCTAATTTAGCAATATTACGTGAATGTAGTGTCATATGACCTTTTTGAATACCTTCTGAAGCTAATGCTCTTAAAGCTGCTACATTTTGGGCTAATCCAAGTGCAGCGCCAACCTGTGATAATTCATTAGCACTGCTTACGTTTAAAATTTTCAAAGCTATTCGTGCCATAGGATGTATTCTAGTCATACCCCCAATTATTCCTAACGCCAGAGGCACCTCAATTTCTCCTATTAAATTACCTTCAGAATCTAATTTAAACTTAGTCAAGGGAGAATATTTTCCACTAATGGAAGCATAAGCATGAGCTCCTGATTCGATGGCACGCGTATCATTTCCAGTTGCTAAAGTTAAGGCAACAATACCATTCATAATTCCTTTATTATGCGTTGTCGCTCGAAATGGATCAGCAAGAGCAAATTCATAGGCATTTAATATGCCTTCAACAACTTCCTCTCCTCCTAACATTTCTTTATCAAAGGTTGCTCTGCT
>LAZR01001667.1_pt1 | contig 13787 bp, 17 predicted proteins | sample 329461 | NCBI WGS metagenome assembly LAZR01 (sample SAMN03002196, study PRJNA259156) | marine sediment metagenome | biome: sea floor; feature: Hydrothermal impacted sediments; material: marine sediment; isolation source: Loki non-amplified sample from Loki's castle hydrothermal vent sediment ...
GTGCAGACGTATGCACTTCGCTGACGTGGCTGTAACGCTTCACCATCTCAAGCGTCCGATGCCCGAGGACGGCGGCGAGCCCGGACGGAGTGGCGCCGCTCATGGCCAGATAACTGGCACAGGTATGGCGTAGATCGTGAAAGGTAAAATTGGGATGCAAACCAGCCTCATCGGCCCTCTGTCGAAAGCGTCGGGAAGCGTGCCATTCGCTGATACCCGTACCGAGAAATCGCGGATCTGTTCTGAGAAAAAAGCTTTCATCCGCACTTCCGCTTTCGTCAATCGCCCACTGGCGTTCGGTACTAAAATACCGTCTCATATCCGAAAGCAACTCTCTGTCAAAATACACCCAACCACTCTTGCTGTTTTTGGCATAGCGACCCTCCAGCCAGTAGCTAAACCGCTCGACGTGGTCGTAAGCTCGGTTGTCCAACTGTTTGAACAGAATACACAAGGCGGGCGTGCGCAGACCCCGCAACTCCGCAGTCCTAAGGCCCACCTCGAACCCCATTCTCATCATGAGTTTTTCAGCCAGCGTTTCACAATGATTCAGCAATGTGAGACGCGCGTGTCTCGGAACGTACTGGATGTAATGTTGTTTGGTGTTCCGTTCCGCCATGGCCTGCCGGGTCCGTCGATAAACGCGCAGCGCCAGGCGTGGAGAAGATTCCATGTAATGCAGGAAGTTATAATAAGCGGTGAGTGCTGATAGATGGGTCTGGAGCGATTGCGCCGATTTAAGACGGTTTGAAAGCACCTCATTGAGGTAATGATTCACGAACCGCTCACTACAGGACGAAGATGCATGCAGTCCGGCCGTCTGATGAGTCAGCCGACATTCTTCCAGGTAGCCTAGAAACTGAGCCAAAGCGTAGACATAAGCTCGCATCGTAGCATCAGAGACCTCTCTCTCGACCAGTTCGTAGAGCCTACTGGTGCGCCCTTGCAACGTTCCATCGGACAATTCTTTAATCTCAAAGACAGCGCCGAATCGAGCTAGAAAGGTAGTGAACATAAGCGGGAGAAGCGGTGGTTTGCGCCGCTCATTGAGGATAAGCCAAAACGGCTCAAAACGGTGACCGTTAAACTGATAATCGACTTGCTTCTCTACGCAAACTGTCACATTGCCACCGGCACTTGAATGGTCTTCGTATAATTTGCCGATCCGACAACAAAAGCAATGCTTTTCCAATTCGATATTGGTCTTTCGAAAAGCTAGCTTCAACAGGTATCAGATTAACCGGATCGTTCGCAAACTTCTCGCGTTTTGGCCGGGGCCAAGAGCTGGCCCCGTGATCCCACGCCCAATTGAGCGGTACTACGTGGTCAATATCTACTTCAGCGGCGTTCTGAATCACTTTACCTGTGAACGGGCTAATCCACCTCCCCGTTACCACCCGGCATCTATCTCCCGCCGCGAACCGGACGGGGGTAGACGACGCTGAAATCAATGCTTCAGCTCTGCTGTCCTGGCAATCACCATCGGAGTCGTCCCAGCCGTGGCCGAAGGCTGACCGTGAATAATTCCGCATCGGCGCTACTTTCTGATTGGCTGAAGCCGATTGGGCTAGATGTGCAATGTTTTTCGGTAGCCGGCCGCCGGATGCAAGGCACGCATCTACTGACTCAAATGGTTGGTAGCTCTTGGTACGGTCATACCAGCTGCTTTGCGGTGGGTGACAAACACCGCTGTTGGACATTTTTACTAAAGCGGCTGCAGTCGGAGCTGCAGAGACGAGCAAAACGACGATAATGGCTTTTACTAGAGAACTGATCACGAGCGAGGTTTTCTTACTTTTGGTGAAGCAGAATTAGAAAGGATACTGCGTTGAAAATGCCTTGTGGGCCCGGGGACATTCCTGCTTAACCACCTCAGCCCACTGATCTGCGCACCTTATACGCTATTGCAATCCATTGATCCAGTTACAGAAACTTGAATGCGTTGGTTCCAAAGAGGACGGGTGTACAGACACATCACTGTAACCTCCGTCCGGAGTAATTGCGTAGGCGGCGATTCGAACTGCTTCCATCCCACTGCTCAAGACAGCTAACCCGGATTTCTCATAGTTACCCAGCAAGTCTCGCAGACTGAGCGGGTTACCGCCATGGCCGCTCAGGTGCGGCCATGAACGCCTAATAATTGATCAGTTTCTATTGCTTGGACGCACTGCCCCCTTTCCCCCATTGCATCGGGCCGGGGGAGCCCGGGCATCTACCCCGGAACCAGGCGGCGTACCAGATCCGTGAGTTCGTCTTTGTAGGGGTAGCTATCACTCATCAGCACCCGGATTCGGCGGGTATTGCGGGTGATGACCGCGCCAACCTTGATCAGCTTCAGCCGCAGGTTGTTGGCGCTCATCCGCTCGAACGGCGTCTTTTTCAGGTGCGCTCGTAACCGCTCGAACAAGGTGTAAGCGAAGCCGGACAGGATCAGCCGCCATTGATTGGTCCACCACTGAACGCTCGACGTTCGATCCGCGAACAGATACAGCTGCTGATCCTTGATCCGGTTTTCCACATCGCCTCGGGCGCAGTACTGTTCGTAATAGAGCTTAAAACCGTCGTCATAGCGGGAGCTGATGACAAAGCGAGGATTGGAGCCAAGCTCGCCTTCTTCCAGGCGGGCCACCACCCAGCGAGGGAACTTCCAGGAATGCGCCTGGTACCGGAACCGATAAGTGGCGGAGACTTTTTCACCGACTTTCTGGTGCGTGTCACGGACCAGTTGTGATGGCGCCTCCACGTCTTTAATCAACCGTCTGTTTTTGCTGATGCCGACCAGGTAATCCACATTATTCCGGTCGCACCAGCTCAATAGACGAGGCCGATAGAAGCCACTGTCACCCCGGAACACGATGCGTGTATCGGGCCAATATTGCCGGATAAACTTCACCAGCAGAGCCAGAATGGCCCAGCTGTGTCGGCTGTCACTGCGGTTGCTGGTGCGCAGGTAGCTCACCAGCAGGTGACGGCCGCAGAACACGTACAGCGGAAAGTAACAGTGGTGGTCGTAATAAGCGTTAAAGAACTTGCCGGGCTGGTCGCCATGAACGGGGATATCGGTACCGTCAAAATCCAGCACGATTTCCTTCGGCGGTGTCTCGTGCTGTTCGATAAAATGCTGCCATAGCAATTCGTGGGCCTTGACCACCGAGTGTCTGTCTACTTGCTGTTCCATCCGGCACAGCGTGGATTTACCGGCTAAATCGCTCTCTTTACCAACCGCGGTTTGCAGGGCCTGATCAAAACGCAGCGCCTCATGATCGTTCAGGTCTTCGTATCCTGCCGCCACGCCGAAGACTCGTTGCCGAGTCATGGTTTCCAGCTTGTGCCGCACCAGCATTGGATTCCGTGAATCCTAAAGCACCGAGGCCAGACGCTGAGTCAGGCGGTGTTGTTTGTCGACTTCCCGAAGCAGGAGCAACCCGGCATCGGAGGTGATAGGACCACCGGAGAAATCGGCTTCAATTTTACGGCGAACGAGTGGCGAGAAGGTCAGTTTTTCAGGTACCATTTTGGAAGCGGCTGTTGGTGCTTTGGTGATGGTGTAAGGTCCTGAAACTATAGCACTTTCAGCCGCTTTCTTTTATCCCGTCATGAGAAATCCGAGCTAGATTAAATGAAAGGATGAAGATGGAGAACAGACGAGTTTTGATTGTTGAAGATCGAGAAGCCGACCGCATGCTACTTTCTGCTTATCTTCAACGAAACGGTTGCCAGTTACTCTATGCTCACGATGGCCTTGAAGGTGTCGAAAAAGCTCGGGTCTGGCAGCCAGATATAATATTAATGGACTCGGAGATGCCCCGTTGCAGTGGCCACGACGCCTGCAAAATAATCACCCAGGACCCGAGAACCTGTGATATTCCAGTTATTTTTATCTCAGGTATGACCGCGCCTGAACACCGCATTAGAGGGTTACTTGCGGGCGCCGTTGACTACATAAATAAACCCTTCGATTTTAATGAAGTTAAGCTGCGGCTCGCGATACATCTGAGACACAAACCACCAGCACAGGCCTGCAGAAAAAGTTCAGAGGCCGATACGGCTGCAACAAATAACCGTCATATGATCGTGTTTCACTCCACACGCACCCATTTGCTGAAATCGCTATCTGTTACACCGTCGATGAAAGAGTTAGAGAAATTGACAGGAACGAACAGCAAACACCTTAATGCAGCATTCAAGGCGTGCGCTGGCACAACGGTTTATGAATACCTTCGAGAGGAGCGCATGAAGGAAGCCAAAACCCTGCTTCAACAAACACATCTCGCCGTTCAGGATGTGTCTCATCAGGTTGGCTTTGCAGACAGCGCTAACTTCTCCACTGCGTTCAAAGAGCGCTTTGGGCTAACTCCGCGAGACTTTCGAAAACAACATAGTTGAGACCGGGAACACATTTTGACCAAACGCAATTGGATTGCCACATGCGTCGCCATTTTCGCCGCTTTTTTATTAACCTTATCGACCATTTCACAGGCACAGACCGAAACCTACTCGAATCCCTACTTGGATCTGGCCACACAGCCAGATGGTAGTGAACTGATTGAATTCATGCAGGCAATCTCCGGCAATAATGCCATTCAAAGCCTCAATGACGCCCAAAGTGCCGCAGACTGGATCCAGCCTGAAGCAGGCACCTTGAGCGCCACACGCCGCTATGCGACCACCTGGCTTAAAACGACCTTGCACAACAGCAGCAACCAGGCACTGATACGCTGGCTGGCTATCGAGCCTTGGCGCTTAAACAAGGTTCAGGCCTACTTTGTTGACCCAGCTACCGGAAAAACGCTACATCAAACAGCCACAGGTCTGGATATCCCGCTACAAAATCGTGCTGTCAGCAATGGCAAAACCATCATTCCGATACGACTCAACGCAGGCCAAGCACAGCAACTGTTTCTAAAAATAAATAGCGACAACCTTCCTTTTATTAGCATAGAAAGCTGGGAGCCTGTGCCCTACTCAGAAAGACTCACCGAAAACCGGATCTTTCTGGCGGCTCTTTTCGCGGGCATTCTCACGCTTCTACTTGTTCTTGCCTTCCAGCTTAACGCTAGCCTTTTGGTAACGGGCACATGGTTACTGGTGGCATTTATTCGAGAAGCTGAGAAAAACGGCTTTTTCACCAACTATCTACTGCCATCACTCGAAAGTTATTCGGTCAACTTGAGAGTAAGCGCAGCAATGCTTTCTACACAACTCTTTCTGGCCACCTCTGTTTTCGTCCTAGGGCGGAACTACCAACGTGGCTGGCGCAACTACCTGATTGTGACAGGAGTTGCCGCAGCTGCCATGGCATGCCTTACGTTTATTGTCGACGGCAGCACTATACGAAAACTGGGAATCCTGTGCCTAACCGGCTACATGATCACCTGGCCGCTTATCATTCCCGCTGCCCTGAAAACTCGTCCCGCTAGTCAAAGCTCAATACTATTGATGCTGTTGTTGTCAGTATATTGGTTGATCACATCGTTTCTGTTGCTGGGCTACACGTTTAATTTCTACTACACCGCCCACTTTGCGCCTTATCGCCTTGGTATCGAAACTGTAACCGCGCTGGCTTTGATACTAACCTATAGCTGGCAACAAAAACGTCAGATCCTGACAGCTAAAAAAGCCCTAAAAGCTCAGGAAATAGAGAGCCGAAAATCCCTAGAGCAGACCGTCAAACAACGAACGGAAGACTTAAGAAACGCTCTGGAAACGGCACGCAAGGCCAGTCAGGCAAAGGTGAATTTTCTGGGGCAAGTAACCCACGATTTGAGGTCGCCACTAACCGCCATTCTCGGCTATGCCCAACTTCAATCTGTTAACACGGTCGATGCTCAGAAAGCCACGCAGATGATTCTGGATAGAGGCATGTACATGAAGGATCTCATCGATGGTCTGGTTGATTACGCGCATGGAATCTCAACAGCTTCAGATGAGCCGCGAGACATCTATCTAATAGCCTTTATCGACAACCTTGTTAACCATGCTCACATCATCGCCAGCAAACAAGCCAACCGTTTTCAGTTTAAAATCGAGACGGGTTTGCCAACAGTAATTCGTTGTAGTAGCAAACAGTTGCAGAGAATTTTGCTCAACCTTCTGGACAATGCCGCTAAGTACACTCAGGGCGGCGAATTTTCTCTGGCGGTTGCCGTGGCCCAAACCTCAAACCAACCGCCATCACTGGTTTTCCGTGTGAGTGACACGGGATGCGGCATCTCTTCTGACGACCTCAAAGAAATATACACTCCGTTTTACCAAAGCTCCGAGAGCAATCCCGGTGCGGGCCTTGGTTTGGCCATCTGTTTTGAACTCGCGGAAAACTTGGGGGGGCATCTTGAGCTGGAAAGTGAGCCGGGCAAGGGAACCACAGCCACCTGCACGATTCCTTGTATAGTGGGAGATGAGCGCCTCGCAGCCCCATCCCTTGCCGCCGTTCAGGATTTACTCCCTACGTTTGATGCAAAAGGCCAAAAAGCCTGGATTGTGGAAGACTCTCAACCGGTCAGCGAATTGCTGGACGATGAGCTCACCGATATGGGGTTTGATGTTGAGCTTGCGGCAACCACAGAAGCTTTTGCCCAGAGGGCAAGCGGCAGTGCCCCTGCAATCATTGTTACGGACTACCAACTACCGGGCGCTTCCGGTGATGAGGTTCTTAGGATGGCGCGCGCCCAGTGGCCTATGGTGCCCGTAATACTCCTATCGGCAGTGCAAAATAGTAGTCTGCGCGCTGAAGAGAGTTCACCTACACGCTTCAGCGCTTATTTATCCAAACCTGTGGACCGTCTAGAACTGCGCACGACAGTGGCTGAGCTATGCAATCTGGCACCGGACGCTTAAATGGTCATTATTCGATCTGATCAGTTTTGGTCGTTGGCCCGCGAATGATAAACACGTCCTTGAGCGCTCCGTCCCGGTAGAACACATCCGACACCTTCAGGTGCGCCACCTCGTTTACGCGCATACCGCTTCCGAATAGCATCCAAATCACCGCGACATTTCGACAGCCAAGGTCACCACGCGATGCAGCCCAGAGGATATGGGAAAGCTGCCCAGGGCGATCAACCACCTAAGCTTTGCCCCGGCCATGTTCCGGATCGGAAAGTAAGCGGCGGGTAGGTCTGAGCTTTGGCAATTTGTGCCTCCTTTCATGGTCTAGGTGCCAAATTCCAATGTACCACGTTAAACCATGGAAAAACTGAAGGGACCCTATCGAACGGACTCTCATGGGAATATTGGGGCTTGGTCATTATACGAATGTGCATCAGCCCGGCGGGGTGAGTTACCAACTCTATTAGTAAGTTACCAACTTTATTATGTTGTTACCGACTTTATTACGATCTCACATCAGAGCCTGCATGCCGCCCAATTGCTCGGAGATTTGGGCGATAACTACGCCAGTATCAGTACCGCTTTTGATCAATGGTGAATCTCACTCATAACTTTGATTGTCAGAATTCTAAGCCGAGACTTGAACACCTTGACCTGAAATGGGTCTGGCAGAACAGATCTTTTTGTTGAAACAGCTGCCGGTGGCACCGCTAGGATGCCCAGATCTCTCTCTGGATAGCGCGTAATATGCCCAAACTTCCCCATATTGCTCTGATTGCAACACTCGGAGCCATGTCGACTGCTCTTGCTTATCAATATTCGGAGATTCAGTCCTTGAAGGGTCAGCCAAGGCAATCTCAGGCAATTTCGGAACATAAGGTTGTAGCCCTGGTCGATCAGCGACTGGAGGTATTGGAACGCCGGCGCGCCAAAGATGGCTTTGAGAAAAAGGTGTTTGAGTTCGAACTGGCGCAGCAGTCAACGCCGGACCACCGGTTGATCTACGGCAACCCCGAAGCGCGGATTACCCTTCAGGAATTTGGTGATATCGAGTGTCCCTTCTGTCGAAAAATGCACGATGACTTAAAACAGGTTGTCGACAACGCAGAGAACACCATCAACTGGGAGTTCAAGCACTTCCCTCTCGAAAGTCATAATCCGGCAGCGGCATTGCAGGCCAAAGTCATTGAGTGCGTGAAAGATTCTTACGGTAACAAAGTCGCCTGGGCTGCATTGGATCGGTTCATTTTCGAGACTGCCGGAAACGGTAAGGGGGTTGGAGACCTTACGAATTTTGTACGAGGTATGGGCCTTAGCGGCGTCGCAATCGACCTGTGCATGGCGTCGGACGCCCACGAGAATCGCATTGAGAGTGACTATCGGGAAGGACAGGCGCTTGGAATAACAGGGACACCGGCACTACGGATTATTGATACTCAGACTGGTGATGCGTACTTGATCAAGGGCTACAAGACGGCCGAGCAAATAGCCCAGGCCGTGCAGCACATACTGAGGGGCTGACTGTCGTGGCGATCACCTTCATTGTGGATCAAGTGGATGATGAGCCGGACATTTTGACGTCTATTGCGCACCAGAATCTGAGGATTTTGACTACCGCCGGAGCTGTCCTGCTGGAGGTACCGGCGCCTAATAGCGGCTGGACTCAGTCAACGCTGGAATACGCGACGCGGGATATTACAGGGCTTCCTCTGGATGCCTATTTGGGTAACAGCTGGGTTGGTTCGACTGAGGTTTGATTAAATTAATGGGCCCGAGCCCTTCATACTGCTTGGTCTACCGGCCTATGAGATCGGTATTGCGGCACATTTGTGAAGAAGCTCGGTGTCGCCAAGGAATAGTTTTACCGGCTTGTTTTGGGCATCCCATATAGCAATGAGCGCCTCCTTATCCGCAGTGGCTAGGCACTTCGCAAATTTTTCGACGTCTTCAAAAGAGCCATAGCGAACGGCCGCAGCAACCGATCCGAGATAAGGTCCGCACTTATAAGCCTTCGTTTCCGGCACACTTTCCCCATTATTCATTTCACCTTTGCCCCTATTCCTTTAGGACGAGCTGAGCCTTAGGGTATTACTTGAGCACGCTCTTCAATAACTGGTCATATTGCTGGCGCATGTCGGCTGTCAGCCCAATCAGATGACCATGCTCGACCAGAGCGGTTGTCGCAGACACAAGTTCAGCATCCAGGACACCCTGGTAACGGGTGTCACGCAAGGTTGTGTTGACTGCGCTCTGCAACACAGTAAGACCATCCACCAGCGTCGGCTGAGAGTTACTCAACCAAAATCCAATCCGGTATCGGCATGGTGCGAACCCTAACTCTGCGCATCGGTTGTAGGCAGCCATTGTTTTCTGAGCCACTTCTTGAAGGTGGCTTCTATCAATTTCGTTCGACAATGGAACAATGTTGACAGGATCGCGGACCAGGTGATTCTGCAGATCCGTTTCAGCGATAAAGTAATCCGCTGGCCAGTAACCTGATCCCGCTGCCGCCGTCATCAAACTATAGGCAGCTTCTTCCCGCCCAGGAATCTCAGTCTCGGCGAACAACAGCAGAAGCGCATTATTCACAAGCACATCTATGCTGGCATCACCGGCGGCCAATCGGTTGACCCAGTAATGGGCTCCGTAATGGACAATGAAAGGCACCCCAACCTGTTCTCTTTTGTGCGGTGAGCTTGTCGATGTGTGATCCATCCCGATCGCCAGAAGCAGCGTTTTAAGCCGCGGATCGCTGGTATCCAGGTTGTCCCCAAAGATCGCATTCACTCTATCAAAGGTGACTTCCGGGAACGGTTTTGCTCGATTGGCATCAGTCTCTGCGGCAACGGTTGGGGCCACCACGGCGCCCCAGATCGCAACGCTCAGAATCAGGCTCTTGAATGTCATTACTGAACCACCGAATTACGTACACGGTGGATTTGCCACTGGCCAAAGTCCGAGGAATAGGACAGCACAATGGTTCTCTGGATCCTGGGTGGATAATCGACACATTGGTTGCTTACAGAATATATAAGCTTAGCCATCCGGGTTGCAGAACCTGACGTGTGGCCTCCCTGAAGGCTTAGCGTCTCGCACTGGGCATTGAGTCGCTCAATATCCAGAACACGCCGTTGCTCAATGTCTTCGTTCTGGCCTGTAATCGTGGCAAGCCGCCGTACCAGCTTGTTGTGACGCTCACGTTTGTGCGCTGTAAAAAAGCGATCGAGATCTTCGTCTGACAGTCCAATCGCTGCCTTCTGGTAATAGCCTTGAACTAGCTGAGCTGCCTTATCTTGGGTCGCGAATTTGCGTGATTTCTCTCCAGGTTCAGGCGGATCAGCCCATACGGCATTGGCGGCCAGCAGGAAAGATAGAATGGTGAGGGCTTGTGGCTTCATTGGATAGTTACTCCGCGAAATAGCCTTTTCGGTCCATTTTGGCTTTGCGCCACACTGGAAGAAGGAGTTTGATGAGAGCATCCCGGTCCGGAATGGCTCGAATGCTTATGATCGGCTGATCGTCATCGTGTGTTTCTATAACGAGAGTGGATAGCCCGAAGATTCCGAGCAGTCCTGCAGGGGGACTTTTGAAATCTGTTATATCGCTGATTTCACAGAACAGTTCCCGGCGAAAAATCGACGTAATCCCTTTAGCTTCTTTGATTTTATTTCGGGTAATCACGGTTCGCTCATAGCGAGTGCTCAGATAAGCCATCAAACAGGACAGGATCGCAAATACCAGGGTGCCGGCAATTGCATACTCGATCACTTGATCTAAGGCATCACCGTAGGAGCGCCCGATACCAGAGTTCCACAAAAGCAGTCCGAACGCGGCGGCAAATGTGATTATTCCCCAGAAAATGTACGTCCCTAGATTCACCAACTGTGAAGGACTCCCCTGCCAGATCACCTCCTCATCGTCATAGCGAACCGGCTCGTCCACCCTCTTCGTTGAACCTGGTTCTCCGATAACTTGTGAATGACTCTCCGCCATAAAACCTCCCTATGCGGCCAGTTGATGCTGTTTCAGGAAACTGACGCCACCTGAGACCGTTGTGATTATTCGGGTCTGTGCTGGGTAAACAGACTGTCGCTGTTTACTGTCCGCACCCAGAACCAAATGACATAGGGGGCGGAGACCCTGCTGTTCCAAAAAATCGAGTTGCGGGGAGTTATCAACGATCATCAGCCACTCAATGTTGATTTCCGAGGCTCTGACCTGATTCATGATCGCAAGTGGGTTCAAGGCCTGATCGAAATGGTCGAGAACCAGGACTGGGTGTATTCCCGAGAACATGACGTGTTCACGACCACGACACTCACAGAGGCTGAAGCTGGTGACCGTTTCGAGCAGCGTGTAAAGAGCTCGGTCTGCGACCGGCCCCGAACTCGTGTATTCCGTGATATGGAAGACTTTCATAGCTATTCCTATTGGCGCGCGGCCTCATAGGCTCCAAGTAGCAACATAAAGCTAATGGCCATGCCAAAAGCCGTAATGGCGCGGCTGATCGAGCTATAAACACGGTCTTTGTGCTTGTACAAGCCGGACACAGAGAGGGCGATTTCAACCAAGCCAAAAAGAACGCTGAGCTTGGCCGAAATAAAAAGCAAAATCGGGAACGTCAGGCTTATCGGGTCGTCTGACCTGATGACGGCAAACATCGCAATGGAAGCGAACGCCACAACAAGCACGGGGTAGGAACGAGGCGACCTCAACCAACGAATCATTGTTCAGCTCTGGCCGGCGGCGCGATGGTCAACCTGATGCCACACTTTCACCGGTGCCTGGTGTGATTGGCGCTCACATACCGCCCCATCATAGATTGCAACGCACTGAATTAACGCGGCACCCTGTTGGAACGCGAAGGCAACGGCTTTGAAATAAACGGCGGTCACCGACTCTGCATCGGTCTGGAATTGATATTTCCGCCGATCACTGGCGTAGAGATCAGCCGAGAACATCTGTGGCGATCTTTTTCTGTCTTTGAATCCGAAAGGCACAATATTGTTCAAAGAAGACTCCAATCAGATAAACAGAGACGCGATTAGGAACAGGGCTGCGCCGGTAATTGCGACATTGAACTGGCGATCCTGAAGAATCAGCTGGTCACGTTGCTGAAGATCGAGTTTTCCGGATTCATAAAGCCGGTTAACGAAATACCGGATAAATGGTGTGGTGATGAACATGCCCTGCTCTCCTCTATCAACAACAGCGGTAGATGGTAGGCAGAACAACCGGCGCCGAAGAGAGATAAAGGATCACCATGGAGCGACCCTTTTGAGGATGTTGGGGGACTATGGTCTTGGGTAGTCGCCGGCCTTTATGGCTTCCTCTACCAGAGCCAGTTGGTATACATGATTTGCCATTGCCTTGAGGTTTTGTGGGGCACTTAGCCATTGCTGAAGGTCACCCGCATTCTGGTGCGCAATAACCTCGGCGGCGGCAACGGCCACAGCAGGGTTAATCTTTGCGTAGCTTTGCAACTCTTCGAAAGCGATTTTATCCGCCAGGTCCAGCAACTGAGCCCTCGCCATGGATAAAACCGCCTTGTCCCGCCGGTACAGAATACCGACAGGTGTTTTATCGACCAATGTTCGGGCAATCGCCTGCACCACACATTGTCCGGTTACTATGAAATGGACCAGAATTGTTGAGGCTAAGGCCAGCCCTACCTCGTCAGCCAGACCGGACGCTTCAAGTAACAACGCCAGCTTCACCAACAGGTAGCCAGTGCCGCCCCATATTGAGAGGGTGCTGAATAGCGCTATTTTTCGGTGCCTTGATGAGGATAGGCCCCGACATTGGAGCTTGTTCAAATCTATGCCGGAAATCGCTGAAACCATGGGTTCGTCCTCACGAATGATCACAAAACTACCCTCTCACACTCTCGTGATCCGGCAACTCACCCCATTGTCTCCAGACGATATCTTGTTCCTGGCGTATGTTTCTAAGACACTTGGTGCGACGGTCGCACTCATGTGATCCTCAAAAACAGCGCGAATCGCGAAGCAATCAAAGCATGCCGGAAACTCACAATGTCCAGTGATCAATCGAACGTCCTCAGCATCGACAGACCTCGTTGCTCCCGCTGTGGGGCATTTCGCAGTCTTGAACAGCTGAACGGCTATGACCCACTTGCACCTGCAGGTCAGAAATACCGCAACGCTTACTGCATCCGCTTAGCCGATTGCGAGAGCCCTCAAGCCAAAGCGCTCATAGACTCCCTGGCGAGAAGCATTGAGTAAACGCCACTATCTCAGTTGGGTCACTTCAAACAACCATAATTAGTTTGTTTCTTTTGTTTCTTTTGTTTCTTTGTTATTGTTAGGCACATCCACAACACGGAAGGATTAGCCATGCGGCACCCGGAAATATCCAATGAAGCAATCATTGCTGCCGGCAAAAAATTGCAGGAAGCGGGCCGTCGGATTACTGGCTTTGGTCTCAGAAAAATGACCGGGGGTGGATCGCCAGACCGCCTTCTTCGGGTATGGGAGGAGCATTGTGAAGCTGAGCGCAACCAAGTGCGTCCAAGCGCCAGAACTCAGGGAATACCCAAAGATATCGAGCACTCGCTGAAGGACTTGGCCTCCCCTTTGATGGACTGTGTGCGCCAGTTAGCGCTTGAGCTTTACGAAAAATCAGAAACGCATATCCAGCAGCAAACAGCGTCGGATATGGAGATGAGCCGAAAGGAACAGGAAAAAGCGAGGGCCGAGTTGCTGGATGCCCAATCCATGCTGCAGGAGCTCGAAGAAGATCTCGGTTATGCTCGCGCTGAGCGCATTAAATTATCGTCCGAGCTGAAATCCGCTCGAAAAGATATAGAAATTCTACAGCGCCAGGTCTCAGAACTTGAGCGCTCACTGGCGGTGGCTCAGGAAAAATACCACCAGGAAGGCGTGGAAGAATGCGAAGCCGTCCTGGAACGACTACCCAACTTACATGCGGCACATATG
>LAZR01001668.1_pt1 | contig 13784 bp, 26 predicted proteins | sample 329461 | NCBI WGS metagenome assembly LAZR01 (sample SAMN03002196, study PRJNA259156) | marine sediment metagenome | biome: sea floor; feature: Hydrothermal impacted sediments; material: marine sediment; isolation source: Loki non-amplified sample from Loki's castle hydrothermal vent sediment ...
TTGTGCCTCCCTGCGGTGAATCATCATCCTGAGGCCTTTCGGCTCAAACGCGAAGTAGCTGTCCTCGAGGAGGCTCCGGGGATCGTTGATGAGGTGTCTTGGCATCGCCGGCTTTATCGGTGCCATTGGGGCGATCTTATATTTGGGCTCCGTTGGTGTCGGGTTCTTGACGGGTATAGCCCAGAGTTCGTAGGCCGGGATGGATGGGCCCCCCGGGCCACTGGCTTCGAAGATGAGTTCAATAGATTCCTTCAGGCCCTCAGGAAGGGACTCTAGGAACCTGGCCCCGTAGTCGTGATTGTGGGCACTCCGGAAAAGGACGTCGACGTCGCTACCTTCCTTACCCACAACCGAGCTCCCGACTAGGCTGATGAACTGGTGGTCCAAGAGGAGGGGCTCTCTCTGCTTCAGCATGGTCTCCAGGGGGCCCCCGAGCTCCAAGGGGGCAACATCCATTGGGCTTTTATGCTCTCCTGAGCCACCCAAACCTCTTCTCTGGAACTCGTCCAGGATCATATCATGGAGCTTCCTCAACTGCTTCCTGCTGAGGAAGAGCTTGTTGCCCCGTTTGAGTGTCGTCGCCCACATGTGGAGCCATCTGTGATCGTCCAGGACAACCGCGTCATCATCCTTCATCCAGACCTTCTTCCCTCCGAGAGCGTCCATGGCCTTCTGCTTATCTATGAGCTGCGCCTCTAGGAGGGCGGACATCATTTCGAGGCGGTAGAAAGGATACCAGGCCCCAGAATGGTGTATGAGTTGCTCCATGAAGAAGGGATCCTCGCCCTCGATCTTGCGCTTGAGCCACGCGCAGAAGCCGGCTGGGTCCTCCTTGCTGGGGTTCTTCTTCACGCAGTCCTTGTGATTCCGGTACTTACCGAAGGGCATTACTCAGTCTCCCCTCCCTCGGGTGGGCCACCATCATCATCCTCCACCGGGTTCTCCCCTGCCTCCTTCAGCCTCTTCTTGATTTCCTCAGTTGGAGGTGGGAAGTGCAGTTCGTCTCTCACCCACTGCTCGTCGACGTAGATTAGCTGCTTGTCGATGGCCGTGAAGACTTTTTGGATGATGGCTTCCTGGTCCAGCGTCGTGAGTGGCGCGAAGACAAATTTAGGGTATGTCTCCACGGACCAGTTGAGATCCGTGATGATCTGGATCATGTCGTCCATGGTCCCGGTGAGCTCGAGGCGGAAGTCCTCGAAGCGCATCATCAGTAGGTCGAGCGGGACCTTTGAGCTGTAGGTGCTGCCGCCCCCTGAGAAGATGGGCTCTCCAATGAGCATCCGCCGGAGGATCATCTCGTCGTGATAACGGATGTATCTCTCGAACGGCATCTCCGCCCGTTTGGACTCGATGACTTTGATATCTGTTGGATCCCTTTCGTCCGATTTCCTGATGACCGCTTGGCTCCTGGCGAAAAGGTGTTCGAGGGCTTCACCCATCACCTGCATGGATTTGCCGCTGGCCACTATCCCGAGCAGCATGGGCGCCCCGAACCGCTCATAGGCGATGTTGGCGAACTTGAGCATGTTGTCCTTGATGAACCAGTTCTTGTAGCATCCCCTGAGGAGGGCCTTCCCATACCAGTTTCCCCATTCCTTCTCGTGAGTCCAGACTAGGGTTCTATCGATGGGAAGGGGGATCCGCTGGCCCCCGATCCATTCCTCGATTTTCAGGAGGTTGCCCGGGCCGTCCGTGAAGAATCTGATGAGTTCTGGGTCAAAGGTCTTGAGCCCGTTTTCCCGGCGGGGCATCCAGTAGCTCTTATAATCGTCGAAGACGAGCTCCGTCGCCGTGAAGCCGTAGGGTATGGCCTTCATCATCTCTTTCTGGGCTTCACGGATGCGTGGCCACCTCATCCGCTTGAAACCCTCGGTGAGGATCTTTACGATCTCTTCGTCCTCATGGATGATCTTCCAGGGCTTCATCAACACGCCCATCTGGATGATATCGAAGCCAGCGATGACCTGAGAATCGTAATTGAGCATCTTCTTATACTCATCATAGGAAATCTCCTCAGGATTGTAGTCGCCGACCCCAAGGGCCGTCCATCTGGACTTATAGAGGCCGCTGTCCTCAGTGAGCCCCTTGACCTGCTGCTGCATTCGCTGGAGTTTGTATACCATCCCTTCGAATTGTTCGTCGATCTGGCGATAGAACTCCTTGTCCTTGGGGGGCATGATCCAGTTCGACACAACGCGGCGCATCCGCTCTCCTCGAGTGGGTGTTATTTCTCCCATGGTTCTTTCCTCATCTCTGGATTATTCCTCCAGCTATCGGGCATCCAGGCGTCATTTGTGGATTTGAAGCTGTCCCAGTCATTGGCGAGACCGCGTGGCTCAGTCCGCACGGGCTGTTCAATGGGCTCACCCTCATCATAATAGCGTGGGTCCCACCCAGATAGAAGGCAGATGAAGGCGTCGCAACTGTGGTCGTCCCCCTTCTTCGGTTTGCCATCTCTTCCCCGTTTCCACTTCAGTAGCTGGCGCTTGAGCGTCGCGAACTCCGGCGTGTCCGGGATGGTGATCAGTCTCTTGGACAGCCAGTAATATGCGATCCCAATCATCCATTCCTTACCGTAAGTCTGGCGTTGGAAGGCCCGGGAGAGAACACGGAACCCGCGATCTCGGATCTCCTGGTTCTGGAAAGCCCCGGCAGCGTCAGCGAACCACTCATCGATGTTGTGGTCGAGGGCGTCCCGCTCGGCCTGATCGGCCCAATCAGAGGGGCTTGTCCCGTTGCCGACGACCATCTTCAAGATGACCATCTTTCCACCTAGAGCCCGGTATCCCTCGAGGAAGACGGTGTCGTGGTCGAAACCCCAGTCTATGCCGCCCTTGGAATCGCCCTGGAACTCGAGGCCGTAGGAGAATGTCACCCACGGCTTCTCTTTAACTTCAACCTTATTGATGTCAGTCGGTGTTCCATCAATCAGATAGCCGGGGTTGTCCGGGTCCTCGGGGTTGTAGGGGGTCCCATCGAGGAGAAAGCCGGGGTTGTCCGGGTCGGGGGCGACGAAGGCCTCCCGGATGAAGGTGCGGGGGAAGACTCTGCCCGCCCTCTTGGGCAGGCCGCCTTCATACTGGGTGCGGTACATGTCGTCGCTGAGGAAGTAGGCGGCGCTTTTTGCGTCATCCAGGGCGGCGGCGGTGATGAGGTGGGGGCAATCCTCGGTAGTCCACTCAAACTTCCTCCAGCCCAGCTTATGGAGGGGCATGCCGGGCTCGCAGTCGTCGAGGATATCGAGGAAGGCGTCGGTGTTCTCCTTTCCATCGGTGGCCGTGCTGAGGAGGAAGCGCATTGGCTTCTTGCTGCTCCTGTTCATGGGCCATGCCTCCTGGACGATCTGGTCGGGGATGAGAACGAACTCGTCCATACCCACGGCGTCGGAGGTGGGGGCATTGACCTTCTTGGAGGTCGCGGCGGTATACATGATCCATCCTCCGCCCTTATACTCGGTGATGCTGTTCTTGGGCTCACGTTTCAGGAAGTTCCTGAAAAACTCCCTACGCCTTTTGGCTTCCACGGCGCCGAAGTCCAGGGCGCTGGGCTGAAGGATGTCCCTACAATAGTCGTAGAGCCACTTTGCCTGCGCCTCTGAGCCTGAGACTATGAAGAACCTGAACGTCTGGTCTTTGAGCGTCAGCCAGACAGCGATGATGGCGACGAGGATCGTCTTGCCTCCCTTCCTGGGGGCACGGATAACGTAGTACTGGTGGCCATCTTGAACAGCTTGGAGACATGCCTTCTGCTGTGGAGAGGCGAGGTTCAGATTGAAGATCCTCGCAGGCACATAATTATCTATGAAGTAGAAGATGTCGGCCATCGCCTTCTCCCATTTTCCGGAGACCCGCCTGCGGGCCGCCAAGGAGAGGATGGGGTCGTCTAAGCTCGCCAAGGGATATTCAGAGAGAAATAGGGGATAGTATATAAAAAAGAGTTTACCCCGTGATAACTATTAAACCGGGAAGAGGAAGCGCAGATACAGGTCCAAACGTCGTTTGACCATGGGTGGGGCGTCCACATCGCTTGCGGTTGCCTCGAGAATCGCCGCCTTGAAGTCGGCGTAGACATATTCCCCCTCATCCGCCTGGAGGCTCTCGTAGATCTCCAGAGCCTTGTTTATTTTCTCGGGGTTCTCGAGATGTACCTCGATGAGCTCTACCAACCGATCCATGACGACCAAACGAAGCATTGCTTGGTTATCTTGACCTCGTCTTACGATCCCCTCTAAGTGTTCACGCCTCAGTCCTATTTTTTTCACCTTCGTGTGTGTATCGCTTGCCTGTGATCTCGCAGGGCTCCTCGGGCTCGGCCTCCATGCACTCGCAGTAGGACACCCTTCTGAGGCCCTCGAGGTTCGTCATGAACCGGGGGCACTCATCGCATCGGTCCACATCATACCATGCGGTAAGGAAGGCCACCGTGAAGGTGCCTTCCTTCTGGTTAATGCCTACAAATGACGGCGGCTTGTTCAATGACATGTTCTCTCTCCCTCGGACACATTGCAGACATCGGGCGCTTCTCCTTCGGAGCCAGGTAAATTCTGCAGCGGAACTTGCATAGAAGTGGGTTACATCTGTGGTCGACGACGAGACCAAGCTGACAGCCCCCCAGCCTCGCGGTTTCGTTGAGGTTGGGGTTGTACTGCCAGGGTTCAGGCATTTTCGATCACTGAAAGTCTATAGGACTCTCTATATTATATAACTATATTTAAGCCAGCAGTGGTGCCTTTGACCCCGGCCTTCATGAGGGAAATGCCCACCGCTCTACCCGTATTCCGCTCTTTGACGGCGACGTCATACTCCTGATCGAGAAGCGTCATTAATCTTTTAACTTCGCTAATAGTCATGGCCTCCAAATCATCCATCGCCTTTTCTACAAGGGCATCAAACTCGGGCGTATGTGGGTTGATGAGGAGCTTGGGGATCTCCTTGATTATTGCCTGCCAGATCGGGTCGAGTTTACTTTCAAGAGAGGTGAGTCGATGCTCGAGGCGGATCGCGTCTGCCTTGCTCATCTTCCCGGAGGTCAGGAAGGCCACCAAGATAGTCCCCAGGAGGCTGATAAAAGCTACAACAATACTGGGGTCTAGCATGCCACTCGGGAATAATATTGCCGTTAATCTAAATAAATAGTTTACCCCAGCGCAACAAATAATGTATATAGTTGATTATAGAGTGAAAATGTATGGAGGTCGCAAAGATAATCATAGAGCTACCCTCTGAGGTGGTGTCGAAGATCGCGGAGGATATCGCGGGAACCAGTTTCACCAGTGTAGAGAAGTTCGTGGAAAACCTCGTCCTGCAGAAATATCCGGAGCTCCGGAAGCCGGATTACACTGAGGAGGAGGAAGAGGTCATCAGGGAGCGCCTCCGGAAGCTCGGGTATATTGAGTGAAACCTTAAATCGTTTGGGGGGCCTCCAATGCCTAGGGAGCAGTTCGGGCGTTAATGCACGATTTTATCGTCCGTTTCTCACGCGCCTGGACCTCCCCTTTCTCTTCCTCTTCCCCCATATGGGGAAAGTCATTTTAACTTCGTAGCCCCACAGTTTTGTGGGGTTTTATGCCAAGAAAGTCGAGAGCAAACCCGGATGAGACCATCTTGCATGTGTATCTGCCGAACGCGGAGTTCGATGCCCTCGCCAATTTGAGGGGGGCACGCTCTTGGAGGAGCTTCTTCTGGGGCATCACGGACGACGCGAGGAAGGCGGCGGAGACGAACCAGGATCTCCGCGGGCAGATAGATCACCTCGAGGAACGGCTGAGGAGGGCCGAACATGCCTGAAAAGAAGACGAAATCACCATTGCAGGTCGCCATGGAGAAGGACTGCATCCTCATTGTGGCGGCGCTGATCGCCGCAGGCATGGATGAAGCGATGATAGAAAAGCGGGGGAAGTGCCGGGGGCCCAAATGTGGGCAGTACGCCGCGTTCATCAATAAATGCGGGTTCTCGAAATGAGTGGGGATAAAGGAGTAGAAGAGTCGGGTCCAGCAGGCCCAACAGAAGCGGCGGCGGAGAACGAAGAGGTCCTCCTGGATGATCTGAGGCCTCAGTTCTACCGGATGATCTACAATCAGCCCACGATCATCTTCTCCATATTCGAGGTTCTATGCGAGCTGCTCGAGAGCCGAGGCGTGATGCGCCCGGGCGAGAGGGAGGCTCTTATCCGCGAAGGGATCAGGAGGTGGAGGGACGAAATTGCCACAAGATGATGAGGAGAACGAGGAGCAGCAGGTTGAAGGAGACGGCGTCGTTGAAGGGGACGTCGTTGAAGAGGAAGACAAACTGCTGAAGATCCGAGAGGAAATGATCCTTCCGGTGGGTCTGAGCGAACTCGAGAAGGAGAAGCTCATCAATACCTTTGACGGCCTCAAGGAGTGGCTGGATGATGCCAAGGATGTGGTGCTGAAGAAGCCCCGCCTCGAGGCTTACAGGTATGTTGAGTTGCTGATCGCCCATCTTCAGATGGCTGATGTTGATTATGTAGTGGGGGCGTCGATCGCTACTCCGGCGACACAGTCGGATCCTTTGGCCGGCCTAGAGCGGAGCGAGGTCGCCCATATAGAGCGGTCGGCCATAAAGAGCCCCGTCGTCACTCGACCAACCAAGGAGCAGGTCGACGGCTGGATCGAGAGTATGAACCCGCGGGTCAGATCGAAGCTGGTCAGGCTCCTCGATTGCTTCAAGCAGTACCTGGACCCGGAAAGTGATGTCGGCATCGATATCATCTGCAACTACTGCACCCCCGAGGAGATCGTCAAGTGCATCAGGGTCGCGGACCCCAGCATCGTGGATGCGTCGACGGTATTCATGCAACACCAGACCAAGTAGGGAGGTGATGTGATGGAAGACGAAAAAGCTGAAGAGTTGACGATCAAGTTCCCTGTAGGTGTGGCGTTGGTGGTCGTCGTGAAGCATCCAGGCGAGACTGCCCGAGTAATAAACTCGGAGATAGAGTCGCCTCACGAGTTCATCCAGGACTTCAAATCCGTCTGGGATGACATTGGAGAGAAGGTCAAAGCCGAGCTTGTGAGGGGCCTCGTATGAGCATGCGAAGGATCGGGGACAAGGAGTTCACGGGCTGGCAGGCCATGAACGCTCTGGCCGGAAATGTCAACTACTGGATCTATCTCAGCCCCGACAACACAGAGGCAGCCCTCGTGAACACCATCAATAACCAGGTCATCTACATCATGGATCGGAAATCGGGCGCGCAGACCTACAAGTGCCGCAACCACCAGAAGCATGCCCAGTTCTTCTACGCGATGAAGGGGGGCCCCATCAAGGCCCGACGGGTAGCCTGATGAAGGTTATCCAGTAAGTCGAGCCCCGGACATTTCCCAGGCCCTTGGTGGGGTTCACCCTCTCGGCGATCTTTTTCCATCCCCGGAAGAAGGGTAATAACACCCAAAGTGTGGGACCGTCCCGGGTTTCACACCACTTGAAGCAGAGGCGTTTAGTTATCCGGAGGAAGGCCTCCTGAGCTTTGTTTATTCCAATGATCGCCTCGAGTGTGGTCCCCCAGGCCCCGTATTTCTGATGGAATTTGAACCGGGGATCGGCGCCCCCGGATCTTACGATGTGGGGAGGATCGAAGAGAACGCACTCGAAGATGTCGTCCCGGAAGGGGGGATGTGCCCAGACGGCGACGACGTCGGGTTTCACCTCCGATTTCTTATCCATGAAGACGGTCGAGGGGGGTGTCTTGTTGGGCCATAAATATCGGAAGCCGGCGGTGGCATCGAGTATAACTAAAGGTCATCCCCAACGATGCCTTCCGCAGTGATCCTGAAGGGGGCCTCGCCCTCTGGTAGGAAGGGACTGGCCACTATCTTCGCGATTCTGAGGTTTTCCCTACCTTTACGCAGGTAGATCCGGCTGTGAACGGCGTGGCCGACCACATGGCCTCCGATGGGTTTCGGCGCCACGACACCATACGTGGAGTCGGGAGTCGACACCACCTGATTGGTTACGACTGCAACGGCGTTGAAGGCTTGGCTGAGGCGTTTTAGTTTGTGGAGGAACTTATTCACATTCTGCTGACGTGGAGCAAGTGTCTCCCGGCCCAGATACTCGCTGCGGTAATGAGCCATCAAGCTGTCGACGATGATGAGGCGAACCCCGTTGTCCTTGATCACATCCTCGCAGTTGCCGAGGAGTACCTCTTGGTGCTCACTCGTGAAGGCTTCGGCATAAATGATCCTCTTCAACACAGCGTTACCATCCAAGCCCATGCCAGTCGCTATCTGGGTGACGCGCTCCGGCCTGAAGACACTTTCAGTATCCAGATAGAGACAGGCACCATCGAGCCCCCCCTTCTCCACGGGAAGCTGCACGGTGATGGCGAGCTGCTGGCATACCTGTGACTTGCCGCTACCGAATTCGCCGTAGAATTCGGTTATACTCTTCGTGTCGAGACCACCCTCGAGAAGACGGTCGAGGCTGGGGCAGCCGGTTGTCATCTGGGTCGTCTCCTTACGCAGCTTCACGAGTTCATCACCCTTGATGAATTTGATCTCGAGGCTCTTGCGTGCCGCCGTGATGATCTTCTTGGCGGTCTCCTCGCCTATGCCAATCTTACTGAGTTCCGATGCCATCGCCGTAGCAAGTGATTGAACCGTCTTCCAGCCACCCCCGGCCAACATGGTGGCGATCGCCGGTCCAACTCCGGGAAGATCCTCTACACCTTGGTATCTGGTTCGATAGAAATCTCTGGAGTCGGTATGTTTTTCGCCCATTTCTCACCGGATATAGGTGTGTGTGGGGCTATAAAAGATTATTTTGGGATAAAAAAAGGGGAGATTAGGGCGTTGGGTGTGATGTGGGCCAGCGTTTCCCGAGTGCTCTGATGATGCCTTTGAGGATGTTCTCTACAAGGGTGACAACTGCAACATAAGACACGAGTTGACCGATCAGATATTGTTCGGTGATCGTGACGCCCATTAGGACGCCTACCAAACCGATTCCTGCCCCGACGACGATGGTTGCCACGAATTTATAGAGGTCGAAGGGGGGCTTCGGAGTTGGGGCACCGAACCAATTTTTCCAGAAGCCTGAGGCGGCGAATCCTGCGGCGGCGAGCATGGCTAGAAGGATATTACTCCAGTCCATTACTTCTTCTTCTCTGAAAAACTATAAAAGACGTTGGTATAGAGGATTGAATTGCCCATGGGCAATCGTGTCTAGAGTCTTATATAGAGCCTTTATATGATTATTTAAAGGAGGGCGGGAAGGCTGGGGACCCCCAGGGCAGCCCGAGAAGGCGTCGACGCAATCAGGGGATAAGTGCTAAGGCCTCCGCTCTCCACCCGGGGTGGATGAGCATGTGGAATACTGAACGGAAGTTGAAGAGGCTTCAGACGATGGTAGATCAGGGCATCTTTATCGAGGATCCCGGGGGCCTTCTCTGGATGAGTGACAGGGCGAGGGTGTTGGTAGACGCTCTCGACGTAAATGAGAAACTCCAGACACTCATGAAGGAGAAGGCGACGGATGATGATGATTACAAGACGGGCTTCTGGACCTGCGTTTACGCCCAATATATGGGAGAGTTTACGCCCGGTGAGGTTGGTGAGGCTGTCGCTGTCTTCAAGGGCTGGGAAAAGGCAATCGCCGAGGACCGGCTGAGGGAATGGAGTATGAGGCTCAGATTTCGCTAGGTTCGACGTCTTTCTTGGTTTTCTCGTAGTACTCCGGGTTGAGATCATGCCCTAAGTTAGTGAGGGAGATATTCACCTGGTTCACTGCTTCTCTCAGCGTCGCCGCCAGCTCAAACGCCTTTATCATCGGGGAAGGATCCTCGGCTGATAGTGGCCTGATATGGGCGTTCGGTGAGAGGTTGTATCCAGTTAAATCAGCTAGGGCCAGCACACTGGGCCAGATCTCCTTGTTTATCCCGTCTAGGCTCTCCGAGATTATGTCATTCAGACGTGTTATACTGTACGGCTCCCGCTTTGCATTATCTGTATCCGACATATTATAGAGTCTAGTCTATATAGTGTTTAAAGCACTACCGAAGGCATTCTTGGAATTCTAATAAAGGTTGGGGAGGCCGATCCCCCACGACTCTGGCGGCGCCGTGATATCGATCTCCTTGTAAGGCTCCTGGAGCAACGACGCCGGGATGAACTTGAAGTCGAGGGGAACCAGGTCAGGATAGACAAACTGGAGAACCCTTATGGCGCCTAGGCATTGGTTCCTCCATTTGAGGAAATCCGGATTTAGGCTTCTGGTTGGGCCTTCCGCATGACGTCTTATTATCTGAAACTGCTCGGCAGTCATGTCGAAATTGGCTCTGAAAACGGGATCTTCGATGACTCCGTATAGGTCAATGTCCCGGGGCTCTTTCTTGGTGAGGGCGGAGCCGACGATATAGAACTTCATTGCATCCTCTTCTTGTAATCCTTTTCTTTCTCCCCTTTCTTTGGGAGCACGGATTTCTCGATCTTGGTGGCGGGACTCGGTGGGTTCATGGTGAACTCAAGGTATGACCCCCGGGGGAGCCAGAAGTTTTGGTTGTTGATCTGAATCCAGGAGCCTTTCCTGCGCCTCAGCAGTTTCAACATGCCTGGATTGGCGAACCATATCAGAGCTAGCCCGAAGAGAACTGCAAAAAATCCAGTGATGGGGTCCCCTAGGATCATGTGGGTCACGCCCCAACCGAAGATTGACCCGCCCAGTCCACTCAGGCCGAACCTGATGAAGTGTTTCTTCCGGGACAATAATCCGTAGAGGCAGAGGCCCAGCATGGAGAGCCGAAGCCCCCATACCAGGATATCCCCTAGATTAGCCACCGGCGATCACCGGCTGCAGCCTCAGGGTGTCGTTAGCCCTCTGCTCCAGGACCTCGAGTAGGTTGGTCTTGTTGGCCATCGCCGCCTCCAGGTTCATAGCCTCGTCGCCTGTCTCCCAGACGCCGAGCTTGAACTTGGAGATGTTCTCCTCGAGGAAGTCTACTACCTGCTCGGGGGCCATCTCTAGGTGTTGATCCCCAACCTTGGGGTCAGGGTATCTTATCCAAACCATGCTTCATGTTTCACCTCCTATTCAATTCCATCTCTGACTATGCCGAAGTTGCCACAGTTCCAGTTCTGGATGAGCTCCGGGGTCTTGTAGCGGAACCAGTCGAGAAACGCCGCGATCTCATCACCCAGCGGGAACCTGTAGCTCCTCACGTTGCCTGACGTCAGCACGATGCCGGCGCCACGGTCACCCTTCATCATGGTGAAGCCCCCGTTCTGGTTGATTATGAGCCGGGTATCCCCCGCCTTGTTCTCCAGTTCGATGTTGGCTCTATCTATGAAGGCGGTGTACTGCTCCGGACTCACGAACTTCCTCAGCAGCTCCATGGCCTTAGCCTCGACCTCCGGTGGGAATCTTTCGGTGTATTTGAATTGGGTATCCACACGCTGGCCAGGAGGCTCACGCGGCACTCGAATATTGTACCCAAGTGCCACGCTGGCGTGCATCGGCATCATCATGCTTCCGTAGTGTCGATTTTCATCTCTTGCCCAAGACATCTCAACATTTCCTCCAAACTGGATCATATCGTCCCCGACAGCGAAACCAATCACCTCGCTCCCCAGGGCAGCTCGAGCGTGACCCTCCTCATTCACCGTGACCAACGTACCCGCCGGGATCTCCTCATCAGAGATCCGGGTGAGTGTTCTGCCACTCCGCCAAACTTCTCTGACTCCGGTTATTAGCTCCCTCCGATTGTGCCCCTCCCGTTCGAGTAGATCAAGGATGTGCCGTATAGTCAGGCCCTGAGCACACAACTCACGGATGCGTTCACGGAGGGGCGCCGTTACCTCCTCGAGACGCTCGGAGTCGAGTGTGGGCGTTATGTCCTCGAAGATGGGACTCAACGTCAGAGGGCCGTCTGGAGTGACCTCTATGCTGAAGCCCCGAATGTTCTCGATATCTATGGGCTTGAGCTCGCGAATGACCATATCAGCAACGATGGGGGTTACGGCGGGAGGGTCAGTGGCCAGATCTACGCCGAATTGGACGATGTGGGGCGGAGGGGACATCCTCTCCATGATCCGCGCTGCCTCCTCACGGCTGAGTATTCCACGCTTGAGCATGATCATTAACTCGTCGGGAGTGGACACTAATACCATCTCTTGAGTGGTCAGGGATGAGTTTATCGCCCCGTTTCTCAGAATCTATACAGGAGTATAGAGATATAACCCTTACTTTCCCTGGTGTCCTCTTCGCTTCATCTGCTTCAGCAGCCACTTGCTCTTCCGCTTGGGTTTCTCCTCAGGAGGATATTCGGGAGGACACCAGATAATTCCCTGGGTGCCGTGAAGTTGATTGGTATCGGCAGGGTGCCATGGATAGATGATGAAGTCCGAGGTGGCCGCCGTGGAGTTGAGTCCCGGCTCACCTGCTGCTACTGCACTCATGGATCCTCTATCTCTCTACGGGTTTCATCTCTCTTATGGAGTTTCCTCGAGCGGTGTATGCCCCTGCGCTGAGAATGGGAGAGGTCCATCCTGTTGAAGTCTGCTGCGTTGCGGATTCTCCATCTATGTGGATTCTCGTCGACTGTCATTCCCTATACGGGGGGTTCCCCCTTGAACTCAAGCGTACATCGCCTCACCGCGTCGGGGTTCAGATCGCAGTCGATGCCGTAGTGAGCTGGGCATTTAGGGCCGCATTCAGGCATAATCATGATGCCTTCTTCAGGATCCCCATGACGACATCGTGTGCCTCGTCGACGCCCATATCGCAGAGGTGTGCCAGCCGGATCGCAACCGCCCATGAGGTGGGTGCTCCTGGGGGTAATGTATAGGCGGCGCCCTTGGCGTAGATGTGGCCCCTATCCATGACGACGTATCCCGGTTGGGGATCCCTCGAGGGTTTCCCATCGGCGCCATAGGGGATGAACTCAACCCTCAATCCGTAGGGCTCAATCCCGGGCTCAGGTTCCTCCTCCTCGTCGAGCTCGGGCAGCTCCGCAATCGGGTCCATTCCCGCGATCTGCTCGGGGGTACCCTTCACGAGAACCCAGTAGAAGAGGGTGCTTTCATGGCCGGCTGGGATGGCGCGGCCACCGGGATTCAACCAGGGATCGAATGTCCAGCCCTCAGCTAGGTATTTGTCGAGTTCTTCTCCTGCTTTCCCCGCTGAGTCGTAATCACCATAGAAGAGGATTTTACGTTCTCCTTGAGGGATATATCTTTCCTTGTAGAATTTGATGGCCTCCGGCACTAGTGAGCTCCAGGAGGAGGCGGTCTTCGAGATCTCCTCATAGTGCTCCAGCGCGGAATCACATTGCTCCCCATGGGGGACTTTCATTTCTTGATCAACCATTAACCTTCTCCTCCAGGAAGCCCCCCCTCCACCAGGCTCTTTATGACCTCGAATGGGTTTTGCCCTGAGGGTTTCTGCCGGGCAGCCGCCTCGAGGAGGCATCCTATCTGGTCCTCGGGGATCCCCTGTTCGTCGGCCCATACCCTGAGGGCGGTGATGAATTCGTCTGCCTTCGGAGTCAGTTCGTAGACTCTACCTGCGAGTCCGGTGTGGTCCAGATCCATGTGTCTATATTCCTGTCTAGAGACTAAAGGGTTTTCGATAAAAAAAATGGGTAGCCCTACTCTTCCTTGGGCTTCTCTTCCTCGGGATCTTTCTCGTCGCCGGCGCCAGCCTCGGAGTCTGTGGCTTCGACGGGTGCGTCTGCCTCTTCCTCATCAGCGCCTTCAGGCGTTCTGGCTTCGGTCTTCTCTTCCTCGCTCAAAACTTACACCTGTCTATACTATCCTCTAGAGGAT
>LAZR01001669.1_pt1 | contig 13783 bp, 19 predicted proteins | sample 329461 | NCBI WGS metagenome assembly LAZR01 (sample SAMN03002196, study PRJNA259156) | marine sediment metagenome | biome: sea floor; feature: Hydrothermal impacted sediments; material: marine sediment; isolation source: Loki non-amplified sample from Loki's castle hydrothermal vent sediment ...
TTTTCCTCGAGCGAGATGTTGAGCACGCCGGCGGTGGCGGCCAGGTCGCCGGCGCTCGCGGCCAGGTCCTGGAAGTTGGTCTGGCCTTGCTTGACGGTCTGGAAGAGCACGTCGAAGACGCGTTGGCTGTCGCTCGCCTCGAGTCCGAAGCCCTTGATCGTTTTGGTGCCGGCCAGGACGGCGGTGTCGAGTTGGGCGACGCCTCCGCTGGCTGCTCGAGCTGCGTTCTCGAGAAAGCCCATGGCTGCCGTCGGCTCGGTGATGCCGGCGCTGATTGTCTGGTAGAGGCCGGCGACGAGGTCTTCTGTGGCGCCGAGTTTGGGGTCGATGGCGGCGACGGCGTTGCCGAGGCCCTTGAAGCCTGCCTCGCTGAGTCCCAGGAGCGAATTGACTTCGCGCAGGCCGGCGTCGAACGCGATGGCGGTCTTGGCGGTGATTCCGGCGACGGCGGTCAGGGAGGCGCCGATGCCGGTGAGGGCGAGCCCGGCGGTGCTCGCGAGCTGGCTGAAGGCGGCCTCGGCGCGCTGGGTGGCGCGCTCGGCTTTGGTCATGCCGTCGCCGACCTTCGAGCCGAACTGCGTCACGACGACGGAGCCGTCGTCCTGGACCGTGATGCGCAGTTTGATGTCGGCCATTAGCGTGGTCGCTTGACTCGGGATTTGGCCACGGCCTTGCGGGCTCGTGGTGGGGTGGGTTTCTTCTTATCGGCTGCTGGTTTGTTGTTCTGCTGGGATTCCCTGAGTGCTGTGCGGATCTCTCCGCGGTAGATGGCGACGCGGCGGCGGAAGGCTCGCCGGGTCGCTCGGGGCATGTCGTGCGTCCAGTCCTCCCAGACTTGCTCGGTCATTTCCGGGGTGGCCATCAGCTCGTGGGCGCAGTTGATGACTGGCCGGTGGATCGGGAGTGGCTCGATGCGTGGGCATGGTTTTCCGAATCGTTTTGCGTACCGCTCCAGGTGGAGGGCCGGCATGCAGGGCCGGCCTTCTCCACCGAGGAGCTGGCAGCGGTCTCGTCGGTTGTCGTCCTCGTCGTTCGAGGTGCGCAGCGAGAAGCAGTCGCGCTCCGGTTTCTCTGCTATGAACCGGGCGCAGAGTCTAAATGGCCTTCCTCCGTGGCGGCGGCTTCAGCCTCGGCCTGCTGTGGTGCTCCGGCCTGTTTCGAGGTGGTCGTGACGAACTCCTGGAAGCCGGGGAGGGTCTTCATCAGGAGGAATTTCCAGGCCGGCTTCATGGGCCATGGGGTGTTCCGCGGTTCGGGCTCGTGGCAGTGGCACTTGGTGAGGCCGTACTCGTCGGCGTGCGGGTAGGCCATGCGATCGGCGTTGCCACATTTGCCGCACAGGACGGCGGTGAAGCCGTGCGGGTGCTCCTGGTCATCGTCGGCGCCGAGCGCCTGGATGTAGTGGTCGGCGAAGGCGACGGCGAGGTCCCGATTCTGGTGGTCCGGGACGATTTGCTTGACGTCGGCGCCGGTGCCGACGGTCTCGAGGAACGGGATCCGGATCTCGTCGACCTTGTGCGGCGGGGTGTAGCGGATCTGGGCATCGAGGCGGATTTCCTTCCGCCCGTCGGGGGTGCGGACGGATGTGCGGAACTGGTCCCAGATCCCTTCGTTCTCGGTCTCCGGGTGCGTGAATACGAAGCTGGTCATGATGGGGGTTGCCTCTTGTTGGGGGGTGACGGAGCAGCCCCAGCGGCCACGGTGGCCGCTGGGGCTGGTTCCGGGATCAGGTGATGTAGACGCCCGTGGCGAGCAGGCGTTCGTTGGTGAGGATGAACTCCGGGTTGATGTCGCCCATCCCGGCCGGCGCTGCGCCGGCTGCACCAAGCTCGGCGGTGATCGACTCGCCGATCGTGCCTTGCTCGCTGAAGTCGTAGCCGGTGAGCGTGAGGTTGGGCAGGTTGATGACGAGGGATTCCTCGTCGCCGGCGATGCCGTCGGGGATGATCCCGCCGGTGAAGATGAGGTCCATCTTCTGCACGGCTCCGGAGAGGTGCGCGTCCTGCAGGTCGGTGGTATCCCAGCGCGGGATGTCGAAGGCGATCGTGCCGACCCAGCCCGGTGCGGGAGCAGCGGGCTCGTCGCGGTAGGGCGCGTCGCAGGTGGTGACTGGGCCGTCCATCTGGCGGTCCAGGTTGAGGGTGAACGAGTTGATGCAGATCGCGTCGCCGGCGGCCAGGGCGATCGCGGACTGCAGGTTGATCCGTGCGACCAGCTGGTCGAACAGGATGTTGTGGCGCGGTCCCTCGAGCGTGACGGCGGCGATCTCGGTGCTCGTGTTGAGGATCGAGTCGTTGCGCCATCGGCGTCCCTGGCCGGAGATCGAGATATCGAGCCGGCCTCCGCTCGTGGCGGTGAAGCTGATGCTGGTCACCTTGAAGGCGTCCAGCTCCAGGATCGCGTTGATCCAGTCGAGGGCGAGCGTTCCCTGCTTGCCGTCGACGTTGTCCGCCATGGTGAACGTGTGGATGCCGCCGATCGGGGTTGCCGGCGGCTGGTCGAGGGTGATCGCCGTAGTCGTGCCGAAGAACAGCCCGATGAACATCCACAGCGCGCCGTCGTAGCGGGCGTTGAGGGAGTCGATCGAGAAGTCGGGCACGTGGTTGGCGAGGTCGAACGGGAGACGGCCGGGGGCGCTGATCAGCGCGTCGTCGGCTTGGTACTCCTGGCCGGGCGGGATGAGCAGTCCGGGCGTGTTGGGCTCGAACTTGCCGTCGGCGCCTACGGGCGCCGCGGCGAGCGCGTCGTCCCAGACGTCGCTGTTCTGTACCACTGCGAAGGTGGCTTCCTGGGGGCGGACGAGTGCCATGGGTTAGTCCTCCTGGTTGCCCTCGTAGTGGGCGATGATGGCTTCGGCGAGGTCGCTCTTGCGGCTGTGTACCGCGTAGTCGATGCCGAGGCCGTGAGCGATGCGATCGAGTTCGGCGCGGCCGTGGGCCTTGGCGAGTGTCGTCGCGGTGTGTTCCTCGAGGTCGACCTCGAGGGGTTCCAGTTCGGGGGGCGTGTTGCTGGAGTGGATCCGTTGTCCTGGTGGCCGATGGGCGGAGATGAGTTCGAGATCGTCGGCCTCGCCCTCGTAGGTGAGCCACGGGATTCCGTCGCAGTTCTTCTTCATGTGATCGGCGACGACGACGCGGTCGCCCTCGGTGACGTCGCGTCGCAGGTAGCTCGAGTTCGTGGTGCCGACGATGCCGCTATTGACGGTGTAGGCGTGGGCCATGGTGGATCTCCTCCTCTAGGGAATGTCGGCGGTGATCTCGAACTCGAACGGGAAGTTGAATCCCATCGAGAAGAAGATGCGGTCGCCCTGGGTTCGGCCGCCGTGGGCGGTGCTCTCGGGTCGTCCGGTGATCGCGAGCCCTCCGCGGGAGAGCCGCGAGTTGGCGGGGCTCGAGCCGGGCGCCTTGGGTCGCAGCAGGCTCTCGAGGATGGCGCTGAAGATCGGGAACACGACGTCCTGCGGGTTCTGGTCTCGGCGCAGCTCGGCGAGCCCGATGAGCATGATCCGGTAGTCGGTCACGTATTTGTTGTAGGCGCTCCGCCCGGTGAGCCCCGAGGTGATCCCTTCTGCCTGGGCGATGGACGGGTCCACGACGATGATTCCGGGCAGGGCTGGCTGCGGGAAGAATTCCCGCATTTGCTTGGCGTTGCGGACGGTCATCTTCTCGGTGACGCGCTTGAGCAGGCCGGTGCCGGGCGGGTCGATGTGGTCCGCGGCCAGGTCGTCGACGATGCTCGTCAGGATCCCGGCGCGCGTGTAGTTGATCATGCTCATGGGTCATCGCGCTCCATCGATCTGGGTTTGCATGCGGGGTGCGGTGACGGTCTCGACGATTCGCTGCATGGCCATCACGACGAAGTCTTCTTCTTCCTCGGTGAGTCCGAAGAACGGGCGCGCGGGCAGGTTGGTTTTCTTGACGCCGTGCTGGTGCCAGAAGGCGACCACTTCGTTGTCTACGTCGGCCTCCGTGTGCTTGCCCTCGAAGCCGATGATGATGGCGTCGGGCTCGATGGTGGGGAACATCGAATCGAGCATGCTCTCGCCCAGGGTGAGGTCGACGGCGTTGCGGGGGACGCCTTTGAACTCGGCGTACTTCTCCGAGTAGGGCTCGAAGGTGCCTCCCGTTCGTCCTTCGGCGGATCGGTGCCCGGAGCGGGTGCGGGTGCGCATCAGCTCGATGATCTCGTCGGCGAACTGGCTCGGGACGTCGCGCTCGAGGACCTGCGAGAGCATGTCGGCCGCGGTGAAGAAGGCGCGGGCGAGGGAGCCTGGGTCGGGCGTTATCTCGAAGCTGAGTTTCGGTGCTCCGGCGCGCTGGGCCATCAGCCGACTCCTATGTGGCGGAGTTCGTTTTGGGCTCCCTTGGTGCTGGGTCCGGCTAGGGTCTTGACCGCGTGCTCGCCGACGGGCTTGAGGTTCTTATCGAGGCCGAGGGCGAGCAGCTGCTGGCGCTCCACTTGCTGGGTGTGGAGTTTGACTTTGGCGTTGAAGCCTTCGTCGTCGACGGAGCTGCTGATTTTCGTGTAGTAGATCCGGAGCCAGATGTGGACGCCGAGCATGTGGAGGCTCTTGACGTCGGAATCTCCGTCGGCGTCGGCGTCGACGATGAGGGTGTCCTCGGCGAGTTCGGCTCGGTGCAGGAGCAGCTGCAGCTCGGCCTGGACCTCGGCGCTGAGCGCCTCGAGGATGGCGGTGGTGCTCGAGTCGATGTCGTCGAATTCGTCCAGCTCGTCGCTGTCGACGACGGTGAGGGCGTTGAGGATGGCGATGCTCATGCTGCCCTCCGGAGCCGGGCGCGCTTGCTGGCCGCCCAGGCGCGTCCTTCGTGCAGGAGGCTGGTGGGAATGGGCAGGTAAAGCTCCTGCGATCCGGGGTGGATCCCGACGTCAGTCCCAAAAGCGATCGACATGCGGCGGGTTTCGTTCTGCCTGCGGTACCGCTCGGGCCAGGTGGCGACGGGCTCCTGCTCGAGCATCATCTTGGTGAGGCGGCTCTTGGTTTCGCTGGTGCTCTGGATGCCGGCCAGCTTGCCGCGGCGCCGGGCCTCCGCGAGGGCAGCCTCCGGGGTGATCTCGAGGACCTGGCCGGCGTTGGTGGCGAGGTTGTGGAGGCCGATCATGCCGTTGTCCGGCTCGCCAGCGCGGATCTGGTAAAGCTCGTCACGGGTGGTACCGCCGATGCCGCGGCGGTTCGGTGGCGTGAGGTAGTACATGAAGTGCATGGCGCCGGTGGCGGCTGCCAGGGCGATCATGGTGGCGTTGTAGACGCCTCGTGCGTGGGCGGTGGAGCTGAGCACGAGCCGGCGCCGGTCAAACTGGATGGAGCCGCGCTGCTCGACGATGTCGCTCTCGAGTGCCTCTCGTGCTCCCAGGGTTCCTGGTCGGGCGTCGGTGCCGCGGGTGAATCCGGAGATCGCTCGTTGGGCGTCGCGGTGCGCCTGGTTGGTGAGGGCGATCATGTTCTCGGCTTTGCCGTAGCTGGCCTGGCCGGTGACGTCCTCGAGCCAGTTGTTGAACCCGCCGAACTTCTCCTTGAGGCGCTCGGTGTCGGCGGCCAGCTGGGTGGCCTGGCTGACCTGTGCGTTCGTGAACTGGTCCGGCCGTTTGAGCCGTGCGGTGATGCGCTTCCAGTCGGCGACGGCGAGGTTTTGGAGCTGGCGCATCTCGCCGAGCACGGCGCGGCCCTGGACGAAGTCGCGGAAGCGGCTGGCGCTCGCTCGGAAGGCGGTGTTGGTGGTGGCGAGCCATCGGTCCAGCGCGGCGAACGCTCGTCGTCGTGCGGTGCGGGTTGTGGGGCTCGAGACGGCGACGCGGCTGATGCCGGCGATGTCACGGTACTCGACGTTGCGCTGGAGCGTGGTGAAGATCGCGCGCAGCTCCTGCTCCTGGACGAGGGCGACGCGCAGGTCGCCGGCCTCGATCGCCAGGATGATGTTCTCGATCTCGAGGAAGGCTTCCTCGGCCGTGGCTACGTATGCGCCGAATGCCATGGGGGTTGGTCCTCGTTAAGCGATTCGGATCAGCCGGCCTTTTAGGGCCCACCGGAAACTGCTGATCGCCTGGATGTCGTCCCGGACGGTGACGCGGAAGCGGTCTCCGGTTCTAAGCAGGAGCGGAGCGCCGTGGTCCAGGGCCAGGGTCCACCGGACGTAGATCTGGTCGTCGCCGACTCCGGACTCGAAGACGACGTCGACGCCGGCGAGCAGCGAGAACTCGCCGTTGTTGTTGATGGTCTCGCCGTCGAGGAAGTCGAGGCCCACGCTGTCGTCTGGTTCGATGAGCTGCACCAGCAGGCCGTTGGTCAGGGCGGGCCGGATGCCGCCGAAGTCACTCGGGTCGATCGTGGAGTCGAAGAGGTGGATCAGGCAGCGCTCGATGGCGGCCACGAGGCCGGCGGGTGGGCCGTACTCGAACGTGACGGGCGTGGTTCCGTCGACGTTCATGTCTCTCGAGCCGGCGTTCTCCAGGTGTGCGACGAGCGCGCGGTCGGCGTGGATTCCCGCTGTGGGCTCAAGCCCCGAGGTCATCGGCTGATTCCGAACACCACTATGCGTGGCGAGAGGGGCCCGCCGGAGGCGTTGGCCACGGTCACCACGAGCTTGGTGGTGATGCTCTGGAGGTGGTTCGAGCTGAGCCCGGTGTCGAGGACTGGCGGGCCGGTGGCCACGAGGTCGAGCGCTATGACGGTGCCGAGTTCGTTGCCTCCGTCGTCCTGGTAGGAGAGGTCGATTGTGATTCCGGCGGGCATCGCATCGGCCGTGATCACGAATTCGCTGTGGCGCGAGAGATCGATGGGGAGGACGACGTCGGCGCCGTTGGCGATCTCTGCGGATGTGATGCCGATCTGTTCCAACGTCTGGTCTCCTGATGCGCCGGCCAGCTCCTAGGAGCCGGCCGGCGCCGTTTCAGTTGAGCTCAGCCGCTACGAGGTAGCGATGTCGCTCGTGCTCTTGACGAAGGTGAGGATCACGTCGACGTCCGCTCCCGGCAGCGTGCTGCCGATCTGGGTAACGTCGATATCGATATCCGTGGCGAGGGCGAGCCCCGCGCCGGCGGCATCGATCGTGATGTCTTCGGCCTTCTTCGTTCCGGTCGTCATCGTTAGGGTGGCCACGTCGGTGGCGCCCACGGCGATGTCGATGATCGCGCTAGCGTCGGTTGGCGCCGTCTTGGCATGAGCCTCGGCCTTCACGAGAGTCATGCCAGCGAACGGCGTGCTGAACACGATCTGGCTGTCGCTGGCAGCCAGGTTCCCGGGGATGGTGAAGCAGTAGACCAGCGGGATGCCCTCGGCCGCGCCGGAGAGGTTCAGTTCTCCGGACGGGGTCACGTCGACCGCGGTGAGTAGCCCGGTCACGCCGAGCGTGCCGCCGACGACCGCGTCGTCGAGCGTGGCCAGCCCGGTGACGCCTAGGGTGCCGCCGATCGCTACGTCGTCGAGCACCATGTCGCCGACTAGGTTGAGGTTCCCCAGGACGTCGAGGTCGCCGGTGACCTCGAGCTGGGCGAATGTGGTCTTGTTTACGTCTCCCAAGGTGGCCTCCGTTACGCGGTGGTGGAGCCGCGGTAGATGCCTCGGAAGTCACGCATCGTGCCGCCGAAGCCGATCCGCATCAGCCAGCGGTTCGCCTTCGTGATCCGCCAGTAGGGCGAGTCGTTCTCGTCGATGTCGATGACTTCCGGGGTGTCCTGGCCGTTGAGGAAGCCCAGCTCCAGGCCGATGCCTGGGTTGGCCTGCCCGTCGGCGAGGACGAACCACGAGTTGGCGTTGACCACCGGGGTGGCGATCACGCCGATGTTGAACTCCTGGCCGCCGATGTTGACGGTGTTGTCCGCCACGCCGGGTCGCAGGACAGCGTTGGGGCTCAGGAACTCCTTGATCCGGAACCAGTTGGCGCTGTTCTTGCGGCAGACGATCCATCGGGGCTCGAGGTCGGTGGCCTCGCCGTCGATGGTCTGCGCGGACATGAGGTTGACGACGCTCTCGAACGCGCTCGGGCCGAAGGCCGTGAGTGCGTTGAGGTCGTTGCTCGTGCCGCCGGTGTGGGAGGTGGCGAAGACGTTCTGGGTCGTGCCGTCGACGCGGATCTGGGGGTTGTCCTCGATCAGCGTGACCATCACGAACTTCTCGATGGTCCGGTTGACCGCTCGCCCGTCGCCGAACTTGGACTGCAGGATCTGCGCCAGGTTGCCGAAGGTGGTGGTCTCCCAGTTGATCTCGAAGCCGCGCTGGTAGATCTGGCCGCTCCAGGTCGGCATGCGCAGCTCGTCCAGTTCCTCGAAGTCAACGGGTGACTTCGGGCTCTGGCGCGAGAGCAGGTCGGACGGGTTCTCGAAGCGGATGGCCTCGTTGTCCTTCATGTCGCTGAACGCGACGATCTGGGCGATCTCCCGCCAGTTGGTGAAGGCCGGCTGGCCGAACCCGTCCAGGATCTGGATGTGAACGGTCATGCGCAGGAACTGGTCGAACGTGTCGGCGTCGAGCGCCTCGCGGGCTGTTGCCAGCGGGGTGGCATGGCCGAACTGTCGGAACCACTTGAGCTGCTCGGCGAACTCCTGCTGCTGCGCTTCCTCGCGGGCCGGCATCGGGTATGCGGTCTGCATGTCGGCGTAGAGGCGGGCTCCGTCGGGCGTGTCGAAGTCGATGTTCCGCAGGTCGACGATCGAGTCGCCGTGGTCCTCGGCTCCGTAGCGTTTGATGTAGGTCATGGCGGTGGTCTCCCCTACGCCTTGTCGATCGGGGTGCGATCCCGATGCCAATGGGTGGTGAAAACCACGCCGTTGCCGATCATCTCGACAACGATGCCGATGGCCTTCTGCACGGCGGTCGCCTCCGTCGGGCCGGTCACCGTGGTGGTCGACGCGAGGTAGACGATGTCGCCGAAGGCAGGCGTGGCGGCGGCGGGTGCAAGGGGCACCTTGACGTCCTTGCCGGTGAACACGAGCACCTTCGAGTTGCGCTCGTCCTTCTCGCAGATGCCGTAGATGTTGGCATCGGTCTCGTCACCGATGACTTCGACCAGGTCGTTGTCGCCGGCGTCGAGCTTGGCGAATTCGCCACGCGAGAAGGTGGTGGTGTGGCCGCTCGGGGCCTCGATGAAATCGCCGGGGCCGGCGGAGCCGACGTAGGCGGGAATTGCCAGGTCGCTCATGAGCCACCTTCCGTGGGCTTGGGGCCAGGGAAGAACTGGCCTGCAGCCGCGTGCTGAGCAGGGGCTTCGTTGCCCTGCGTGGTGGGAGTGAGCCCGGTCGGCGCCGCGGTGCCGGAGGCGTCGAGCGCTTCCTTGGCGACCTTGTCGCGTTTGACCTGGCTGGTGATGTGCTCAGCGACGGCCTCGCGGCCTTGGAGCGTGCCCGCCTCGAGCATCGCCATGACCTCGCTCTTGATCTGGGCGGTGTACTCCGGGGAGACATCGCTCAGGGCGGCGATCGCTTCGGCGGCGGCGTCCTTGCCCTCGAGGAGGTTGAGCCGCTTGTCGCGGGCCTCATCGATCGGGGTGACGGTGGCGTCGGGCTTGGCGTCCTCGGGCTTGGCGCCTTCGGGCTTGGCGCCCTCCGGTGAGCTGGCCTCGGTGGCCTTGATGGTCGGCAGTTCGGCGCCGAACTGCTTCGCGGTGGCGGAGAGGATGCCGGCGGTGGCCTCGCGGGCCTCGTCGGACATCTCGAGGTTGTGCAGCCGGTAGGCTGCCAGCTCGAGCTGGTCGTTGATCGTGTCCTCGCTGGCGCCCATAAGGCCGCGCAGTGCGGTGCGGGTTTCCTCGGCGACGTCGATCTTGCCGACGCGCTCCGAAAAGGCCTCTTGCACTTCCGCGTTGGGGCGCTTGTCGAGGATGACCAGCTCGGGCCGTGCGGCTTGCAGCTCGGCTACCGATGCCTTCCCGGCGTCGATGACCTGCTTGGCGGTGTCGCCCATGTTGGTTGGCCTCCTGGTGATTCCCAGAAAGCAGAAGAGCCCCTTGCAGTAGTCGGCTGCTTCTGCCGATGCTGCGGGGCCCTGGTCGGGTCAGTCCGCCGAGATGTGTTGGGTGCGGGAGTGTAGCCCTGCCGGGTTCCGCGTTGGGGGATCAGTCCGGCTTGCCCTTCAGTCGGGATAGTAAGCCCTCTGCCCGGTCGGGTTCAACCGCGGAGTTGATTTCTCTCCTGGTCGTGCTGTGGTTCGCGTTCACGAACTGGCACTTCCCTCGCTTGAAGTGGTACGTCCGCGAGCCGGTGTAGTCGTCATCGACGACGTGGCGCTCGAGCAGTAGCGCGACGAGGGCTTCGGCCTCGGGTCGGGTCAGCTCCGTGGTCATCGGGCGCTCTTGATGATGCGTGGTCGCGGGGTTGGTGGTGTAGGAGGTTGCTGTTTTCGGCGCTGGGCGCGTTCGTGCTCGGCCTTCAGATCGGCGCCGGTGATGATCCTGCGCTTGCGTCCTGAGCCGGGGGTGATGATCGCGCTGCGCTGGGCTGGGTGAGCTACTCGGCCCTCGAGCCATGCGTCGTTGACGGTCTCGGTTGCCTCGGGGGTCTGTTCGATTCCTCGGGCGCGGCATCGAGGGCATTGCCAGTAGATGGTTTCGTGGCCGCGGGCGATTACCTGGTAGCGGGGGTGGATCGGTCTGCAGGGCTCGGCGCCGTGGGTGTAGCCCACGACGGGGTTGTCGGGCCCGAAAAAGCAAACGGCCATCTGGGGCTCGAGGCCGACGCGCTCGGTCTCGACGATCTGCGCGCCGAGGTTCTCGGAGATCATCACCATGGGGTGCGCTCAGTCGTCATCGGGGCCCTCGAGGAAGCCGTACTCGACGGTGTGTTGCCGCCAATCGAATGCTGGCACTGCGAGGTCGATTGCGATGGAGCTGAGCATCTCGAGTGCGCGCTCGAGGTCGATGGCTGTGCGCGGGTCGAACGGCGGTTGCCCGATCGGGATGCGGATGGCCAGGCTCTCAGTCGTCATCGGTGTCCTCGGCCGGCTGGATGATCGCGGTGACGCTGTCCGCGCCTCGATCGATGCGGACCACGGTTCCGATCGGGAGGTCGTCGCCGGGCCCGAAGACGTCGACGACGTCGGTGCCTGGGGGGATGGCGAGCACGGCGTTGGGCAGCATCACGCTGCGCAGGATGTCGGCCTCGATGCGGCGGCGTTGGGCCTCGAGGGCTGCTGCCTGGACGTGAGCCATGGCGGGGGCGTCGAACACGGCCCAGCCGGGTGCCTCGTAGGTCTGGACCTCGAAGAATGGGCGCGGTGGCGGCTCGGCTCCGTCGCCTCTGATCGCCCTGGCGATTCCTCGGGCGAGGCCCTCGCCTCGCAGCAGCTGGGCGCCCCCGTGGGGCATCCGTGCCTCGAGGCCGGCGAGGATCTCGGCGAACGGCGCGGTGTTGATCTCGAAGGTGACTCCGTGCTGCCGGAGGTACCGCGGGGCTGGTCGGTTGGCCAGGCAGGGTATTCGGATGGGCAGTCCCAAAAGCGATTCGCTCCGGGGTGTTTCGCGCGCTGATTCGGTCATGGGGGGTCGCTCGCTGTGGGGGTTGTCTATGCTGCGCTCCTGCCGAGCACCTTGCCGCCGGCGCTCGGGTGCGTGACGAAGTCTACGAGTACTTTGCCGCCGGCGCCATCGATGTCGGTGCGCAGCAGGATCGGTGCCTTGCCGGGTACGTTGATGCCGACGGCCGGGGCTCGGTCGACGTCGATCGACAGGCCGAGGTAGTCCTCGAGCGAGCCGCGTTCGGCGGCGGAGGCGAGCCGGTCCTCGATCGCGGATCCGGTGTCGCTCTTGTCGAGCCGGGCGATCGCGATGAGGCGGCCTTTGCTCTGTTTGCGTACCTCGGCTTCGGTGACGCCGAGGACCTTGGCGAGGATCCTGACTTCGTCGTCGTCGGGGACGGTTCCTCCGTCGGCCTCGAAGGCGAGGTCCTGGAGCTGGCCGACGCCGTTCATGGTGATGGAGTGGCCGCGCAGCCGCATGACGGCCTCGACGGGCAGGTGGCTGAGTTTGGTGGGGCTGGCCTGGATGGCCTCGAGCGGGCTGCCGTCGAAGGTTCCTTCCTTGGCGAGCTTCTCGAGCACGGAGGTCGGCCAGAAGTTGCGGTTACGGCTGATGCCGGCCTCGATCACGACGACGTCCCAGGCGTGGCTTTCGGCCTCGCGGGCTCCGATGAAGTGGCCGCAGTGGTAGGCGCCGGCGCGGCGGGTGAGCTGCTCGAGCGCGGTATCGACGGCTTCTCGGGCGACGGCCTCTCGTGCGACGGCGTCGCGCACCAGGTGGTAGGTGGCGAAGTCTCGGTAGATGGGCTTGCCTTCGGCGGGGCCCTCGAGCGCGGTGCCGACGAAGCGGGCCAGGGTGATGTAGCTGTTTTCTTCGTTGACGGCCGCGGTCGCCGCGAGCCGGGCTGCTCCGAGGGAGGCGTTGAATTCCCGTAGCTTGAGGGCGGGGCTCTCGGACCCGATGAGGATGAACTTGTCTTCGTCGCTCTCCTGGATGGCGATCGTCTCGGAGCCGAGCCACACGACGAAGTTCTCGACGACGGTGTGGTTGGAGCCGACCTGGTGTTCCTCGACGGTTTCCCGTACCGCGGCGTCGGGGCCGTCGCCTCGCACGTAGCTCGCCAGGAGTTCGCGGACCTCGGTGGTGCCTTTGCCGGCTGCCCAGAATTGCTGCAGCGAGAGGCCGCCGGTCTCGAGCCGGTTGGCGCCGATGTCCTCGGCCAGCGAGGTGCTGAATCGGATTTCCTCGATCACGCCGAACAGGGCGCGGAATTCCTCGGGGGTAAGCGTGGCGACCTCGTCGCTGTTGATCTCGGCGCTGTGCTGGTGGAGGCCGTCGAGCGCCGTGGTGGAGGTCAGCTTCTCGTGGTCGTGGGCGGTGGCTCCGACGAACTCGACGATGAGGGTCTCGCCGTCCTGCATCCGGAGGATGGCGGCGTGCTTGTGCTCGCTCTCCGGGGCGGTGCGGCCGTCCTCGCCGCTCTCGTGGGCATGCGCTCCGTCGTGCTCGGTGAACAGGATGGCGCCGCGGTAGAGGAAGGCGTGGGCGTGTCGGCCGCCGGCGCCGTCGGTGGCTCCGTCGTCCTGCAGGGTGTGGGCGTGGATGCCGCCCTCGCGCCTGGGGCTCACGTGGTCGTCGACGTGGGGCGCGGTCATGTCCAGCTCGTGCTGCTCGCGCGCTATGGTCCGGTGGGCGCGGACGGCGCGCAGCGCGGCCCTGGTGCGCTCAGGGGTCCAGCCACGGCCCACGGTTGCCTCGCGGGCGGCGTGGAACGCGAGCAGGTCCTCGGAGGCGATGAGGTCGGCGGAGTTCAGGAGGTGGATCCGGTGCTCGAACTGGCCTGGGGTCTCGGCGGTCAGTGCGACGGGTGCGATGGCGATCGCTTCGCGGGCGTTGCTGGTCGGTGTGCAAATCACGGCGCTGACTCCGTCGGTGAGCTGGATGGTGCGTGGGTCGGTCTCGCAGTCGTCTGGGTCGAATTGTCGGAAGCGGAAGCTGGTGCTGGTCTCGTCGATTTTGTCTACGTGGAATCCGCGGCCGGCCTCGATGCGCTCCATCATCCAGTCGAGTGCTGCTCGGCGGGTCTCGAACTCGGTCTTCTTGAGGATCACGGTCTGGATCCGCGCTCCGCCTTCGGCCTCTGTGGCGCGATCGAGCGGCGTGAACGGATCCGTGGTCATTGTGTCGTGTGGGGCTCGAGGCCGAGGTGGACTCGGGTCTCGGGCAGGAGGTGGTCGGCCTGGTCGAGCGCGACCTGGTGCAGGAACGGGAACGTGGCGATGTCCTCTGGTTTGATGAGCGCCGGGTTCTGCTGGGCGGCT
>LAZR01001670.1_pt1 | contig 13781 bp, 19 predicted proteins | sample 329461 | NCBI WGS metagenome assembly LAZR01 (sample SAMN03002196, study PRJNA259156) | marine sediment metagenome | biome: sea floor; feature: Hydrothermal impacted sediments; material: marine sediment; isolation source: Loki non-amplified sample from Loki's castle hydrothermal vent sediment ...
GTGTTTTACCTTGCCTTTTACGAGAGCGTATCCGCGTCTGGTGTATCTCGAAAAGTCGCCTTTGCTTTTCATCCTCAGTAAATTCCCTAAATGATTCAGATGCCAACCGTCGCTTTTCTAACGAGGGCAACTGTCTCCCTGTTTGTTTACCCTCAAAAATCAACTTAGATGTCTCTTCTGCACGAGGGACAAGTTTTCCCTCTGCTCCCATTTTCAAAGGAGTGAATACACCTTCCTTGCCCTTTATCAATCCTACCCGTTCCAGAGCGTCCAATGTTCGCACAAGATCGCTCATTGGAATATTCATAGATTTCATTGCATCTGCAACGGCATCTCCCATATCGGGCACAAGGGCGATTATGGTTTTCATTGTCTCTGCCGTGTCTATTAAGGTATTCAGGACAAGTGTGGCGGTAGGTGCGAATGCCTCGCCTACGGAGACTTTGAAGTTCTTCCACTTTGCCGCGAGCTTATCTAATTCAAATGAAGTCGTTTGGGTGAGTTTTTCAAATGCCTCCTGACTAAACCCAGTAGAGTCATATTGCAATTTCAGATCAGACAGTGCCCCGTCGGCTTGCTGTATCCGGCAGCAAGTGACGCCATGCCTCTTATGCTGGGAACAATCACTGCGAGTTGCTTAATGCTTGCCTTACGCAGCTTGTCCATCACACCTACAAGGCCGACACTTCTCAAGGTATTCTCATCCAGAATGAGACCGAATTTCATCGCCGCCGCTTTCGCATCGTCCGATGGGTCGATCAATGCGTTTATCACAGACCGGATACCAGTCATAGCAATCTCAGTTTGAACGCCCGCTCTTGTCAATGTAGCAATAGACGCGTTCAAATCTTCAAAGGCAACTCTCGCCGTCGCTGCCAGGGAAGCAACTTTACCGATGTTCGGCGCGTAGTCTGCAAATGTTAACTTGCCACGCTTGATCGTAGCGAACATCTTATCGGAAATCTCTGTAGCACTTTCAGCCGCCATGCCGTAAGAATTCAGAATCGTCGTTATAGCATCCGCTGACATTGCCGTATCTGTGATACCTGCCTTCGCTGCAATCGTCGCTACCCGCAGGACTTTCATAGCTTTTACAGGAGCTACTGATGCCGAGAGAATATCAAACAGACCACGCGATAGCGTATCGGTGCTCTCGCCCATTTCTACGGAGAGTTCCCGTATCTGCTTCATGTATTGCGGCATGAGAGTCATGGTCTGCTCAGTGAGCATCGTGCTGACTTGAGCCATGCCCTTTTGGAATGTTGCAAACTGTCTTACCGAAGATGACAGGCCACGGGACAATGCCGCAAAACCCAGCCCGGCCCCGAGAGCACCGGCCATAGTCTTTAGTGTCATATTGAGGCTTTTAACCTGAGAGCCGAAGCCCCGAATATTCTTGCGGCTCTTATTCAGCCCCCGGTCGAATGCTGCCGACCTCAAACCCAAATTGACCCACAGATTACCGGCTGCCATTATTCAATTCCTCTTGTACGATAACGCCTTGCCTCACGAGTCGTTTGAACTTGAAATCTTCAATCGCATTGACAGTCTTATCGAAGAGGAATTGCCGGCCTATTTGCACGTCGTATTCTTCGGTCCGTTCTTTACCCTTCTGGCCCATTCAGTGCCTCACAAAACTAGATGCCTTTATCGGCTTCCTCTTTTCAGGCTCTACCCCGAACAGTTTACGCCACAATATCGTCACCATTGAATGTGCGGTCTTTCTGCTCTCGATAGAATACCCATCTGATGCTGCCTGTTGTATGAATCCAGCATATTGCATCCTCATCGTTGCCGCCGCCTCGCCCCAGGGTGCCTCAGTCTCAGCTACATGCAACAGCCTTAAATCATACGGTGAGAAATAACTCTCGACCTCATCAGGCCGCAGCCTATACCAAGTAGCGACCCTGACTATGAATCGTTCCCAAGGGCTTCCAAGTTTTTTACGATTGCCTCACGACCGCCGACACCCATACCGTTTATCGTCAAACAATCGGCAACCAGATTGACCACAATGTCATTGCCCATTGCGGCGATACGAGGCAAGTCCGTTTCCTTGAATATCGACTTGCCTTCATTATCGCGAACGCACCTGGCAATAACTTTCGCATCGTCGTAAGGGTCGTCAATCTTGCCTTCATCGTCACGGTGCATCGAGTCGAACAAAGCTCTTGCCTCATGGGCCTGGAGCCGATGCACCCATACCCTTCCTGCGTTTTCGATTACGAACGGTTGACGTTTTGTCGCCGTCGCCGCCTTGAATATCTGGTCTGCTGTCGGGCTTGTCTCCTGTGCCATCGTTTTTCTCCTTTACTGGTTTTACTGATTCCGGATTGCGGACGAATCCCATGCTCTCAAGACGAGCTACGATATTATCCGAAAGAGCTTTGGGATCGTCTGGTTTACCTTCGATGTCTTCTTCGGTTACGACTTCTGATGTCAACCTACCATAGCTTTGTGCGGCGAGTTTTCGGGCAACCTTCTCCGGTATCATCTTAACTTCGCCCCGCTCACCTACCGCAACGGCAGGGCCGGTCACGGCTCGGTCAAAAAGAAATTCCACCATCTTCGGTCTTAGTTCTCGTATCATGGTATCTCCCTTATACAACCGTGAAGGACCACGATGTCTTCGGCTGTAGCGTGATTGTGTAGACTTCGTGACCGTCTGTGTTCCTGCTTAGGCCGCTCACCGCAGCAATAAAGCCAAGTCCGACGTGCGTACTCGAATCCGACCCGGTCAGCGTCCACGTCTCTTCGGTTAGTGCGATGAGATTTGTCCGAAGCGTATTGTACAGCGTCTCTACATACGTCATTGTAATTTCCATCGGTGCTTCCCGGACGGTCATCGGGAGATTTTCCGGGATGCGGTTCGTGTCGCCGACTTGCTTGACTTCGGAGAAATCAACACTGATACCGCCGACCGTAACATCCTGAATGTCACCCGCCAATGCACCTGTCGTTCCGCCCGTAAGCGTTAAGCCATATCCTGATGTTGCCATTTCTTTACTCCTTAAAAACTATTTGTGCGTCAATTCGTTTTCCGTAAATATTCAACTCCGTGTTCTCGGCGAAGAGGTCCGATACGTCCCCTTCGTCCACTACGAATATGTGGTCAATCACAAGCGAGGCTTTCGTTCCGCTTAGACCGTCAACCGCTAACCGCACTGCCGTTGCAAGGTCCACAGCTTCAATATACGTCGCCGCCCATACTGTGATTTGATACCTGCTCTGCACCCATCCAATTGCACCCGATACGTTATGCTCTCGCGGGCCGCTAATCTGCTGATATGCTATCGCAGGGAGTCCGGCCCCCTGGTCGATGGTGATCGGGTAAATCCTTTTGCCGACCAACTGACTTACGCCGCCATCAGTGGAAAGAATCTCATATATGGCTCTCTCAGCCGACATTATGTATCCTCTCTATTTTCGTTGGAGCCAGTGGCCTACGTACTGATTGACGTGATATACCCGCCCGCATGGCCATCAGTATCCCCGCAGCTTCCAAGTAATTATCCACAAGGATGAATTCGTCGGGCATGGGATCATTCAGCACGCACGTGTTTTCCTTGACCGCGATTATCGGGATTCCGGCTTTCAGGCAAGCGTGGTGTGGCGGGCCAACGCACCCGATGGGAGTTATCATCACATCAACGTCCCGAACTGAGAGGCCGTGATCGACAATCCGTGGGGCTTTGTGCAACCCCTTGAGGACGCAGTGAAGATATGCGAACGAAACAGCCTCCGCCGATATACGGGAGTCCACTACTTCGTTGAAAATCTTCAGTTCTGGATCATCCGCTTCGACAGGAGCGTGAGCGGTAGGCTTACCTATCTGTTCGGCTATCAATCTCGATGCAAGAGCTTCGACTTTACCCCACGGATTGACCCCTCCACTTCTATAATAAGCTAATGATTGATCGATATCACAGTCGATTTGGGTTGCGATAGCAATAGCGTCGAAATCATACTGTTGGATTTGCTCGCAGAGTTCCTGCCAACCTCGCACGATTCCGCTCGCCTTGGGGCCGTCCATTGTAGCTTTCATGCGAAGCTCAGTTCTGAGTTCCACGATTTCAATGTTCGCCCCCATCGTCGCCCTAGCCGCCGAGACAGCATTGATCGTTTCATTTCGCACTGGGGAATTTACTACGAGGAGAATCTTGTTCTGTCTGACTTCTTGCAGTTCTATTGTGCCTTCAAGAAAACGATCTAATATACTCCCCTCGACATACAAAGCATTCGGCGGCATTTCATTGATGTCCGAAGCGTTGACGACGTTCGGGTGCAAGATGAGCTTGTCACAGCACTCGCCGAGCAGCTTGGCCGCTGGACAACCATCTCCCGCATGGCCCCCAATCTCACAGCCTATGCCTGTGGGAATTAGCATTACTACGTTCATATTCTCTCCACTATCTGACGGCGACATTCTTTCGCTTGAAACCATCCCTCAATGAACTTAGTGGCAATGTCTGCATCAAAGGGCTTACAGGAAAATAGATTTAGGTATACCGTCCCTCCCTGTAAGAGCGGCAGAACGTGAACTCTTATATCACTGGTCACAATGAACTGAATGGCAGATATGCCAAAAGTTCTAGGGTCTTTTTCTTCGTCCGGCTCGGAAGCCCAAATGTGAAAGTCCTCAGCCTGCATATCTACTAGGCCAGCAAGCTCTTCACAGAAATCTTGGATGTCCACTTCCATCGTGGCTTTGCCGCACTCGTGCAAATCTAATATCAACTCTTGTCCGTATGCCTCAACCGACACGCCATGCCCTTTCAATATCACTGAATAACGTTCGTCTGATTGTCCTTTCAGCATTACGAACATTTCGGTCGAATGCTGTTCGCAGGTATGGTATTGCCGCTACGCTTTTAGCCCCGCCAGACTGGCCCGGAAAAGCATGGCCGTATTCAATTGCATTGGGTATGTAATGCCTTCGCCCGCTCGTCTTTCTCGTCGCCAAACTAGATGACGCCCCACGGGCATAAGATACAAGTACGTCATTGAATTTCGGATTGTGCTGGACACGTATGAAAAACTGGCCCTTGCGTTTTGCTTTTCCTACCCTTAATTGCAACGCCCGGTTAATGTGGCCGCCCATCGTACCGCCGACCATGCTCTTTGCATTTCCTTTAGCTGATGCTAATATAATCTTCGACCCATTACGTACAGCAGTCTTGGCAATCTTTTGACCGACCTTACGCCCAAGAGCAATCAACTTTGCTTCAAGGGCAGGACCGCCTTCCAACGTCATGGTGACACCAACGCTCATACGACCTCCTTGCAGAGCATTTCCTGATACTCATTTCGCTCGTCAATATTCTTGATAAAGTTCACGTCGAATATTCTCGTGCCAAACAAAAGCCGTTTCACGGTAGTCATTGCCGAGTAATATCTGATGGTGATTTTATGAGTCACTTCTGCTTTTACCTGTTCACCGGCATATAGTTCCTTACCTGTGGCCGGTGCGATATGAGCCCATATCGTATCGTCAGTGACCCAAGTATGAACAGCCCCCCCGGCAGCATCTCTGACCGTCTGCTTCGATTGTACTTTAACACGTTTTTGACGTTTCCCGATTATCATCAGAATATAACTCTATTCGGCCATAACAGTGGTTTAACTCCACTCGGCGAGGTGGTCAGGTTCATTTCAGTGGCGTCTTCGCGGTATTCGTACCAGCTACCCACAAGCAGCTTAATGGCGTTCTTAACGTCGTCTGGAACGTCAGCCGCCGCTCCATAGCCTGCCGTATAGGTAATTGTGACCGCGTTCGTTACGGCCCGTATGGACGGGTAGGACGTGTTATACGCCGCCGTGATACGACCGGGCTCATTTGTCGTGTCCACACGGTACAGCGACGAACTGAGCGTCTGTGTGGCCCCGTCCGTGTCTACGTAGGTGATCGAGTCAATACTCACCAGCGGGGACCACGGAGGTCTTATTACGGTCTGCCATGAGTCTAGCACCATCGTCTGTGAGGCGTTGACGTAAATCCTGTTCTGGAAGTTCTGGCAGAACTCCGTTGCAGCCAGAATCAACTGGTCGATAAGGTCGTCATCCTCGTCAAAGTCTACCTTCAAGTGCAGCTTGAGTGCATCGGTAGTCAACGGCCCTGACCCTGAGATAATCGACCCGCCGAATGCAGCCGCTAAAACATCCTGCGCGACAGGTATGTGTAAATCGCCTGTTTCCTTAGCATAGTTTTCGTATGCAACGTTCGATGTCCACACAGCCGATGGTAATGACAATTCCCAATGGCCGTCTGAGGTGTGCGTAGCCGCGCCAGCGATTTCCTCACTTCCGGCCCATGTGCCGTCCGACCCTTTGTACCAATTACCCGCTTCGTCGCCCGTAAGGGCTTTGAGATAGAAGTTGACCGTCCCTGCCGTGATCGGTACGACGGTAGTTCTGTTGGCGATTGTCAACGTCAACACATTTGCTTGACCTGAATATACAATTATCATCCTAATTTCCTCGTATTGACTATGTAAAATGCCGCCGCAACTCCCGGACTTACACTGCTACTTGAACTCGAATGTGAGCTGGAACTATGCGACGAACTACTGTGCGAACTGCTCGAACGGGACGAACTCGATGAGCTATGAGAACTGGAACTGTGAGAACTGGAGCTATGACTCGAACTCGAATGAGAACTGCTGGAATGCGAACTACTCGACCGGCTGGAACTTGACGATGAAATTGAACTGCTCGAGCTTGAATGGCTACTGCTCGACCGTGAAGAACTGCTGCTCGACCGGGAACTGCTGGACGACGAAACAGAGCTGGAAGAGGAACTGTGAGAGGAACTCGACCGGCTGCTGCTAGAACTTGAAACGGATGAGCTTGAAGATGAATGACTGGAGCTTGAATGTGAAGAGGAACTGTGAGAACTCGAAGATCGGGAACTGCTACTGCTCGATACTGAACTGCTCGATGAACTGTGAGAACTCGAAACCGAAGAACTGCTACTGGAAATAGAGCTGGAAGATGAACTGTGGCTCGAACTCGAATGGCTGCTACTCGAATGTGAAGAAGAGCTTCGGGAAGAACTTGAACTTGACCGAGAACTGCTTGACGAACTGTGAGAGGAACTTGACCGGCTGGAACTGCTCGACGAAACCGAAGAACTGCTACTGCTATGAGAACTCGAAACTGAACTGCTCGAACTGGATACGGAACTGCTTGATGAACTATGAGAACTGCTCGACCGGCTGGAGCTTGAGGAACTTCGGCTGCTGCTAGAGCTTGAATCCGAACTCGATGACGATTCTTCGGATGAGCTGGAAGAACTATGAGAGCTTGAATCCGAACTGCTGGAACTGGATACCGAAGAACTGGAACTCGAACGCGAACTGCTCGAACTACTATGCGAAGATGAAACAGAACTACTGGATGAGCTTACAGACGAACTGGAACTTGAATGACTGCTGCTTACCGAACTGCTTGAGCTTGAAACTGACGAACTCGAAGAACTGTGCGATGAACTCGAAACCGAGCTACTCGACGAACTATGTGACGATGAACTTCGAGAGGAACTTGAACTGGATCGAGAAGAACTACTGCTGCTTCTGGAACTGGAACTTGAACTCCGGCTGCTTGATATTGAGGAACTACTAGAACTTACCGATGAGCTTGATGAACTGTGGGAAGAAGAAACGGACGAACTGCTTGAGCTATGAGATGAGCTTGAGTGGCTGCTGCTCGAACGACTGGAACTCGATGACGATACAGAACTGCTCGATGAACTATGGCTTGAGCTTACTGAAGACGAACTACTTGATACTCCCTGCTCTTGGCCTGGGACCGGCTCGCCAAGAATCCACTCAGCTCCCGTATTATCACGGGAAACAGGTTCACTTAATATCCATTCAGCTTCAGCCATTATTAGTCCACAAGAAAACTGGCCAACTTTGCTTTAACGATATTTTGCATCTTTCTAAGCCCAGTCAGGTATTTGAGTAGATATTTGTTATCTGGACACAGAGTCAACGCAGAACGTGTACGTCCGATTTGCAAATCTAGCTCATCTTTTAGTCTATTCCATTTAGCTTTTGCCATTATGCCACCGTTGGTAAAATGTCTACGAATATGTGCTCACTTGCATCTTCAAACTCTGCAAGGTAGACCCAGAAATACACAAAGCCGTCTCTTGCAGGACTAATCGAAGTTGTCAAAGCAGTCCATGATCCCGCATTGTTGATCGTCTCAGTAGATTGTCTTTCAACTCTCGTTGCATTGCCTGCATTATCAAGCTCAGATGTTTTCATGTAACATTCAGCCGCTGTCAAAGCAGAGTCCCATGCAGTGCCTACTCTCACATAAACAGTTGCCGTATAAGAGCCTGCTGTCACCCAGATAGGACGGAAGCCTCTGAGCGGATTGCTACCGAGAATTAAAGGCCTATTTGGTCCGCACAGAGAAGTCGGCTCCATTTTTGCCGATGAGTTCGCGCCGCCGCCCCTAACAGTGCCTGTGTCTCTTGTGATTACACCAACTTCAAACGTTGTAATATGGTCTTCAAATGTACCGTCATCGTCTTCCGAAAAAAGCTGTCCACTTTCTATTACTTCAATGCCAGAAGCAGAGAACGTGACATTGCGAGCATAAACGATGCTGGACCGACGTACCGATAAATCATTGTTGCCGAACGACCCCGAAAACGTGGTATCCCTCATGTAGACTATAGTTCCGTCATCTACGAAAAGGCCGGTGGTCGTACCTGCCCCAACGCCCGCCGTAATAGTGCAATCCTTTATGATTATGTCGCAAGTTCCACCATCAATACCAGGTCCGCCCGTATCAAGAAACGAACACCCGTCTAAAGTTGTTCGCAGAGCAGTCGCCACAGTAGCACCTTCAACTAAACTGCTTGCTCCATCCTGAACATTACAATCTTTAACGTATATGTTATTTGCAAGAAGAATGTTTATTGCTCCAAAAGTATCTGCCGACTGCCGAAGGTCCAATCTTTGCAGCCTCCAAAAATCATCAGCAGACGCATTCAAATTAAATACACCGTCCTCGAAATCAATAATAGGTTTAACATCGGAACTGTCACTCCAAGGATCGTTTATAACTGAATCCGCCCCAATCAATTCGATATAGGCGTCAAGAGTACCATCTTCATCGAAGGCAATATCAACGGCTTCTGTGCCTTGTGCCCATGTGGTATTTGCTCTGAGAAAAGCTCTGTCGCCCGCTGAGCGAACCGTATCTTTCGTATATTTGGTGATGGTTTTCCAGTGCTGTGCAATGCTCACTCCAGTATTGGCATCACTGCCGTTGACATAGTCGATATAATAATCAGTATTATGAGGACTCCTTGTTACTAGCCCGTCTTTACGTAGCTCTTGCTCTTTTAGGCAACACGCACACTTCTCAATGACACTATCAATCTTCGTCTCCAGCTTCATCCTCGCTCTGCCTTTATCGAATAGTATCTCCGCCACTGTTCGCAAGGAGTCGTCCGGATTCTTCAACTTCACTCGTGGATCAAGAGCCATCTCTCGAAGCAATGGTATCTTGCGTACGTAGCAGTCGATAGCATGTTGCAAGTCTCCATCATACTTGAGGTGAGCAGCGCGAACCTCAATCTTCGCTTCCCAACCTGACTGATCCAAGTCCTTATAATCTGGGTGAGCAGCTATTTCAGTTTTCAAATCATCGAGACTCATTTCGGCACCTCTTTCAACTCCGTCGCCAATTCATAATAGCTTCTCAGCACGCGTTCCAGCCTATCGGTGATTCCCTTGACTCCTATCTGGCATCTGTCTAGGGCGTGCGTTTCCCATGCAATTCTATTATAGGGATGGAAGTGAGCTACTCTGATAGGCTTGTCGCTCTTGCCCCATCGCTGCCGGTAGTTTGAGCAGCCGACGTTGTAGGTGAAGTTTAGCTTAGTCACTCTATGTTTGAACTTCTTAAATACACGGTTCAAAACGTTTTCTTCGTATGTGGCTTGTTCCTGTTCAAGCATCTCGATGATAGTATCGACCAAGTCCAGGGCGGCAGGCTGCCAGAATATCGAACCACCATTAAACTTCCTATCGTCATAAGTCGCAGCGGCGACATCCAGCATCTCCGGGCAATCGAACCATACATTTTGCCACGCATCAAGATCGTGAGCCCACACCGCATCACCGCGTTTCAGGGCGTGACGGACTGCATACATCTTAGAGCCTGTGAGACATTGCGGATTGAACTCTATTCGTTCCGCCTTGATACCATACTTGTCATAGTCAAAGTTCGTAACGAGCAGAACATTCTCCGGTAGCCAGCCCACGTCAAAGCTGTTCATAATCTGTGTGTCTATAAGCGTGTTGATACGTTCGAGATTGTATCTCGGACTCTCCGGTGCCACATTAGCCGTCAATAGGTTTATCATGCTTTCCTCGCCAGTACGTACTCACTACGCCATGTCTCTCGAACGTGGTCGATCTCCTCAAATACGGCACGACGGCCTTCGTTTTTTCCGTTCCGGGAGCGCATCGTGTGCGTATCGAAGAATTTACTGAACCACCTGTTCCATTCTTCATGGGTGTGGTCAAAGCCTGGGTGATACTCCATGTTGAATTGAACGCAACCTCTGATAATTGCAATGGCCTCTTCGTCATCGAGTAGGAACCGCTCGCCGCCCTCACAGTCCACCTTGATATTGTAGCGGCCTTTGATATTGAACTTCTTAAACATTTGCGGCAGAGTCATGCTCGGCACAAGATACTCCGGCGTTTCAGGCCACCACTTTTTCTCGTCGCTGGTATAGAATCTGTGAGCCCCTTGCTTCTTTCTGCCGAAGCACAATTGCTCGCCATTACCCAGTGCGACGTTATAGCACCGAACATCCCACTGCCCGGCGACAACTTTCATAATCTCAAAGTCTTCCTTGCACGGTTCGCAGGCAATCACCTGAGCCCACGGATCAATGGCCTTGAATAGGACCGATGTCGTGCCGACACATCCGCCTATGTCGAGGAAATAGTCTGTGCTTCCCGGATAGAACCTACGCAAATCGTATTGGTCCCATTTCCAAATGTTTCCGCTCATCATACTTCTACTCCTGTGGTAAAATTTCTCGTCAATGCGGCCTTGCCCCAGTGGCGTCCGTCGTTTGCTTTGAATATTCCTTTTGCCAAATTCGCTCGTGATAATTCCCTATTCTCTCTTCGCGTTTTATCCCAATGTTCTTTGAGATTATCGTCCTTCTTCTTCGATCCGGTCTGTATCCGGTAGAAATAAGACCCGCCCCATTTGACTAATTCAAATCCTAAACCTACTGCACGTTCCGCTAAGTCTTGGTCATCGAAACCATAGCCTTTGAGTTCTTCATTGTAACCACCGAGTAACTCAATAAACTCATTCTTCCAGAACCCAATCCGTCCGTGCATGATGGTTAATTGTTTCGTCTTACAGAATACCGTCCTCCACGGATGGTTATCTGCCATATCACCGAGCCATGTCGCCCATGACAGACTTACAGGCGTGCCGTCAAACGTGAAATTATCCGCGTCGAGATTACACACGATGTCACCCGTCGCAACCTTGAACGCTACATTCCGTGAATGGGCCATACTGTAAAACTCAGGCTCTTCGGCTCGGTAATAAACAAGCCTGCCTGAGTCGATATGCTTCTTCATCTTGCGGGCAACCCATTTGCCGAGACCGTCCGATGAGTTGTAGTCCAGCAAGACGAACTCCAATTCGGGATAGTCCGCGTTCGCGCCGATGTTGGCCGGAAGTGTTATCATTATATCTTCCAATCGGTTCATACAAGTTGTGCAAAAGCTCAGTTTAACGATGGAGCCACTCCTTGAATGTATCCCACTCCGGTTGGAATTCCCTATCGTTCTGTTTCACGTAGGCACAAAAAACATACTCCCGTGTTTTGTTTCGCGGATCGTTTTGGTTCGACTGCAAAGACAACATTCGATATTGATTAGACCGGCATATCCTCCGGAAGAACTCGAATGTATAGTGGTAACTGCCGTGATTCTTGAACGACCCCACTTTCGGCAAGGTATGGAGATATATACAGCCAATCTTGCCCATGTCGTGAATGTTCTTCCAAGCCTGCCATTGTCCTTCTCCCGGATTCCAACCATCCGGGCCTTTGGTAGTTATCGCCCCGCCCCGAACATGCTCCATATCGCCGAAATCCGTAATGATCTTGAATGCTTTCATAAACTTGGGTATGGGTATCGGCTCACACAAATCCAAGGGAATAGCTCCATCCTCTCCATTCCAATCTATCGCGTGGTGGTGACATCGTAGACCCAAAAAATACGCCTTCGACTTGCCCGTCTTGAACTTGTATTTGCGCTTGACCTCATTGCGGATGCACTGGTTCCCCAACTCAAGAAGCCACACGTCTTTCAATGAGGTTATGCCTACCCTCTTGATCGACTCGTAAAAGAAGTCCATCGTGTCAACATTTATGCCCATAGAATCCCCATGAGTTTTTTGATTATCTGCTCCGTGTGAAATTCTTTCGATATGCGTATGGAGTTACGGCTCATTGATTCTATGACTTCTGGATGCTCAATCAGATGCACAAGGGCCTTGTGGTAGTCATCGAATCTCTTGCAGAGAATGCCGTTGTTCCACTTTAGGACTTGGTCCGATGTCCCGCCCCTGTCCAGAGCAATTATCGGCAGACCCGCAACCATTGCCTCGGCGATTACCCTTGCCCACGGCTCCTCGCGTTTGTACTGTGGGAAGAATACGAACACATCAAGAGAGTCGAGGAATTCCTTTACAGAAACTTCATTTTCTTTGAACAAGGCAGAACACCGTGCCTTTTGCATATTCTCTATCATATCAGCCTTCATCCCCATGAGCCGAAACTCGGATTGTGAATAGCGTTGGCTTATCTTCTCTGCCAACTTCGGCCACTCAGGGTTCCACTTACTGCCGAGTCGCTTAGAATGACAGCCGAAGATCGCCGCTTTAGTTCTCACTCTGCTATTGACGCTGTCGGGATTGATAGGACTACCTAATATATATCTCGGCAATATACGAACTCGTTCATATCGGTCTTGCTTTGTAATCTCATTGAAGAACTTCCTGTTCGTACAAACAATACTGATGTCTACATATTTAATCAATTCATGCAAGTGCCGCGATGGACTGATTAAGAAATTATACAGGAACAGCATTTTCCTAATCCCGACGAGTGACAATCGAGTATTGTGCCTCTGGCTTTTACCCTCCCAATAATCCAGCGTAGAGAATTCCTTGCAATCCGTATTGACGACGATGACATAATCGTCGCCTCCGAAATACTCAGGTTTCAATAATGCGTAAGGGATGACTTGGACATTCTCGTCAACTAACGGGGTCAGTGATTCGGGGAAATCCTTCTCTGCAAGAATGCACGCTTGATGGTTAGTATATTTCTCGATACCATTAGCCAGTTCTACGCATCTTCTTTCGGACCCGCCCGCCATGTCGAACTTGGAAAATATTGCTATCATATTTCAAGACTCCGCCTGTGTAATATTGCTCGATTGCTCTGACAACATCTTTAGTTTCGATCATGTCCATGCACTTCGCTATGCGTAAATTCTTTTGTATATTGACCGGATTCAGACAAACGTCCTTTTTGTCTTTTTTGTCACCGTCACCAACCAATTGGCACCGGCTCTTCCAGCACCCCCCGTTATCACAGCATTTCATCGCGCCATTGACTGCGAGAAATCTGTGGTGTGGATATGCTTCCCATTGGACAGGCTCACGGCCCCCTGCAATAACGACACAAGGGCGGTTAGGTGTGTGTGGTGATT
>LAZR01001671.1_pt1 | contig 13778 bp, 18 predicted proteins | sample 329461 | NCBI WGS metagenome assembly LAZR01 (sample SAMN03002196, study PRJNA259156) | marine sediment metagenome | biome: sea floor; feature: Hydrothermal impacted sediments; material: marine sediment; isolation source: Loki non-amplified sample from Loki's castle hydrothermal vent sediment ...
CTATCATACGACCCCCAGTTGGCTGAGAAGCAGAAGCTTCCTTTGCATCGAATCCTCCGCGGCGGCGGGTTGGGGATTATTGATTGTAACGTTTACGCTCTTAGAACTCGCTTCGCCACCCCCGCTTAGACCGCGTCGCAATGCCTCGGCAAGGCCGGCGGGCAGGACCATTTCACCCGGCGCGAGTAGCGACGGGAATTGGTCCTTACGACCGGTGCCTGGTACGTCCCAGATACCCGCTTGTCCGCCGACGAAACCAAACGCTCCCTTGGCAATGCCCTTAACTATCCCGCCGCCGGGGATCTTGTCCAAAATGGCGCCAGGCAGGTCGCCGATAGCGTCCACGATGCCATTGAAGATGGCCCTGCCGATGTCGCCCGCGAGAGTGTAGACTCTTTCCGGTATGCTGATGAGGAACGTGATGATCTCTTCCATCTTAGTCGAGACGGCCGTGACTATCTCGGAGATGGCCCCGGTGACTGTGCTGGCGAGCCCCGTGGCGAGGCTTATGACTGTGTCTTTGAGAGTGGTGAAGATGCCGATGATCAGGTCCTTAGCGCCGGTGAAAAGCCCGGTCCAAAAGGCGATGTTACTATTGAAGACGGTTGTAACTGTATCACCGAGGCCCGTGACAAGGCTCACGACCGTGTCTTTGATCGTGGTGAAGATGCCAACGATCGTGTCCTTGAACATAGTAAGAGCGCCGAGAATCGTACTGATGAACCCTTTGACAACGCCCGTCACAACGTCAATAGCGTCGTTGAAAATGCCCTTAACCCTCTCCCACGTACTGGTGAACGCATTGATGATATCGTCCTTGAATGTAATGATGGCCAACACGATCAACCCAATCGGCCCGGTCATGATGGCTAGGATCAACGGCCAGTGAGCCTTGAGCCAGGTGAGCGCTCGCTTCACAGACTTCTTTATAGTAGCGAAGGTGTCGACCACCGCGGCTTTCACGTCATTGAAAATCTCTTCCAGCCCGCTCACCCAATCGATGATGCCCTGCACTTGGCCCTTCACGGCGCTGAAGACGTTGTTGACTACCTTCTTGATATCATCAAAGTGCGTGACCAGCAAGTAGATGCCGGCCACGACCAAAGCCACGGCCGCGGCGATGGCGATGAAGGGAGCAAGGGCCAGGAGGACGCCGATCGCAGCGCTCGCTGCGGCGATGCCCAGAGCGATGAAGGCTGCCACGAGCAAGACCCCAATGACGCCTCCGACGGCGATCATTACTGCTTTGTTCTTGAACAGAGTCTTAAACAGAGGCGCCAACTCCTTGATGACAGGGCCCACCGCTTCGCTAATTGCCGTGAAGGCCTCTTTCAAAGGCGGCAGATACACGTCGGCGATCTTCTTGATGAACGGCGCGAACTTGCTTACCATGAAGTCTAGGATGGCCAGTTGAACTTTCTTCCAGACCACCATAACCGGAATGAGCTTCTTACCGATCTTCTCCTGGAGGTCGCCCATGGCGTTCTCCGCCTGCTGCATGCCTCCGTCCGCTTTCACGGCCGCCTCGGCTGAACCGCCGAACTCCATCTCCAGCTCATTCAACATAAGGGCCTGAGCACCGGCCTTGTCACCGGCCTCAACCATCGTCTTAATCTGTTCCTTCTGTTGCTCGGTGAACACGATACCGGAACGAGTCAGCCGGGAGATGCCCGCCGCCGGGTCGTTCAAGGCCATACCCAACTGCTTGGCTGCGTCCACGGGACTAGTGCCAAGAGCCGTGGCCATGTCCAGTGCAGACTTAGTAGCCCGCGGGAACACGTCCTTGCCAATGCCTGTGAAAGTCAGCAGCATGTTCTCGGCAGCGATGGTAACCTCGTCGCCGAAGTTGGTGGTCTTCTGAAGAGCCACGGCTAGCTTCTTAACCTCGTCTGCCGTCACTCCTGCAGCGCCGCCGGTGGACTTCAACACGGCCTCTAGCTGCGCCTCTACCGCCATCTGCTCCTTGGCCTTCTCAATGGAGTCGGACATGAAGCCGGTCAACTTCGACATGCCGCCGGAGATGACGTTAGCCGCCAAGAAGCCACCGGCTACCTTGGCCACGCCTCCCAGCGCGCCCTTGAGCCCGCCGGCTTTCTTCTTGGCGTTGTCCAGATCCCGGTTGAACTTCTTGGCGTCCGCCTCGAGGACGAAAGTCGCCTTACCGATCTGCTCAGCCATCGCTCTGCCCCGCGAAACCTATGCCGACTCCTGCGAGTACGCCCTGGTACTGATCTTTGGAGATCTTGCCGGTACGGTGGCCTAGACCGCGCAGCTCAACTTCGTACAGCATCTTGCTACGCTCTGACGTTTTAAGGTGAGGGAAAGAACTCGCGCGGAAGTTCAGCATCTCTCGCTGGGCCTGTAACGCAGGCAGCTCTTCGGCGTACATGCGTAGCGCCCAATTTGGCATACGGGTCAGTTCATCCCACCCGAGTCCGTACCAGAACGACAGGGCAGGAAACACCCTCAAGCTTGCCAGGGCATCAGGCCGTGGCACTCTCTTCGGCCTTCTCTTCTTCCGGCGTTAGCAGCTTCAAGAGGTCTTCCTTCTCCAGCCCGATGTAGGCGGCGAGACGCTGCTGTTGCATGGTGGGGAGCTTCTCGACTACCGCCTCTGGCATAGTAGTCATCATGCAGATCAACTCGACGCGGAGCGCGATCAGTTTCGTGTTGATCTCCTCGGCGCGCGCATCGGCGAGATTCTCATCCCCGAGCTGTTTCGTGAACTGCTCCTCACGTCGCATGAGGACACGTACCTTCACCTCTTCCATCTTGTTGAGGTGAGAGACGGTGCGAAGCTCGTAGAGCTCGCCGCTGGCCTCGAAAGTGATGGGGGGTTCGCCTTCCCCGAAAAGCGCGAACAGAGCGTTGTCGTCACTCATGGCTGTGCCCTCCTTGGACTATGCCTTAACCTGAATTCCCAGCCGGGCCAGTTCCTCGTAGATCTGGTCCAGCAGTTGATGAATCCCTAATGCCTGCCGACGGGCTGCACGCTCCAAGCGTTTCTGCTCACGCGCCACCTCTCGAAGATGGCGAAGCAAGTCATCTAGTGTCGGCCGGACGGGCGGCTGTACCCATTTGGGTTGTGCCTTTCTTTGCTTCCTGTCCGATCGCCGTCGGGATTCGATTCCCGAAACTCTTTCCCTTTATATCGGGTTGCCTCTCCATTGGGCTACGGCGATCGAATTAAGATTACGTGTTCAGACCGGTGCCAGCGCGCAGGGTGCCGAACTTGAGCGCCTCGCTGATCGCGTCCTGGTCCTCAAGCACGGTCCACTCGGTTTCCAGTACGGCCTTGTCGTCGCGGATGAAGGCGACCGACGGTGAGCCGGTCTGGACTACGACCGGAAGCTCGAACTGAAGGAAGTCATTGGCGGCGTAAGGAGAGTCGCCACGGACTAGCATGACGAACTGCTGCACGGCCACGCCCTGGTAGAGCAGGATGCTCTTCTCGGTGGTGAGGTCGATCACGGACGCAACGGTCTTGTTCAAGGCCTGCGCGAAGTTCTCGAGGTTGAGATCTACGAGGTTGAACGCTACGGTGAGCGTCTCCTCGGTGCGGATCGCCTTGACCGGGCCTGTGACCTGGTCCGTGCGAATGAGCTGAATGCTCTGGTCGAAGGTGACAGTCACGCCGCCGTCGGTGCGGCCGAGACTGATGAAGAACTCGAACGGCTGCCCGATACCATTGTCAGCGTCCGAGACTTCGATACCAGGAAACACGGTGCTGACCGGCGCCAAGTAAACCTCAGCGGGGCCTGCGATTATTTCAAACGGGCTAACTCCGGGCATAATCCTTCCTCCTTATCAGCGCTTCAGCGCTTCTATTATACGTGGTTGCGACCTTGGATTGCTCTGTTGTCTGCGCACCATTTCAACTGTTGTGGGCATCAAATAACCTCATCCGTTCCTACCATGACTTCCAACGTGAGTACTTCCTCCCACGTGTTCACCAGCTCGCCGGCGGCGATCAGCGGGCCACCCAGCACGAGCGAGTAATGCACAAGGTACGATTTGTCGGTACTCACCTGCACCACGACCCGACGACCCTGGCCGTGTATAACGTCTTGGATCGCTGAAGCGATCCGCTCCACAACGTCAATCGACGGGCCCAAGGCACGGGCCGTAAGCTGCGCTCGTATCAAAGGCGCGTCACGTTCCATACGAGTGATGCCCGACTCTACAAGAACAACACATCCCTTGCCCTGCTGATCCGAGTCAGCGGGGCCAACGAGTATGCCGCCCGGCGCGAGAGCAATCAGGGGGGCGTCTGCGAGCAGAAGAATGCGCACCAATTCCGGGACGCTAGGGCGAGCCATTACTTGAGGCCCTCGCTACCAAAGGCTTGCTGCAGGAGACCCTTGAAGCGGCCGTTGGCACGATTCACTGCGCGCGAAAGGAAGTCATGAGCGCCGCCGCGACGCAGCTCATGGATGGCGTAAGAGATCCAGCTGCCCGCGACAATGAAAGCATTGTCGCCTTCCCACTCGGGCAGATCACCAGCTGCGACGGCGCCGCCGCCCTCCTCGGCCTGATCGCTGCTGGGTTTATAGGAACGCGAGGCGGTGTGCAGCGTGCGCGATAGCGTACCGGTCAAGCGGTGAACGTCGTTCTTAGCATCGGCCACGACTTGCGCGCCCCAGGCCTGCATCGCGCGCTCCACGGCGCGACGACCCTTCCCTCTGATCTTCTCACCGTGCCACTCGAGGCGGACGTTAGCTTGCGGGGCCATCACTGCGTACCTCTATGAGCATCACTTCAAGGTGATGCGCGCTTCCATCGCCATCCAGTATGCGTTTCACGGCCACTACTTCGAGGAGCTCGGCAAGGACCTTCCCGTCCTTATCTCGCACTTCGCGGATCCGATCGGTCTGCTGAAGGTCAACATCAGGAAACGTGTACAGCACAAAGTCCGCTTGCAGCACTTCATGCGTGACAGGCGAACTAGTCTCCGAACGCTTCGAGGCTGTGCTCAGACGACAAATGATGTTAGTAGCAAGCGCCACGAATGTCTCGCCGGGCTGCCCGAATCGATCCGGCGGGCCCGCGAGTCTTTCCGTGTCTGCGCTGTGCACCAACAGCGTGCTGAACATCGTTACTGCGTCTCCTCTAACTACACGGCGTTACGTTGAAACGCAAGAGAATCGCAACGTAGCGCTGGAGATCCGCTCCTAAGCGTCGGTTGCCGGCGGGGTCTTCGAGACGGCGGCTTCAGCCGAGGCGTCACGGGAAATGCGAGAGCCCATGTACGCAGCGCCAAAGCCCGTCGTGAGCACGGTGTACACCTCAGCGGAAATGTAGCCCGTGATCGCGAGGTAGATGAACCCCGCGATGAGCGCCAACGTGCCAATGCCCCGCACTCGAAAAGGCGCGCCCTCTGCTGCCAGGAGCGCTATGAGTAGCTTGTTCATGTTAGGGTCCTCCGATTCAAGGCGTCCTCGAGACTCTCCAACACACGAGTGTTCTTGTTGATTGACTCGGTCAGATGCGTCATGTGATTGGAGACGAACGTATTGAACATCTCCATGCCGCGTCGTGCGAGCAAGTAGCTAATGGACATCATGAGGAACGCCAGGCCGACGGCGCCGCCTTGGATGATTGCCGCAACGACATCAGTGCTCATTAGATGCTCCTCGCTCGGTTGCGCGCAGAGTAGGCCCGCAAGCGTTTCTTAATCGCAGGGAGGATGTCGCCGCCAAACTTCATGGTCAACGTCGCGCCACGAGTGTACTGGTAGTCACCCATCTTCTCGGACGCGAGCCCTGAAATCAACTTCACTCCTTGAATGTACATTGTAGCCGCCAACTGCGCGGTCACGTCCTTGACGATCTGCGGGATGGTGCCCGAACTCGTGTAAGCGATAGTGACCCGAGTCAGTGTCTTGATGAGGATGCCTGAGCTGAAGGGCTGCACGGACTCCGGTACGCCTACCAGAGCGGCGCGCCCGTGATAGAGCTGCACGCGGCCCTTGTCCATGGCTTGGTACTGAACCTCCGCGACTAGGAGTGACCCCGAGAGCTGGCCACGGCGATACACGTTTACGACAACCGTCTCCGGCGCATCATAGTCCGTCAGGAAAAGGATAGCGCCCTCGCGGACATTGTAGAAGGTGTCGGTCACGTCGCCGGCTGCGGCCCAAGACCGCCCGGTGATATTGCGCACATGCTCCTCAGAGGCAGCGATAGACTCCGTCAGCGCCTCCGCGGTCGCCGGCGTTGCCAGGAACCGGTTCACGTCGTTGAAGTCAATCATTGCATACGTCCCAAAGAACAAGAGGGGCTCGTCCCGATGCCCGCTCCGCTACTCTCTTGCAGGCGTCGGGGCGAGCCCCTCTTCTGTACTAGCTCGTGTTCGTATTCAGGTCAGCTACGATTAGCTGCCCAGGTCGCCGGTCGGAACGTCGGTGGCGATAGCCGCTGCGTCCAGGTGGCCCACCTTGGCGTCGATCCGGGTGGTCACGATGAAGGTCGTGCCGCCGTCACGCGGGTCGCGGTACGGCTCCAGGGTGACCTGACGCCGCCAACCTGCGTACAGGTTCATGCGATGCGTCAGCACGATTTGGCTGAACCCAATGTCCACGGGGAACAACGGGACCGGCTTGATCGAGATGCCCTGGTACTTGAGCGGGTCCGTACCCTGAAGGGTCAGGTCGCCCAGCGGGGTGCCGCGGGTCGAGAGAAGGTCGCGATACGCCTCCTCCACAACGTCGCTGCAGTAGAACCGCATGTTCGCCTTGTCGTTCTTGAACTGCGACGGAAGCGAGGACAGCAGGACCTTGAGAGTGGCCTGGAAGTCCGCGTCGCCCGAGGCGTTGTGGACGTGGGAATTCGGGCCGTTGAGGATCTGGGTCAGCCAGCCGTCCAGCGTGCCGTAGAAGGCATCGCCGCCGCCGATGTTGCCGTTGATGAACAGGTCCTCGACGTCCACTCCAACGCGCTCCGCGATCATGGAAGTGACGGTGCCCGAGAAACCTTCTCGCTCGGTGTTGTCCTCCATGATGCTGTCCGAGATCAGGACCTCACCACGGAAGAGCTGGGTCTGCATCGTCACGATGCCGGTACCCGGCTTGGTCTGGTCTCCGGTAGCGAGACGACCGGTCTCACCGACCTCAGCTGCCGAGTGCAGAATGCGGCCGAAGGAGATCTTGTTCTCTTCCCAGGAGTTGGCGTTGTTGAGGACGGTGCGAACGTCCGCCAACATGGCCTGCGGGGTCTGGGCGATCCGGACGAACGCCTCGGCCTGCTCGACCGTTAGGCGCGCTTCGCCGGCTCCCCCGAAGTCCGCAGTCTCCAGAGCCGCCTTGGCCAGAAGCTCTTTGTTACTTAGCATCGTCTGTGTTCTCCTCCTCCGCTCCGGGTTCGTTACTGTCTCGTGACTTCTTCAGATGCCGATGGGCCCTAGGTGAAGGTCACCGGCTGCTTGGTTTTGATCGCTTGGGCGACGCTCTTGAACAGGGCGTCCTTTGGGTCCGGCTTCGGAGCGGGCTCGCTGCCGTCGCCTTCGCTGACTTCATCGCTCGTCGCCGACTTGCGGACGGTGGTACCGCCCTCTAGCACGGCGATGCGATCCAAGGCCTTCTCCAGGACCTCGGTGTGGGTCGTGACGGCCTCGATGATCGGCGCGAGCCCATCAGTGACGGCCTTCTGGAGAGCCTCGACGTCCAGGGTCGGCGCAGGCACCGCGGGTACCGCTGGCGTTGCGGGCGTTGCGGGAGTTACCGGATCGCCCTCGGCCACGACGGGCTCTGCGGCCACTGCGGGCACTGCAGGCGCGGGAGTCGGCTCCGCCTCGGCCTTCGCGGTCAGCTCAGCCACGGCCTTGGAGACGCTCTCGAGAGTGACCTCAGGAGCTGGCTCCTCGACCGGATCGCCCTTGAACGCATCGGTCAAAGTGGCCCGCAGGCCTGTGAAGAATTCCTTCACTACATCGATGTCCATATCTGTCGCTTCCTCCTCTACTTCTTCGAGTAGGTCACTTGGGCGGCCGCCGGGTCGCCGAGCGTTGCTTCTCCTGTGTCGTTGATCATATACGGGGCCACCCAGAGATGACCATCGTAGTCGTAAATGACCTCATTGTCATCGAAGTCACGTATCCACGCGCTCGCGCACCAGTCGCTACCCGCCGGGTCCGGATACTTGTCGCTGAGCGCGGCCTGCAGTGCGCTGCGGACAGTCTCCACAGTGCCCTGCATCTTGGCCATTCGGATCTCAACGTGCTTGCGGAAACGCTCGAAGGCGTTAGTCAACGGCTCCTGAGCGGCGTCCGTTCGCCCGTGCTCCTTAACGATAGCGGCCACTTCTGTGGCGAAGGGTGACCAGGACTCGAGGATCGCGTCGAGCACTGCCTTCTCAAGGTCGGCCTTGGTCATCTTCTTAGTCACGGCGCCCTCCTCCTCGTCAATGATCTGGCGAGCCAGGACGTCATCAACCAAAGCTTTGATCTGAGCGAGGACTCGTCCGTGGTGCACCGTGCCGGTCTTTGCCTTCAACACGGCCCACCCCGGTACGTCGTTAGCTGGCGTGTCAACGCCCGACGTTTCCTGCCACTCAAGCTCCACCAACCGCTTGACCATGTCCTTATTATAGAGACCAGGTGTCACAAGGGCAAGCCCCAATGAGGCCATAGAACAAAAGAAAATGAAGGCCGCTAGGCTTTTAGACGCCGGCTCCAACCGCCCATCGACAGACCGGTAATCGATCCATCCTTAATAAGCGGCCAAGCTTCCTCGGTCCAAATGACGCCCATCCAAATGCTGTTCGCCGGAACGACGACCGTCTGCGCATCGGTGCCGGCGGTGAACTCGGCGCTGACCTCGAAGGGCCATGCCACGATATCCACGATCTCCCCGATCACTGTGGAAGCGTCGCCGTGCTGCAGATAGATGTTACGGTTGCCCTTGCGCACATAGTCCCACTGCGCGATCTGGAGGTCATCGGCCAAGACAAACTCCTCATGCGTGTCAAGCACGGGATCGGCGGCCTTGTCGGTGGCCAGGTAGACTACGCCGAACGTGTAGCGCTTGTCGGCGGCTTTGGTTACGGTGCGGAAGGCCAGCTCAGGCCCTTCCACCGGGGCCGAGGCCGGCTCTGGCCCTTCCACCGGTGCCAAGTAGAGGTCGCCTTTCCATGAGCGGATGTCGAACACCGCGTCCTCAGCTGACGCCTCCGGATTGAACTCCAGCTTCACGCTCGACGGCTCGTCCAGTAGTGCCATAAGTGCTTGTGCGGTGTCGGGGCCCCAATGAGTGGGAGTGTCGTAGTCGTCACGGACGACGTAATGCCCGCTGCTCTTGCACACGTATCCCTCGAAGACAATCTCCCCGGCTCGTGAAGCAACGTTCTCCTCGGCCTCGGTGCGATCGCTCTTCTTGAAGCTGACGCTGAAGGGCTGCCGAGGAGGCGGCGTACCGCGACCGCGGCCTACGGGGCCGGCCCGCGTTCTGTACTCCATGAGGCCAATCGCCGCGCTCAGTTGCTCCGTGATCTCTCCTTCGCACAACCGCAACGTGAGGCCAAGGCCTTGTATCGCTGCCTCGGCCTCCTTTGCTATCTCAATCGGATGCATCATCGGATATCCTCGCCCGTCTCCCGCGCTTCCGCCGGCGGGCAGGCGTAGCATCGGCTACAATCTGTGCGATCGTGGCGGTGATCCTTGCCGCTTCAACGACTCGGGCCCGCTCGGCAGCCGCAGCACGCCTAGCAGCCGGCCAAGCTTTAATGCGAGCAGCTTCGGAGGCAGGGCTGGTGTAACGAAACATGCTTTTATTATAAGCCCCCAATCGCCGCTCGCCTACCTGCGAAAGCCACGGACGTTCCGCTTGCCCGGCGCCCAATAGGACTGATGCCGCGACTGTTCGGGCGGATTCATCTCGGGCATGTTTCGAGGATCATCCAGCCGCCCGAGTTTCCACGCGACACGCCGGCGAGCCGGGCCACCGCGGTGATGAAGAACGCCTGCGGTCTTGCCCGTGAACATCCCGACGTGGCTGTTCCATTCGTTGCCTAGCACCAGCAATTTAACGGGCTGCTTGTACATGGAGCGAATCAACGCGCCCTGATCGCGGCGCGCCATGCGGAACCATTCGGCGTACCAGTCATGGAAGAATGCCTTGGTCCGTTGGTTACGACGGAAGGCGATTACGCCGCCGGCGAGCTGGAGCGCACGAGATGAACCGAGAGCTGCACGACCTAGCGCCAGCTCAGTACTGTCCCTGCGCCACAAGCTATAGATGAGGTCATAATCATCTTGGTCCTTAGTTAACGCCACATCCCAACCATCAGCACCCTCTACAGCATCGAGCAAGAACGATATGTCCGCCGTCAACTCGATGTCAGCATCCAAGTACAGCACCTCGCTCCACTCCTTCGGCGCAAGGTCGAACATCTTGGTCTTAGCGGCCCGACCGCCTAGGTCCGCGTCGGGATACGTTATGTGCACATCTGCCTCGTCCAACGGAGTCCCGGAAGCCACGGCGACAGGGATGTTTGGCATGTACTTCCTGATGCTGCCAATGAGCTGCCGCGCGCACTTACGTGCGGGGGCTCCGTAAGCCACGACATAAATGCCTCGCTTCTTTTCACGGGCCTCTACTTCCAAAGCAAGTCCTTCCAAGCTGCGCCCTTCCAACAACGGGGGCTCGTTCCAATAAGGTCGATACGACGCGGCGAAATCGTCAACGCCGTCTAGCGTAGAGAAGGCATCAACATGACATTGCACCCATGCCTCGATAGTGTACGGCTCAGTCGCCGCCCGGAGGTCATCCCGTCGCACCGAGCCGTAGGTCTCGCGCAGCTCCGTAAAGGCCCTTGCTGCGTCCACCGCGTCGCCGCGCTCATAGCGCACGATGCCCGGGATATCGGGCAGCTCATCTAACAAGCCCACGCCACGAGGAATGACCACCGGCACGCCGCACGCCAAAGCCTCCAGCGGGCCGTATGGCACGCCTTCGATCAGCGACGGACAGAAGTACACGTCCAAGCTATTATACCATGCAGCCAGTTGGGGGAAGGGGAGGATGCGAGTCGTGACCGGCCAACCGCGGCCGACGGCGTCCCAGGTGTATTGCTGCCCGGTGTCGGATCGCACTAGCTCTGTGAGGAGCTTCTCTCCCTTGCGTCCGCCATTGGTGACGAAACCCGAGACTCCCGCCCGGGGCTCCTTGGCTAAGGTCAACGATGATGCCGAAGGCGTGAAGAGGTCTCGATCCAAGGGCGGTATCGCGCGGTACGTCGGCCCGTGCGCTTGCAAGTCGGCCATGTCTAGCGGCCCAAGCACCATGCGTAGCTCGCAACGGGCGGCCTGCGCGTTCCAGATCTTGACCTTCAAGGGAGCGTTGTCCTCGCGGTGTGTGAAGAACCCCGCCATTGTCAACTTGTGCGCGCTGCGCAGCTCCAGATACGGGAATGCGTAATTCAAGGCCCTCGGATCGGGGACAGACGCTATGCTCCAGCCTAGCTCGGACGCGAGCGCCAATGCTAAGCGAGGCAGAATGCGCCCGCTCGTATGGTGCGCGCAAACGATGTGGACCTTCATGAGCCGACGCTTACACCAGGCGAAAGCAACGCCACAGCGGCGTCGTACACCGGCGCTTGTCTTGCTTGAGAGCGGCGCCGGCGAGGTCGATGAACGTAGAATACAATGCGAACTTCAAGAGATACATGCCGTCGCGGTTAAGCCCTTCCTCATTCTCGCTGAGACTATTGATCTGGAACTTCAGCCGCCTGAGCCACCACTCGGCCGGGGGCTCGCGTTGCGACACCATCGAAGGATTCGGATTCGGGCGTGTCTCGCCGCAGCCGCATGCTCCCTCGCTATGCAGGCAGCCCGTGCAGATGATCATGCCGCTGCTGCCAAGCGCTAGAGGCGCTGAGCAGGTGGAGCACGACACGTCGTGTGAGGTATCCGGCGCCTGGCTTTCGTCTAGCATCGGATCGCAATGCGTGCAGCGCCCGGCTAGCCCTGTGATCGGCAGCCCGCACTTCTCGCATAGCATCACACACCGCCTATCCCTTCATTCCAGGCGCGGCCAACTTAGCCGCGATGACAGCCTCGGCGCCCGCGTCGTTCCATACCTCGCCCTCACGCCGATAGAAGCCTGCGATCGCGGTGCCGGTCTCGTCGGAGACCAGGACATCGAAGTCATGCATCGCTGCCTCAACGCCACGCGGCAAAGCAGCACGGCCTGCGAAGGCATTAAGCATATCATAGACCGGCGGGCACGGACGGCTTGCCTCAGGACCGGCGTAGTCGTGATGCAGGAACAGCCCGCTCGAGTTCAGGCGATTGAACCACGGGAGGTCGAGGCGGATGTTCTTGTGGTCGCCATCGACAAAGATCATATCATATCTCTCTCTGTCCACGCCGAAGAAGGCCACAGAGGACTCCGGACGAACGGTGACGCCCAGGCCGTCAAGGTTGACCCGTGCGAGTCGTCGGTGACCCGGGTGCGGCTCCAACGTTACCACCGTTGCGTGCGGCGCGGCGAGCGCTATGACGCAAGCCGTGTAACCGCGGTTGGTCCCGAACTCAAGGATGCGGCACTCGGGTCGGTTGTACTGCGCTGCGAGCAGAGCGATGGTGAGTGCCTGCTCTTCCCACACTTCCTTCTTGTTCGGCGGGACCTGCGATCGAACAGCCGCATGCAGCTCCGACCAGTGCGGATACTGTCGCGTCAGGTTGGCCAGAAGCTCGGGGCGCGTCGCCTTGAGATGCAGTGTAATCATCGTTGCTCTCCTCTACCTTTAATCGTTGCGATCAATTGTCCTAGGAACTCTGCGTCATGCGCGGCTCGCTTTGCCCCGGGCTTAGGATCGATCAGCGTTGCACGATCGCCCGAGAGGATCACGTTCCATGGCATCAGGTCGCCGTGCCCAAGAAAGCGCATCGTAGCAGAGCCTGCCAGATCAACCCAGGCCGCGGCCACGCAACGGGCGATGTGCTTCCGGCCCGGGTGCGAGCCGTTGAAGGTCAAGAAGGTCTGCAAGTTGACGCCACGTATCCAAGGATAGAGTACCTTCTTGCCCTTGGCGAACGTCTTGGACTCGAAGTCGCTGGTGATGATGACACGCGCATAAGAACGAGCAAGACGATGAGCGGTTGGTCCGCCTAGGTAACTCACCATAAGGCCTGTCTTCGGTTGCGAGAGCAAGTAAATGGGCCGCGGAGTCTCAGGATCCAGATGGCTCTCGCCATAGCCAAGCAGGACGCCATCCGTCGGCGTAGTGATGGCCTGGACGATCTCCTGCCCGGTCGCTGTTGGCTCAACAGGCAGCTCAAGGATCAGGTGATCGCCTAGCTGCCGTAACGCAGCCAGGCTCTCCGCCGGCGGCTCGTCCATCCAATGAATGACGCTAAGGGCCAACGTCACATCGAAGTGCTCCACGGCGGCAAGAGCCCGTATCTCGGCTACCGTCATCTTCTTGCTGAGCCACAGCACGCGGGTCGACTCATTGAGTTTCAGCATCTCGCCGATTCGGGCCCGCGGTTCAATGGCGACTACCGTGCACTCGGGGAAGTCCTCGGTCAGGCGAATAGCGAAGTAGCCGTCTGCCGCGCCTACGTCTAGCACGGTGAACGGTCGCTGATACTGCGCACAGAAGCGGCGGATCAACTCGTAGCGACGGGCGCACTCACGCTTGCCCTTATTCCGCATGATGCCCTTGACCCACAGATCTTGATACAGCTCAGGCACGTTTCAACACCGCCATCGAGCCAACGCGGTCAACGATCTGCCATGACCCGGCGCCGAGCATTTCATCAATGTACCGCCTCACCCCGCC
>LAZR01001672.1_pt1 | contig 13777 bp, 14 predicted proteins | sample 329461 | NCBI WGS metagenome assembly LAZR01 (sample SAMN03002196, study PRJNA259156) | marine sediment metagenome | biome: sea floor; feature: Hydrothermal impacted sediments; material: marine sediment; isolation source: Loki non-amplified sample from Loki's castle hydrothermal vent sediment ...
TTCTTTTATAATTTTTTATCTAATATAAGTAAAAATTCTTTTCTTTTATTTAATTGCTCTTATAGAAATGAGAACTTTTTACAAAAATATCGATTAGAGAATGATTGGGAAATGCTCAGCAAACATTTAATCCCCTAAATTTCTTCTAAACTCAATTGGAAAAAACCCTGTTGATTTGGTACAAGCTATCAAAAAGAAGACGAATGATAAAGTCTTATTCAGTGTGAGTTCAAAAACAAAGTAAATTATAAAAAAAAAGTTAGGAGGATTATTTTTGGACCTAATTCTTAGATTCTTTTGATGCTGCTCTCATAAATCGAGATTTTAATCCTTGATCTCCTTTATTCACTTTTTATCTTGACTAGATTGTATTCTTCTAGCATCTAAGAATACTATGATGATTTACTTTTGGTATTCACGAGTTGCGCACTACCTGGTGAAGTATGATATTTTTGGATTTATTAACACCGAAAGAAGGAATAATTAAATAGTGTGGAAGATGTAATAGTAAATAAAATGATTCTATTAAAATAAGAAATCTTAATTATTATAGAGGAGGTGCATTCTCTACACTATAGGAGGAAAAATTGTGTGTAATCCGCATAGAAGGTGAGAAAAGTAGTATAATATCCACACGAACAAGGATTGAAAGGACGGATGGGGCTTTTATCCAAGAGTTATCCATATAATATCCACACGAACAAGGATTGAAAGCTAAAATTAAAGATATTAGCTTGAAAGCCAACATAATATCCACACGAACAAGGATTGAAAGCATTTCTCTATCGTATTCATTTAATTCCATAGATAATATCCACACGAACAAGGATTGAAATAAAGGATTACCGTCAGCTTTAGCTCCCATAGCATAATATCCACACGAACAAGGATTGAAAGTTTTCGGGATTCCATTTTGTCGCTTTTTCTAAATAATATCCACACGAACAAGGATTGAAACTCAGTAAGCCAAATCGATTTCTGAATATTAGCATAATATCCACACGAACAAGGATTGAAAGGCTGTTATATAATTTATAATGTCTTCATATTCATAATATCCACACGAACAAGGATTGAAAGACTAATACCACCCCCCGAAGCAATGTCTTCTTATAATATCGCCACGAACAAGGATTGAAAGTGAATTATGATTTTTTTTCAGTGATAAAAAATATAATATCCACACGAACAAGGATTGAAAGCATTTTTAGTTGAACATCGGCCATCTCTTTTTATAATATCCACACGAACAAGGATTGAAGGTTATAAACTCCTTTTCCAACTTTAAATTTCTCATAATATCCACACGAACAAGGATTGAAGGACATAAAAAGCATTCTTGTAGTTATATCTAATATAATATCCACACGAACAAGGATTGAAGGCTTTAATGAAAGCTTTTTTGTTGTACACACCATAATATCCACACGAACAAGGATTGAAGTAATTCATCCCTAAAATCATACGTTCCATAATACATAATATCCACACGAACAAGGATTGAAGGGCTTAAGGCACAAGTTAAATGTGCCGTCGATTATAATATCCACACGAACAAGGATTGAATTTTCATATTGATTCATCTATTGGCATAAGAGAGAAATATCTATTTCTAACTAATTTCAACACCTAAGTATTTACCTTAAACCCTAAGTGTGGTGCTTCAATTAAATAATATTTCATTTTTTATTTTTCTATTAAAAATTAAGGCTCTTGGAAGTAAAAGTAAAATTTAAATTTTGTCGGCAATAGCATACATCTACCAAAATCAAAAATATATAAAAAGAGGATGTAATGGTAAATGTCAATAAATAATTATCTAAATAATCAAGAATCGATTTTATTTCGATGGAAAATTGGTCCAAAGGGAGAAATTGGATCTGCTTCAGGGAAAAAAGTTAAAGAAAACATTTTAGGAATAACGAATAAAAGAGTCTTTCATTTTAAAAAATTGAAAGGGTATGACCGTATATACAGGGATATCCCGCTTGAGAAAATATCTTACATAGAAAATGCATGGCACGCAAGAAATTTACTCTTTTTAATCCTAAGTGCTATTTTTCTACTAATTGGAATTCCGTCATGCCTTACTTTATATGGTTGGATATTATTGTTCGGTCCTATCTTAGTTATTACAGGAATAATTTTACTATTAAAAGGATTGAAGCAATATGGATATCTCATGATAAATGGAGAAGATTGGAAATTTAAGTTCAACAGGAAAGATGATATTGATTCAATAGAGAGTTTTATCAAAGAAGTGTATTTCATTAAAACTGAATAATTTTTTTTTCTTTCCTCATTTGTTGCATTTATTTGTAACATTTGATGTAACTTTTTTTATGGCCCTCCTGAGATCAAAATTTACACCGGGTGAAAAATTCTTTCAAGACCAGGATAAAAAAACCTAAGTTTTGTCGGCAATAGCATACATTTTATCTAAATTTTGACAAAATCATTTAAATTTGATATTATTAATAATCTTAATAAGATATATCAATTCTATTTATCCCTTAAGACATTATGAAAGAGTTAGATGATTTAATTGAAGCAGAAGAAATTGTTCTCTTTATGGCTTGTCAGGTATTGAATTATAGTCTAACTGCACGGGTTCCTAAGAAAAGAATTACAAATAAAATAAGAGATATGCGTCCAAAATATTTGAGAAACGCGTTCAAGTCATTAGTTTCAAATGGCTTTCTCATATTGCATCCATCAGGGAGAAATCCTACTTATCAATTAACAAGAAAAGGAATGAAAGCAGGTACTATTCTCTATAACCGTAAATTTGGATTATAACTTATTTTTTATGTTCAATTTATCAATACAGAATATTCTATATCACAAAAATCTTTAAATAGTTACTTTTTTGTATTATTATTGGAATATTGATAGTGATTAGATCAGTTTTGAAATCGAGTTTTAGAATTAGTTTTTTTAGGTATAGTTGGGAGTGTGATGTCGGTTGGAGGAAATGGCAAATGTGGTTAGGAGAAAAAGGGCTTTTGAGAATAAATGGGTATTATATGAACTGATAAGCAAAAATCCTGGAATATGTATTTATGAATTAGCAAAAAAGAAAGATTGGACACCTGGAAAAGTAGAGCATTATGTTAAAAAATTATTAAAAGACGGAATGATTGATAACTCAACAGAAGTCGTTAAGGGGAGGAATAAAAGAAGTCTTCGAGCAAAGAAAATGGAACATTTTATTAACTGGGATAAAATCAAAGAGTTGAAAAAGCCACCTAATAATAGTAATAATTAATAGTTTTTTTATTTCTTTTTTATTTTTAATCTATTTAAATTGTATCTAAATTGTGATTAAAATATTTGTCATCCTGAGATCAAAATTTATCTGCTAAAAGTTTTTCAGGACCAGGATAAAAAAATTTAAATTTTGTCGGTAATAGCATACATCTACCAAAATCAAAAATATATAAAAAGAGGATGTGAAAATTAAATTATTTCTTTTTCACCTTTATTAAACCAATATTCATACGCTTTCTTTATACATATCCTTGCTACTTCTGTGTTGGTTTTTAGACCTAGATTTTTCTTAATCTGTAAGAAATAATCATATAATGGTTGATCTAATTCTTTCGAAAGATTTAGCCTAATACCTATTTCTTCTTCGGTTTCATTGGTTTTATCCATATATATATTTAATTTTGAAAAAAATTAAACTTTCTGTAAAATACTCCATATTTGTCCTAAATTATCACGAATATTTATATATATAAGAAAATTTCTCTCTTATGACAAAATTGCATAAAAAAGATTAATCATCATAAAAGAGGACAAAATATGGGTGTTATTGAAAATATTGAATTAAGACTTACTCTTACTCAAGAAGATCCTTTATATCAACCTTTTTCAGAAATCAAGAAGTCTTCAGGAATAAAATCTAATTCTGAGGTTCTTCGTTTTATCATAAAACAGATTTCAAAAATCCCCAGTTCTACTCTATTTTTTGATCTTATGGGTAAAGATGCTGATTCAATATAAAAAAAGAGGACAATAAAATGAATATTAATCATCAGAAAATCCTGTCGATATTAACAGTTTTTATAATAATTATTCTGCTTATTGGATTTGTTTTTATGAGCCTTATCTTAAGAAATACCTTAATTTATACAAATTTATATTTTGAAAATTTCATTGATTTCATTCGAGATTTAATTCAAAGTTTTTTTTAATCTTTTTTGGTTTAATCTTGAACCGATTCGGTTGAGAAATTAAAGGTGAAAAAATTAACAAAGAAGAAAAGTGAATTTATAATCTCCTTGGAAAAAGAGCTTAAAAAACATTGGGAAGACACAAAAGAAGAAAGGGAAAAAGCACATACATCTAAGCTTTATCAGAGATTAAATAAAAAAGAGATTGCAGATTGGAAATTAAAACAATTAATAAAGAAGAAAAGTTTCAAAAAGAAATTTTATATAAAAATGGAAGAATAAAACATTTTCTCTATTATAAATGCAGAGAAATAATTATTTGCAGGGATTTAACAGTTAAAGATTCTCCTACTGTTTCTATGTATCCTCCAATGAGTTTTTTAGTGAATAAATTTAAGAAATTAGAAAAAAAGAAAATGGAATTGACATTCATTGGACCAATTAGATCAATTAATAGAGAAATACATTTCTTACTTTAAGCCTTTTTCACTTGATAATCTTTCTACTCATCTTCCAGAGTTATTAGGGCATGCATTATTTGTTGGATTTTATTTAGGACAAGATTATTACGAAATTTCAAAGTGGTTAGATAATTTAAAAAGAGAATTAGAAAGAAGAAAATACGAAAATTACATTCGATAAAGAATAGATTTTAGATTGAACTGGAAATTTTTGCTTGGAATGTGGATCACCTATTGAATAATATCCTTCTTTTTTTCTATTAAAAATTAAGGTCATTGGACATAAAAGTAAAGATTTAAAAATTAAGTCGGGGAAATTATAATATTATTGACATAACAAAAAGTATTAATATATATATACAACCAATTTCTTGGACTCTGTTATTATTTATCATAATTCCTGTAGCTGTTATCTTAATTATTGCTGTAGTCCTTATTCATAGACGTATAAATCAAATTATACCTATTACAAGAGAGATTCCTGTTCAAGAAGAACCAATTAAAGTCCATGAGAGGGGAATTTCAGGAAAAATATTATGTCCTTCATGTGGAGCAGAAATCTTAGATAAAGCAGGGGATTTCTGTTCTAAATGTGGCGATCCAATCAAATGAATCTTTTATTTTTCTTGTTCTTTTTTAATGCTTTTTTGTCTAGAGAAGTTTAAATTCCCTAGTTTTTATATCTTTTTCCAAGATAATCTTGAACTTCTGGGAGTTTTAAAAGTTTTGATATATAATAAGGATAGTTTTTTAATATTTTAAGAGCTATAAATTCCATTATCTTGTGATCTATTAGTTTTTGGCTTTTACTCTTTTTTTCATTAAAGTCTAATATTAACTTTAGATCATGAAGGACAAGGTTTGAAACTTTTTTTCTAATTGAATATCTTATTTGATATATATAATTTTTTGAATATGTGTTTATTAACATTTTCATATTCTTTAAATAAGTCAATTCATTTTTACCAAAAATAGTTTTTTTCATAATCTTAGTTAGTTTGACTAAGATTTTAAACTTTTTCATGATCTTAGTTAGTTTGACTAAGATTATTAGAAATATCCACACGAACAAGGATTGAAAGAATGCTTTATAGAAATAATAATCTAACTCAGAGAAATATCCACACGAACAAGGATTGAAAATAATAGTTGCTTAAGTTTCAATCTGCTATAATGAAATATCCACACGAACAAGGATTGAAAGCAATTATTACTGACATAGCTAATATAGAAACTGAAATATCCACACGAACAAGGATTGAAAAATATAATTAGGAGAAAAGATAGGTTTGTTTGCGAAATATCCACACGAACAAGGATTGAAAATCTTCACTCACGAGCCATCACCTTTTTTATTCATAATATCCACACGAACAAGGATTGAAGGATCAAACTTCTTTTCCAACTCGGTTATTCTTCATAGTATCCACGCGAACAAGGTTAAAGAGTGCCGAAAATTTGCGATCTCTAATTAAAGGAGATAAAAATCACAGAATTACGTCGGTCTTTACTTATGTATAGCAAGATCTCTTTTTTCCTTCTAAATCAAACTTCAGGATCCAAATTTTTCTTTAAATAAGTGTGGCTGTAAAATCCCTAAAACACCAAATTTTAAAGAGTTCTCACAAGAGATTTGGATTTTGAAAAAGAAGAAGAATTCTTACAAATATACTTTGAATCGATATTAATGAGTACTATGCACATTTGGGCGGTTTACGGTAAAAGTAAGAGCCTAGAATCTCGATTATTCAGTTCTTCTCAGAGAGACACAGGTATAGCCCTTGAGGCCCTTAGTACAATACAACTGCTAGTGTTGAATAATATTTTGATAGTTGAAAACCTAGCCGACGCACAGGTAAATCAATTGATGAATGCAAGAATAAATTACATGGAGGGCGTTACGTTATATAAAAGCGCGGAAGTTGATAAATTATTAACTGGTCCTGTAAGTCTTATCTTACCAACCTCAGACACTAGCGCTTTTGATGTATTTGGAAGACATTGGGTGTTCATTAATGAGGAATGGATTGTTCATGCTAACCCTTCAAAAGCGAGTCAAAGAATTAGCTCTAATAATAATTTTAAAGGATCTAGAATAGGAGTCGATCTTCTTCGAAATATCTTCCAAACTAGTATCGATATATTGGGGAAGAAGCTTGATATGTTAAAAGTAATAAACAAAATAATATTGAATGGTAATATGTTTGATCAAAGAGAGGAACTAAGGACGGTGGACAGTTTCGGTCTTGCGGTATTTAGAGATATGACTGAGCAAGGCTCACCAGGGCTAACATCTGGGCTTTCCGGGTTTAGATATGAACCCTTACTGAGAGCAGAAGTAACTGGATTAAGTGTAGAACTATCAAGAGTTAAAACTTACTGGGATAAGTTCTCAAGTGCTCAAAATTCCAAGAAAGCAGTGTTTGAGTTAATTAATGAGCGTGTTTTAGATAGACTAGAATCTTCTACTGAATATGGCATAGAAGCATTCTCGTCTAAAGCCCGAGAAATTAGAAAAGATACCGTCCTAATGCAAGACGCTCAAGAAATATTACATGATAAATATGGATATGGGAAAAATGTAGATTTTACTTCTATTTTTGATGATGTCATTAAAAACATTGAAAGTTATTATGGAGCGATTTATGATGAACATGGGAAGAAATCTTTTGGTATTGTATTACGGGGTATAATAGGCACATATATTAAAACTGAAGAAACTTTCGAACAAGGCGATACCGAGGTAATAATCTTCAAGATTACTGAAAATGAGCATGGTGAACGCAGTGTTAAACATACCACCAAGCAATTAGAATACGTAATAAGAAACGGTGCAAGAATATTTGAGCTAAAATTGAGTAAGGGAGAAATTGAGGCAGGATGGAGAATTGGTGTAGCCCTTCAGCATGGGAGCACCTTTGAGTATTATGGGCAAAGTCTTATAGCTTTAAATGGCGAGAAAACATTCGGAAGATTCGATTATGATTTTACCACGAATAATATTATAGATCATACTGAACAATGGTATGAAGATAGAACAAAATGGCAATACGAAGAATTAAACGGATTAAAAGTAGGTATCAGAGTTTTAAGCATGTTGTCAATGACTTATGGAGCTCATTCATCATTTGTTTACAGTCAAACAGACATCTCTTCTCAATACCTAAAACACCAAATTGAGTATGGATGGGTAGAAACTTATTTTGGAGACTCTTCTTGGATAATTCCGCGAGGTAAAGCTGGAGAGTTAATAAGAAACATATTGATAAAGGGAATTAATGAAGCAAAAAAATATTTCACAAAGGAAGAGGTTCTTGAAGCATACTTATATTTAGCCGATTACAGAAATGTTTACGGTCAAGGGAAGAGTGTAAGTGCCGTTAGGCAAAAATTAAGTGAATTACTCGGAAAGTTGAACCTTCAGCAAGATGTGCTGACTGGTCAGATATATCATGGTCAGACTGATGAATCTTTAGGTACAACAAAATTAGAGTTTGAAGGAATTTTAAACACAATACTGAAGAGCAAAGAAGATATTTCAACATTCTTTATTGAGAATAGTGATGGTTCTGTCAATAGAGATCTTACATTTAAACAATGGCTTGATTTCGTTGTTAATAAAATAATAAGTAGTGTTCCTAGTACAAGTAAAAATCCAGGTGCTCTAAAGATTCTTTCTTGGGCTCAAGTTGAGTTAAAAAAGATTAAATCTCTCGAAATGGGCGACAGTAAGTATTTTAATTCTAAAGGTGGTAATTCTGAGCTTATAAGGGGGAAGAAAATGCTAGAAATAGTTATAGGAGTGATAGATCATTCCACATTCCGATATACCATTACCCATGGTATCAGTCATAATCAAGCAACAGGAAGTATCTCCACTGGTGTAAAAGATGTTATCGGGAAGCACCAACTAGCTGATTTCTGCAATCAGTTTTCATTTTATCCTTCCACAATCCCTACCAAAGGAGCAGGTTCTTACACTATATCAGGCAGTACAGTATATGATCACAAATTTTCTCTATTCTTTAGTGATTCTGTTATATATTTCGTTACTAAAAATGAGAATTCTAAAGATGTAAGAACTTCTGCAAATGCTTTTTATGTAATGGGTGTTCCTGTATCATTTTTAGAGGTAGGTCATAGAGTTTCTGAAGGAATTTTAAGTGATTTACAGTCTGATTTCTACACGATTTATAACACGTATAAAAACGCACATATACAATCATCTGTGAACACTCTAGCTCAGGCTTTCCTTGAATCCGATTCATTTAGTGTGATAAACGACTTTATTATAAGCCTTACTGAGACCAGACTTAAAAACGGTGAGTACATAAGCAAAGCAGAACAACTTCACCATGCAAGGCGGGCAGGACTAGCTTTACGCATCGGACTTTCCTCCTCCGCATCTGCCGGCTCTACACGTTATTATTTAGAACAAGCTATAACTACGAGCAGCATTAATTTAGAATTAAATATAAATGGATTAATTGTTAATGTTCCCGTATCTAAATTTACTAACGTTCCAATCTACGGATCAAAAGGCTTAACAATTTCTCCCGAAAATCAACATCTAGCAAATATAAAAGCAGTTAGGAATCGAATGGACATTATCAGAGGTGCAATTACTGATAACCCAGGGTTAAATGGGAAAGCTCGGTTCTTCATTACGCTAGATGAAGATATAGGAGGCATTCAATATTTCAAAATATCGAAGGTTGATACCTTAAGCAAACACTTTAAGTTTCATGGAACAGGAGCATCCAATAATCCAATTTATATTGATTTAGATATAAACAATGATCCTAATAATCAGCTTGAAATATTAGCTAGATTATCAATGACATATCGTCGAGGTAATAAACTTAATCGTTTCGGTCTTGTCATGAAACAGCAAGGAGCCAGTATTAACAGTCCTGCTTATTTCGTGCTTAATGGAGATAGCTTTCTTGCAGAAGATGAAATATTTTCTTTAGGTGGAGTTACAGGAGGTGCTGCTAGGGTTTACGTTCCTTTATCTGGATTACAATTTATCGGGATCTTCGACATAAACAAACATAATGAAGAAATAGATAAAAGATACTTTAATTATTATAGTCTTGATTACTGCTATACCGGTTGAGTTCCTTGTAAGATAATATTTAAATATTATTACCTTTTTTTTTCTTGGTTACTAAGCAATTTTTCCAGAAAATGAGGGGAAAACAATTCAAGTTTGTTTTATTAGTGGAACATTTAATTTGTGCCATTCAGTTATTCCAGTTAAGCTCCCTATAGAGTAACATTTGAATATAGTTAAAATTTTATTCATGTTTTTCATCGATTTTTTATTTTTTTTCTTTATAGATTCAAGATTTTGCTTAGAGATTGTATACAATGATTTAAATGCCTCTTTTGCTTTAAATTGATTCAATAAATAATAGAACTCATTCGTCAATGAACCTTTGTGGACTAACAACAGATATGTTTCTTGCTCCTCTAGGTGCCAGTATCCAAGATCAAACATTGGGTATTTTAGAAGCTCTTCCTTTACCGTATTAATAGTATCACTAATTATAAATAAAGATCCCCTTCCAAAAATTTGGATCTCATCAAAATACGTCATATTGTTTTCGGTAAAATTTCCCAATACACTTATATTTCCCCGAAAGGTCATCATCTCATATTTGTCATCTAGCTTTAGTCCTAATTTTGAATAATTGTTTTCAAGATCATCTACACTTCCTTTATAGGTGTGCATTGATGCTTTGTCAACCAAAACAAGTAGCTCATTTCCCATTATATTTTCTCACGATTCTTTATTTTTCAACAAATTTATGAAATATTTTCTCATATACCTAAGTATAATGATGATAGCGGTATATTTAAATAAATGTTTTAAATGTTATAATGATTTTATATTCTCTAATGGAGTTATACATGAATCAGAGGATAGATCTTTCTTTACTGTTTCAAAATCAAAAGTTAAGATTTCACTCACCCTACCTGCTGAAAAAATATACATCGGTCAAATTTTTAAGAAAATAGACAAAATGAGAAAACACTTAAAACCAAACAAGACATGGAGGAATTTTGAATACGTAGCGAGTATAGGAATGGAACACAAGATTATTCCACATCCCTTCTTCTCTTCAAATTCTTTGTATGACAAAAAAAATTCAATGCAAAAGTTTTCTTTTCTTTTTTATATTTTTGATTTTAGTTATCTTTTATATGTGAAAATCTTTTACTTATATTGAATTACTAATAAAAAGAAAGTAAATAAATATGAATAAGAAATGTATTAACTTACCCATAGTCTTTCATTTCCACCAACCGGTTGACAATTTCTCGTGGGTTTTTGAAGATGTGCATAAAAAATCTTATGATCCTTTAATTGATTATATTTACCAGTTTCCTGAGGTTAAAATAACACTACACTTTTCGGGTAATTTACTTGAGTGGTTAATAGAAAACAAGCCAAAATTTATAGATAAATTAAAAATAATGGCAAACAGGGGGCAAATCGAGATAATGGGGGGAGGATATTATGAACCAATATTTTCCATTATACCCTATCGAGATAAAATTGCTCAAATGAAAAAGTTATCAGATTTGATAAAGAGAGAATTTGATTTAGATGTTAAGGGTGCATGGTTATCTGAACGTGTTTGGGAACCTAATTATCCATCCTTCCTCAATGATGTTGGTTTAAAATATGTTATTGTCGATGATAATCATTTTAGATCAACAGGAATTACGGAAGAGGATACTCTTTATTCATACATTACTGAAGATGAGGGGAAAACATTAAGGGTGTTTCCTATAAACGAAGAATTAAGGTATCTTACTCCTTGGAAACCTACTTATTATTCAGTAGACTACTTAAAGAAAATGGCTGACGAACATGGCGATAGAATGGCCTTATTAATATCCGATGCCGAAAAAATGGGTATGTGGAGCACAACTCATAAATTATGTTATGTAGAAGGAGAAGGTCATCACGACGGGGATAATGGCAAGCCTTTCATTCCTGCATTTTTTGAGCAAATAATTAAAAATGAGTGGATTAAATCTCTAACACTTTCAGAGTATATGGAGCAATTTTCTGCTAAGAGTTTAGTTTATTTACCAACAGCTAGTTATGACAAGATGGAGGAATGGGTGTTACCTTCAAAAATACGGGGGAAATTCAAAAAAATCAGAAAAGCTTTGAAAAAAGATGAGGATAAAAACGATATTTATCAATTTCTTAAAGGTGGATTCTGGAGATATTTCCTTGTTAAGTATCCTGAATCTAATAATATGCATAAAAAAATGTTGTATGTCAGAAATAAACTAATGTACGCTGAGGAGTCATTAATAAAAGTTGAAGATGAAAATCTTACTTCCGTAATTTTAAGTAAAATTAATGAAGCTTGGGACGAGATTTATAAATCTCAGTGCAATGATTGTTATTGGCATGGTTTGTTTGGAGGGATATATTTACAATTCTTAAGGTTTTCTGTTTACACACACTTAATAAACGCTGAGAAATTAATTGACACTATTAACGCACTGATCAACCCAAAATTAACAACATACATTTACATAACTCCCCTTGATTTCAATAAAGATAGTACAACAGAATATATTATTGAGTCTGATATTTGCAATCTTTATATTAACCCAAATGACGGCGGAACTATTTTCGAATTGGATTATAAGCCTAAGTCATATAATCTATTAAATACTTTAACACGATGGCCAGAAGCATACCACGAAAGCAAAAAATTAGAAACTTCCGAGGTGCTAACCGATAGGTTTAAGAGGAATATGTTACGCCTAAGATTTCTGCATGATGATGTCACTTTTGAACAATTACAGTCAGATACTTACTACGAGTTTGGAGATTTTATTGAAGGAGATTTTAGGGTGACTAGCAGTGAAAAAGAGGGAAAAATCGCAATATTGGAGATGGAAAAAAACGGTAGTGTAAAAGATATAATTACAGACGATAGAAATCCTGTACGAATCACAAAAGATATCTATGTAGAAGATAACGAGATTGAAATTAGGGTTCGTGTAAACTTCAACGAAATTTCAGGAAAAGAAGCAATGCTTAATCGTATTATAGACAATCTAAATTTAGTGATTGATATTCCTTTCTTTTTCAATGGGGACTCTAATAAATTCTACTGGGAAAGTAACCAAATAGAATTGCAAGATGATAAAGAAAGAGATCTCTTAGAACCTTTTCAATATGTAGGTACTCACTTTAGAGCTATTGATGAGACATATGATTTACGCTTTGAATTTGATGTTATTAGTGATGTTACTCCAGTAAAAATTTATAAATTTCCAATAATTGCTTATGCCTTTACAGACGAGGGGTATAAAAAGATATATCAAGGAATCAATGTTAATCTTCTTTTTAAATTTGACAGAAGTTTTGAATTTCAATTGAGATTGAAGATTTTTTAATATTTATACTTTCTTAAAAAATCTAATTTGATTGATACTTAGTAGAATTTTGTCGGTTTCAGCTATCCTTAAATAATAAAAGGTTCTAATATCAAATAGAATCTCATTAAAGTTTTAGGTTTCTTAAATTATGAATGCATCATCTCGTAATGGTAAACGAAATGGCTGGAGATACAACAATTCCTCTTTGAAAAGTAACATCAAAAATAATGAATTTATTAAGAATGTTCGAAAGAAGTTGATGGAAGAAAAACTTAGAAAGCATTTTGAAAAATAATATTTTGCTCATATTCAGTTAATTTAAAAAACAAAAAGCTAATTTTAGTACGATTTTCATAATTCTAACATACTTATATTCTAATTTATGATAACAATTGATGAATTGTAATACTGTAGCTGCAAATAATTATTCAAGTTGGAATTATTGCGATGATATCTTAAAATGCTGTATTGAAAGATCCGAATTCGTAAATCAAATTCGTACTCGATTAAAGAAAAAGAAGTTGATGAATAAGCACGTAAGAATCAACTAAGGAGTCCTAAGATTCAAAACCATACTTGCCTATAAGTGGCACAAATCGAACTCCAGTTATTTCTTTAGTATTGAAATCACTACCTTGTTTTCTTACAACATATAATCTTTGTCCAAAGTTTTGTGATCCCGCTGGAATACAGAGTATTCCTTTATCTTTCGATAGT
>LAZR01001673.1_pt1 | contig 13775 bp, 11 predicted proteins | sample 329461 | NCBI WGS metagenome assembly LAZR01 (sample SAMN03002196, study PRJNA259156) | marine sediment metagenome | biome: sea floor; feature: Hydrothermal impacted sediments; material: marine sediment; isolation source: Loki non-amplified sample from Loki's castle hydrothermal vent sediment ...
AATAGAAGTAAAAACAGAATTAAAAAAAGACTTTGTGGTTGTTTCAGTAAGTGATAACGGAATTGGCTTTACTGAGGAGCAGAAAAAGATGATCTTTCAACAATTTGGAAAAATCGAGCGGTATGGTAAAGGGCTGGATTTGGGGATTGATGGTACGGGTTTAGGGCTTTACATTTCGAAGAGAATTGTTGAAATGCATGATGGAAAAATCTGGATGGAATCAGAGGGGAAAAGTAAAGGAAGTACTTTTTACTTTACTCTTCCAACTGCTAAAAGATAAAGTTTTTCCCATCTTTTACATGGGTAAACAAAATACTAGAATAGGAGAAAAATTTTTAGGCGCGGTAGACTCACAGCACAACTGAATAATCGATGAGTTGAAAATTATAAAGACATTCTTGAAACGTTACCCACTCAAGATTTTATTCATAAATTTCATCCTAATTTAGATTTAGATTATTTTAAGAATATAAATAATGTTGAAAAAGCCTATTGGTTTGGATTTTTACTTGCTGATGGGTCATTGATGCTCTCCAAAGGAAACAAACTATTATCCATTGAACTAAAAGCAACTGATGGCATTATTTTGAAAAATTTCATTCACGCAATTGGTTATAATCCAAATTATGTAAGATACTATAAAAGAATTAAATATAATGACAAGGGGCAAAAAAAAATTAGAAGAACTTTTAGAGTAAGGTTTACTAATGATCATTTTTGTGATAATCTAATCAAGCATGGTTTTATTCTAGGTAAAAAATCATCAAAAATAAGGTTTCCAAGTTTAAAAAAGAGGGAATATATTTTAGCTTGCCTTCTAGGATTTTTTGATGGGGATGGTTCTCATGTTGGAACACCCACAATTTATACTCAAAGTCGTGCTTTTCTTGTAGACATAATAAGTAAGTTAAAAGCTCTAGGATACGCAAAAGATTTTAAGATTAAAAAGAAAGTGGATAAACGGCCAAATAGTAGCAATCTAAACTATTTAGGGTTAGGTGGGGAAGTTTTTAACAATATGATAAATGTCTATTCTAATAGCTTACCAAGAAAACGTAAAAGATACCTTGTTGGCGAGGCAATGAAAAATTTTCGAAGAGAGCAGTGGGCTATTTATCTAGCTGATGTTGAAAAAAATAGGAAAAAATTGATGTTTTCAAAAGAAAAACTTTCAGAACTGAGACAAACTTTATCGTATAAAGAAATTGCCCAACTGCACTATGAAATTTATAAAACAAAAATCAGCTTGAATGTTATATACTATTGGTGTAAAAAATGGGGGATCAAAAACCCAGACTTAGTTTCAAATTCTAAATCAAAGAAGTTAAAATTTTCAAAGTCAAAGTTAATTCAATTGAGACAATCTAAATCATATAAAAAGATTGCAGATCTTCACTACAGTATGTATAGAATAAAGATTGGGGCTAACACTATACAATATTGGTGTAAAAAATGGGGAATCAAGTGAGAATAGACTTTTTCTTTTTTTTCTTTCTCTTTTCTCTCTCAAATGAAAAATCTTTAGGACAAATATCATTAATGGGACAAAAATCACACTTAGGACGAATTGGTAAACAAATTTGTTGACCAAATCTCACAATTATTCTATTGATATCTAACCAATATTTTTTTGGAATTAATATTTTTAGCGCTTTTTCTGTTTCTTCTGGTTTTTTAGTATTTACCCACTGTAACCTATTCATTATTCGGTGAATATGGACGTCCACAGGGATGGCAGGAATCTTGAAAGCATACACTAATACACAATTAGCGGTTTTAGCTCCCACACCTGGTAGATTAATGAGTTCATCAAAATCATCAGGAACAATTCCACCATGATCCCCTATAAGAATCTTTGAAACTTCTTTTATTCGAGCCGCTTTTACCTTGTAGAATCCAGAGGCTCTTATAAGGTCTTGGAGCTTTTCAATATCCGCATTAGCAATTAATTTTGGTGTATTGTATTTCGAAAATAATCTTTCAGTTGCGATTCGAGTGTTAGAATCTCTTGTGCGAGCAGACAATATTGTAGAAATCAAAATTTTAAAAGGATCTTGTTTTTCCTTAGCTAATTCATCTAAATGTGCTTTTCCTTCTAAAACCTCCTCAATCTTGTCTAGAACATTTTTATATTTCATTGTTTTTGCATTTTTTCAAATATATAAACTTTCCTCAAAATAATTTGACCCTTCTTAGCAGAAATTAACGATCTTGAAGATTTTTTGAACAGTTGGAGTCTGGGATTTAATTTACTAATGAATCTGTCTGGATCAATAATTGGGACGAGTTGAAAATCGTTTGTGTTTGCTATTTTTTCTATATTTAATTGAACATCATTCCCATCAACAGTAGTAATGATTGGGGCAATAAAACAAATTCTGTGTCCTATCTTTAATATTTTATATGCTTCTCTAAAGAAATTCTTATATAAAGGTTCTAAAGTTGTTTCAAAAAGTTCTTTCACTTGAGTAAAATAAGGTTTTTCTAAGAAAAATGTGCCTAAGTGTGGTTCCGTTAAAATTCCATCAAAAAAGTTATATTTAAAGTGTTTTGATAAGTCTTTTACATCACATTCTAATATCTTTTTATTAATCAATAAGGGGACATCTTCTTCTAATATCTCAATCAACCAGTTTATATTGCGGATAGTGTTTTTAACTTTTGAGGGATCTATGTCAGACCCATAAATTTGAAAGTCATGTAATAAAGCAAATAAAACTATTGTCCCATTTCCAACAAACGGATCCAAGATTTTTAATCTTTCTCTCTTTTCAAATAAATTCAGAAAATTCAACATTTGTATGGAGAGCTTAGGTGATATACTGCTTTTAAATTCCTTACATGGACGCTCCTCATCAATTCTCTTTTTAAAGTTGGGATCATCAACTGTAAATGTTCTTGCAATATAGACACCATTTTCTGTGAATCCAAATATTATTTCAGCTCTATTCTCATTGAGTAACCTATACTTTATAATTATATGAGGAAAAATCGGGTTTAAATTACCTGATTTTAGGTTTTTTTCAGGATATTTATAGTAAAGAGTTTTAATGGATCCTTTTTTTATTAGAATCTCCATTATTCCTTTATTTAGAAAAGGTAAGAAATGTTTTACCAGAATATCAGAATAATATTCATCGTCATAAAGATTCGGATAGATAGAAACAGCAAAAAACATACTCTCATATATCTTTGGAAATATAAAGGATTTCCCTGAAATTGATTTTTCTATTATGGTTAGAATTTTTTTACGAGCAGCTTCAACTTTTTTAAATTTCGCGATTTGCAAAGGGAATCCGTCCTTGACAGTTTTAAGATCAATAAAGTCATATATCTGAGCAATTTTTTGGCAACCACCTAAAGTGAATTGTATCTCCATGAGATCATTAATATAGGTTCTATTTTTATGTAACTTCTCAAATTCAACTATTGCGGTACTTGCTGAATAATCGATTATCTGGCCCTTGTTCTTAGAATGTTTTAAGTAATTATCAAGCTCTGCCAATGAGAGTTGCCAATTTGAACCAAGAACAAATAGAAATCTATCCATATTTAAAGCTAAATTTAAGAATGTAGGATTTCATTTCTATTTTTCTAAAAAATTGTTGGAGTTATTCTCATGAATCCTCTTGTTTTTTTCCAAGCCACTCCTTGAAAGCTTTTGTCGGTTTCCCACGCCATATTGCTTTTTTAGAATAAAATTTTTCAAATTCTTCAAGTTCTTCTCTTTGATAACCTTTAGATATCTCTGAATCTATTGTTAAATCCTCCTTATCTGTCTCCCCAATGTCAATAGAAATTTCATACTTTTCTCCTGTAATTTCACCAAGTGCATTCATTATTTCTTCAAGATCTTCTTTTTTTCTTTCTATAATAGGAATCTTATCTAATACGGTATCTTCCTTAAGTTTTTCTTCAATTTTTTTCTTATAGGCTTTACTCTTCTTTAATTTTTCTTTTCTTTCTTTTCTAATTCCTTCAATAATGTTACTATAGTTATCTTTAAAATATTTTAGACTAACATTAATGAGATCTGAGAATTTGTCCCATTTATCTTTTTTGATAATATATTCTGCCCAATAGAATAATTCTAAGTTAAGATCAATAGAAACAGGCTTTCCTTCAGATGTGATGGCCCCAGACAACCAGTTAATAATGTTAGATATTAAAATATTGTTATCTAAAGCTGTAAAGCCGTATTCTTTCGCCAGAGACGAAAATATGCTGCCATTACCAAAAGCAACAACTTTTCCTTCATAATACTCAACAGCTACTAACAATGGAATCTTGGGGCAATCTTCCTCAATCCAGTTTTCTCCATCATAAAGCTTGTGCCAAGCATTTAACCCAGATATGAGTAACCCTTCGATTTTAATATCTTTATTAAATTCTACAAAATCTAAAATGTGAGTTGAACAAGAGCTGGAGAAGACAATTTTTTTAATCTGTTCTGTTATACCATGAGGAATGAGTTTGGAAATTATTGGTCTTTTTTGAATAGAGACATAATTTACTGAGTCATTTATTTCGTCGGATACAAATTCAAATCCAAATTTCCTAGCCAATTCATTTAAATTAGTATCATTTGTAATATCCCCCCCGCTAGAACTAGCCATAAGGAGACTTCCCCCCGTTTTTACATACTTTTCTAATACATCAATCTCGATTGGAGTTAATTTTGAATTTTTTGGACTGGAAAGGATTGTAACACAATATTTTTTTAAATCTTTTACAGATTCAAAGCCATTTTGGATTTTTCCAACTTTAAACCCAGAAGTAAATAAAAATTGTGTAAAACTAGTAAAACTAGATGATTCTAGTTTCAAAATATTATTATGGCTGTAATCAAGACCTATTATTGCTTTATCTGGCAAGCGTGTTTATTTCTTTCAGTTTTGAATTTTTAAAAAAGAATATGTTCTTTTTATATCCCTTATAAGATATATTTCTCCTATTCAATAAATAAAATTATCTAATTTTTCTCTACATTTATATCTAAAACTGTGTGAAATAAATTTGGACCATAACTTTTTACAAATCTATAGCTCTTCAACTCAGATTTATAACCTTCTTGTTCAGCGATTTTTTTAAAATCTTCAAATAGGGAATAATAAGCGTCTTTTTCAACCACACCCTCAAAATGAATGACGGACCCTTTTATTTTACTTACTGCTAATGCAACTTGCACATAAGGAAAGGGTGCGGGAAAAACTCCCATAATTATACGGTCTGCTCTAATGCCTGATGTACTTAATTGTAAAACCTCTTCTTTACAATTTCCGTGAATTGGGAGAATAATTTCTTCGAGATGATTGAGTTTGATATTTTCTAATAAGAATCTATATGCCTCTGGATTAAACTCAATGCAATATATTTTCTCTACTTGCGAATTTTTTGCGATCTGTAATGAAAAATATCCTATTCCCGCAAACATATCTACAATTATTTCACCAGGTTTAACGAGAGTTGGTAAATATCTTCTCTCGTTAAGATTTCCTTTACTAAACATGATTTTATTTATATCAAATCTATAAATCACATTATTTTCTTTATGTGTGACTATTGGATCATCTTCACCTGAGAGAAATTCCATAGATTCAGGCTTCCTAAAGGGGCCTACTATTTTTCCGCTATTTAGGTAAACTCCTCTTATCTTAGGAAGCAGATCTAAATATCCTTCTGCTATAATTTTCTTTTTAGCTAATAATAGTGGATTTAACTTTATAATAATTATACTACCTAATGTCTGAAAACCTCGTGGGAGAAGGGAGAGTTTTTCTTCATTAAGAACACCCTTTAATTTTTCTTTAATTTTATGTTTAAATTTCATTAGAAGAGTATAATCTATTATTCTATATAATTTTTGAAACTAATATTCCATATAATTAACCATCATTTTAAAAAGAAATTCACCTACTCCATAAAATGTAAACTTCACACACACGATCTGAAACTCAATCGAGTTAAGTTATTATAGGATTGTATATCCATCAATTATATAATAATTGTATGATTACTAGAACAATAAATAATTTCAAGAAAATAGTGAAAGAACATGCCGAATTTAGATGATTTTGTAGTAAATGAGAATAAAGTTTGGTTTACAGGCGGCTACTGGCCGGATGGCGTTCCAAAGCAATTAAAAGATGTCGAGAATGCTGAGATTTCATCAATCTGGAAGAGTTTTGAGAAGGCTGTGGAATTGTATGATATTTGGGAAACAGATATATGCATTTTTGTATATGGATCACACATGGAGCGAGTAAAACTTAAAACTTTATTCAATTATGCAAAAAAGTTTGGAACGTATCTCAATAAAAAGTTAGGTATACAGAAAGGGGATGTAATAGCGATTGATCTTCCAAATTCAATAAACTTTGTTGTAGCCTATATGGGTTGCCAATACATTGGAGCAATTGCACAGGGGATTAATCCAACTTATCGACCAATGGAACTTTTACATTCATTAACAATGACCAATGCAAAAGTGTTTGTCATGATGGATATGCTTTATATTGCTGGACCTAAAGAAGTTCTGCCAAAATCAAGTGTAAAATTTGTTATCCCTACTAATTTTGTAGATTTTCTAACTGCTGATGACGAAACTATTCAGAGTTTAGGAATTCCAAGTGCTAAAGGTAAGATCCCTGATGAAACTGACGATTATAAAGTTATTTGGATGGAAAAAATAATTGAAGAAACAGAACCAGAAGAAATTGAGCTTGATATTGATCCATGGACTACTCCTGCTGTGTATCTTATGACAGGCGGGACTACCGGATTACCTAAAGTAGCTATGCTTTCTCATGCGAACCTCGTCGCGAATCTTCACATGATAAAACCATGGACGAATCTTAGACCGGGGATGATGACAATCGGAAGTATCCCATTTTTCCACAGTTTTGGAATGACGTGTGTAATGTCAGCCGCACTTTCTTTGGGGATGCAAATGCTTCTCTTTCCAAGACCACCTACAGATGATGTCCTCTGCGAAACAATAAATAAATTAGATCCCCCTGAAGGAATTATGTATACAGGTGTGGAAATGTTATTTAAAAGATTAACAGACTTCGTTCAATCCATGGGTGTTGAAGAATTTAAGTCTAAATACGACTTTTGGAAGAAATTAAAATATGCTACTTCTGGTGCAGGACCATTACATGATTATGTACGCGTTCCTTTTGAAGAAATCTTTTGCCCAATAAGAGTAGGTTATGGTTTAACAGAAACCTCACCGATACATAGCGTAGCACCCTTCTGGGGAAAAACCAAAACGGGAAAATTAGGCCTCCCAATGCCTGGTGCAGATTGGGCTATATTTGATTCAGAAAATTTTGAAGCAGGACCTATCTGTGATGGCACAAAAGAAAGGGGAGGTTTTGGAGTCGAAAATACCGGTGAAATATGCGTTGCTGGACCCCATATAATGATGGGATATTTAGGAACTCAAGCAGAACAAGAAGACAATTTGAAAATGTGGAACGGGCAAAGATGGCTTCTCACAGGCGATATAGGTTTTATGGATGAAGATGGATGGGTGGAGATACGAGATCGTAAGAAATCGCTCATTAAAGTTTCTGGTCATTCAGTGTTTCCTAAAGAGGTTGAAGATTTAATGGGGCATCATGAGGCTATAGATGAAGTTGCGGTTGCTAGCTTACCAGATGAAAACACTGGCGAAAAAGTCAAAGCATGGATTACTTTAAAGAAAGGGTTTAAAGTTGGTAAGAATATAACAATTGAAGAGATCAAAAAATGGTGTTTAGAGAATATGGCGAAGTGGAAATCCCCACGCTTAATTGAAGTTGTTCGTAAAATGCCAGTTAGTATAACAGGGAAAGTTCAAAGGCGTGAACTTCAAGAGAAAGATAAAACTAAAGCCGAACAAGGCAAACCCATAAAAGGATAGGTACTTTTAATATTCTTTATTTCCTAATTTATTTTATTTTTTTTTGTAAAACCGCGACGTTTATTAATTCACTTAACTCGATACTTTTTTTCTTACCATAGTTCTCTTCATCTGCCATTGTAAGAGTAAATTTATAATTATCTTTTGTTTCCACGATTACGAAGTGGATTTTTCCATTGTTAATGTTATATGCTTTTTCTATTTTGGTTAAAGGTATCTTAAAATCTTCACGGAGGTTATCTACCGAAGTGCCAATTTCAGTCAAACTTATATCAGATTTCTTTACTAAAGATAATTTTTCATCCGTCAATATTATTTCTCCAGATGTCATTTCAAATCGCCAGTTATTCCCTGGCTCTCCTTCGCAAAAATATCCCTCAGAGTGATAAAGCAAAGACATTTTTATTCATTTTTTTGTTTCTAATTGATTTACTATATATTTGATTATTATATTTAACTTTTGGAGTCCAATTTTAAAAAATCTAAACCTCTCAATTTGTCATATTAAGCAAATATTTAAGCTAAAATTTCGTTAGTAATATTAAAGACTATCAAATAAATAGATAAATACATTAAAAAAATGTCGCTACAAAAAACTCGAGAATTTATTCTTCAGGAAAAAATGATTTCTTTGACGGATAAAGGCAAGATTATGAGCTCAGAGGGGGAGGTCCTTGGTACTTTCAGAGGCAAGTTGATAAAAATCGGAAACACTTATAGAATCAGGGAGCTTGACGAAACTCCTATATTGACAATCCATGAAAAAATTATCTCATTAAGATCAAGCTACAAATTTTATTCCGGGGGGGAGCAAGATGACGATAAATTTATCGGTAAGATGAAAAGAAAAATAATTTCTGTAAAGCCAAAATACTGGTTTGAAGACGCCGATGAAAATATCGTTTTTACAATGAAAGGCAATATCTGGACATTGAAATTCAAGATTATCAAGAAGAAAAAGGTTGTCGCTGAAATTCATAAAAAATTATTTAAAAGCATTCTGAAAGGAACTTATGGAATAAAAATGTCTCCGGATTTAGACGACGGTTCTGCAATGCTAATATTAGGAATAGTTATCATGCTTCACCATGAGAAAGAAGAAAATCAAAAACAGCGTCGTCGTCGATTCTGATTTAAATTTTGAATGTCTCTAGCTCGAATGAGATATATTTTTTATACTTTTTTTTTATTAAATTTACTGCGATATTTGGCATATTCACAAATTTTTGCTAAAGCGTTAACCGGGCGGTCCCAGAATTGAAAAACTATTCCTCCGTGTCCTCTTATTTTTTTTGACCACTCATTTGCATAACTTTGAGGATTAATATATATTACAGGAACGGAATACTTGTGAGAGGCTTTAATTATGGGTGGTATTAGAAAATTATCCATTTCTCCCATCCTCTCTCTCATATCTTCGTTCATTTCAATATATTGAGAAATCTGTGTATTTTGTTGTTCACTTTCCAAACTCCCAAAGCCCATAGCGCCATATATTATAACTATATCAATTTCTCCTGATTTCATTAACATTTTTGGAAAGTTAATATATAAATTAAAAATATTCATATCGAATGTTATATCAATAGGGTTACTCCAGCTGGCAGTATGAGGGAGTATACTCTTAAATTTTGTTTGAAGGGATTCTGAGAATTCTGGTACAATTAACCCTTTCCTTTCTGCGTTGTTTGCGATTAGTGCTCCTGGTCCTCCTGAAAAAGTTACTATCCCAATACGATTTCCTTTAGGATATGGAAAATTTGGAGTTAATAACATAGAAGAAATATCTAAAAATTCTTCAATGTAGTCCGTTTTTATAATGCCAGTTTCCTTAATCATAGCATCAAAAATCTTGATATTTCCTTCTATTGAACCCGTATGGCTCTTGATGGCGCGATTGCCTGCTTCGGAACCTCCCCCGTATATTGTTATTATTGGCTTATTAGGAGTTATTTCTTTTGCTAATTGAATAAATTGTTTTCCACGTTTAATTTCTTCGATATATAACCCAATTACCTCAGTTTCATCGTCGTCTTTGAAATACTCTAAAAAATCCACTAAATCTATATTGGCTTCATTCCCAAGTGAAATTGATTTACCTGTATTAAAATCGGGATATTCAGGATCTAACCATAATTGACTCGCTAATGTACCACTTTGAGAAGCAATTGAAAATTTACTCCGTTTCGGTTGTTCTCCCCACATCATCATATTGAACTTTCCATCATAATCGGGATAAATCCAACCATTATAAAACCCCAAACAATTAGGACCAGTAAATCTAATTCCGTAAAAATTAGCAATTTCAATAATTTCTTCTGTAAGTGCGTTAGTACGATCACCTATAAGTTCCCTGAAACCTCCAGAAATTAACACTATTTTTTTGATACCCTTCTCCCCACATTCTTTTAAAACTTGAGGAACAACTTTGGGTGGTAGTACTATTATAACAAGATCAGGGATTTCGGTAACATCCGATATTTTCTTGTAAGCTTTATAACCCAAAACTATATCTAATCTAAGATGTATAGGAAAGATCTTACCTTTGAAATTTGAGTTAATGACTCTTAGGAGTAGCATGGTACCCATTGTTGTACCAAATGTGTTGTTGGCGCCGTATATAGCAATACTTTTTGGTCGTAGGAAATCATGTAAAAAGTGGTTTGACATGGCTTATTTCTTTACTTTTCAATGAGAGTTAAAAAATTAAAAACTAAATAGTGAAATAAATCCAAATTTTAAAACTTATTTAGTAGAAATTTAGACAGCAATATTGTTATAAAGGTCAAAATTTAAACTATTACAAAAATTTAAAAGATTAAAATAATGAAAATCGTGATTTAATGACAATAGAAACAAATATTACTAAAATGTTTGGTATCAAACACCCGATTTTTTCTGCTGCGATGGGACCTTTTTACACCACTGATCTTTGCGTGGCAGTTAGTGAAGCAGGTGGATTAGGCGTATTATCCCACACTAGTATAAAACGTGGAACTAATATTGGCACTGAAACTACATCAAGCACAGCAAGGATGGGTGCTGATGTTGTAGAAGCAATGAAAGAGAACATGAAATTTGTTGTAGAACACACAGATAAGCCTTTTGGGTTTAATATCAGAACTTCCAGAAATGAATTACAGGCGCCTAAGCTGTGCAATGAAATTCCAAAATTCATTATGGAGAATCAAAGAATAAGAGAGCAATGTATTTATGCTCTGACAAGTGCGGGTTCATCTAAAACACTTCCTGCCACTAAGTCATTCCAAGAACTAAAAAAGAAATCTGAAATTAAACATTTTCATGTTGCTCCCGCCTTATGGTTAGCAGATAAATGCGTTGCATCTGGTGTGGATGGAATGGTTGTAACCGGTGGTGAAGGTGGAGGTCATCAATCATACGAGAGAGTAAGTACTCTTGTATTGCTTCAACAAGTCCAGAAAAAACATCCTGACTTTCCAGTAATTGCATGTGGAGGGTTTGCCACTGGCGCTGGTCTAGCAGCTGCTTTAAGTATGGGTGCTGGTGGAATTGCTATGGGCTCACGTTTTATTGCAAGTAAAGATGCTGAATTTCATGAAAGTTATAAAGCAGTTGTACCTCCATCTAAAGCTTCGGATACAATATTAGTCACAGGAGCTTTAGGTCCAATTCGTTTATGGAAGAATGAGTATAGTCTTCATCATGGACTCGTAGCTGACAAAGAAGCAAAAATGGCTGAAGAGCAAAAAATGAGGAAGATGTCTCGTGAAGATCTGATAAAAGAGTTCATTGCATCAGCTAATGCATATATGGCTGCATATAGAGGAGATGTAAAATCTGGAGCTGTACTACTAGGGCAAAGCATTGGCGTAATTGATAGTATTGAAAGTGTTTCGGATATCATAAATGAAATCGTCTCTGATGCTGAAGGCTTAATCAAGAACGTAGCAAAAAATATCAAATAATATATTTATCTTATTTTTTACCCTATTTTTTATCTTATTTTTATTAAATATTAAAAAAATCCTGAATATTTATTACAGAATATTATTTATTTAACCGTTTATATGTCTTTCCCATAATTTTATAGATGTTTATATATTCTTTGAAGAGGTTATCATAAATACTCCTATTCTCGGGATTGGGAGTAAACGTATTTGAGATTTTAATATATTTTGGAATATCCTCCCACTCAAGAAAACCAAGTCCAACAGAAGCGATGAATGCTGCTCCTCGAGCATTTGCTTGAATTGGGTTTCTTACTTGCCTAATCTTCCGGTTAAGAACATCAGCAAATATCTGACACCAAATATTACTTTGAGCACCCCCCCCAATAATATTAATTTCTGGAATAACTACATCTCGCTTCGTCATTCCAGGATTGGCTTTCATTTTCCATTTTTGGATGAATTTCTCAACATACATGAAAAGCCACTTAACATTATAAGCTACTCCTTCGAATATTGCTCTAATTAAATGTTCTCGAGACATTTCTAGTGAGATATTATACAATCCACCTCGAATCGTGTGATTATCTTCTGGAGATCTCTCCCCTATTAACCAAGGAGTAAAAATTAAATTATTAGATCCAGCCGGTATCGTTTCCACAATCCTATCAAATATTTTATATACATCCGGAACTGCCTCTTCTTTTAGAAGTTCATCTTTATGGTAGAGTATTTTATCCCTAAGAAAAGACAATGAACCACCGCCCATATTTTGCTCATTTGCTAATATATATCTTCCCGGAATAGCTGAGGGTACACTTGCCATATTGTGAGCTATATCCGTTTTCTTAAACGGTACATGACATCCTATCCAATCTGAAGTTCCGATGTAAATGTGACTATCATAATCTTTAATCGCTCCTGATCCAATATTTGCGGTAGGAATATCTGGAGCACCCACTATTACTCTCGTATCTCTATTTAAACCTAATTCATCCGCAACTTCATTTTTTATAGGACCAAGTATGTCTGTTGAATTCTTAATAGTTGAGGGAAACTTTGAGGGTTCTACCTTAAATAATTTCATCAATTTTTTTGAATATCTAATATTGTTAATATCTCTAATATCTGTTATCCAATGAACATGAATGGATACATTTGATACAGCGAATTTGCCAGTTAATTTCAAATTAATATAGTCTTGTGGTTCTAAGAATTTATACGTATTTTCATATATGTCAGGTAGCTCATTTTTTATCCATAATATATGAGCTATGGGATCTTTTCCATGAAAAGCAGGAGCACCCCCTGCTCTTCTCAAGAAGCTTAAAATCTTAGGGATTGGATAACCGCCGACTTTAATTAGACCTTTATAAAATTTGGCAATATATTTGGATCCTCGTGTATCCATCCAAATAATCGAATTCATCAAATAATTTTCATCCTTATCAACTGCAACAGTACCGCTCCATTGACTTGAATTACACACACCAACAATATCATCAACAGAAACTTTTCCATTATCAATGATTCTCTTTGTTGTTTCAATAATTGCCTGCCACCAATCATTTGGATCCTGCTCTGCTACACCGCCTTTAGAGACATATATTGGTACTTCCTTATAAGCCCAATCTATAACCTCTCCTTGAGGAATTGAAACTATAGCGGTCTTTGGCCCAGATGTTCCGTGATCTATTGCAAGGATATATTTTTTTTTTTGTGTGTTTGACATATTTTATATAAATGATGTGGATGCAAATAAAGGTTCTTTAAGATGACATGATATAAAATTTGTTTATTTAATTCAAAAAATAAACTTCTTTTTTGATGTTTTGCTCTTATACTTAATTTAATAACCAAAGTTAAGTTGAAAGCTGAATTCTTATGAGTAGCATGAAATATGAAGAAATGATAACGAAAATAGAAAACATCGTAAA
>LAZR01001674.1_pt1 | contig 13775 bp, 12 predicted proteins | sample 329461 | NCBI WGS metagenome assembly LAZR01 (sample SAMN03002196, study PRJNA259156) | marine sediment metagenome | biome: sea floor; feature: Hydrothermal impacted sediments; material: marine sediment; isolation source: Loki non-amplified sample from Loki's castle hydrothermal vent sediment ...
GCTGCTGTGAATTTATTTATTTCAAATAACTTCTGAGCCTGCTTTGATGCCACGACTGTTCCCGCCGATGCTTGAGACTCAGTGCCTATTATTACACCACCTTTAACGATAATTCCCACTGTCGTTGTACCTGTTTGAATAGCTTTATTAAATTCTTTGTCATTGCTAAAACGGTGATCAATATTATTATTTATCATTTTTTTTTGTAGGTAATTTCTGCTATAATCAATAACTAAAGATTGATTATTATGATAGATAAAACTTATTTCTATATTTATTTTACTTTAATAAATCATAATTTAGTCAACATATTAAAAAAAAAAATTAGAATATAGAGTATTAACAAAAATTTAAGATTTAAAGACATGATCTCACACTTATAGGATAAGAAAATAAAAATCACGTGTTAGGAATTTAATAACAAAAAATAGGATTCATATTGAACCTTCAGGGAATCTAATAAACCGAAGAATTTGGGTGGAAATTGAAGGTTTTTCTCCAGATGATATATGCCTTGATGAAGAAAGTGCCATATGGGTGGCAAATCCATCAAAAGCAGAAGTCTTACGTGTTTTGGAAGGGGGTGAAATCACTTCTACTATTAAAGTAAAAAATATAAATGTTTACGCGTGCTGTTTGGGTGGAGATGATGGAAGAACTCTTTATCTTTGCATCAATCAATTCTTTTATGGTAAGTAATCAACTGGAAGAATTGAATTTTTAAAAGTAGATGTTCCAGGTGTTGAGATTCCGTAAAAGAAGAAGAATGACTCAAGAGGGATACATCCTTGGCAAGAAGGATATGCCTTTGGTTATCGATTTATCTAGTCACAATATAAAAAAATTTTAAAGATATCGAATATTAACAGATTTATAAGATTTAATTAAGTTTGATTTTAGATGGCACGATCACACACTCGAAGTAAAAGGAAGTTTACTGGGAAAAAATATAAGTATTTTAGAAAAAAGCGGAAAAGAGAACTTAGTCGTCCTACTATAGATCCGCTTGTTGGTCCTGAAAAGAGGAAAAAACAAAGAACCTTAGGTGGAAATTTTAAGCTCAGACTGTTTTCAACCCAAGTAATCAACGTAACTGATATGAGTACTAATAAAACTTCAAATGTGAGAATAATGGGATTTGAAAGTAATGCCGCTTCAAAAGATTTGAACCGAAGACATGTTTTAACAAAGGGGGCAGTCGTTGAAACTGAACTGGGTAATGTGAGAGTTACAAGTCGCCCTGGACAGCATGGGGTATTGAATGGTGTACTTATAGGCTAAATATATTGGTTAGAGAAATAGATTAGTTTTTTATTCCTGGATCTTAATATTTTTAACATTCGCTTTCTTTCCTTCGATTATTTCAGTATTATTGCTTCCACAATGGGAACAATCGAATAATTGTAGACCAGTTAATTGCGCTTCTTTGGTGATTATAACTGGTGAGATTTTATTGCATTCTCTGCATTTAACTTTTCCGGGAGTTATTGAAATTGTTAACTTTGCTCCTTCTGCTATCGACCCTTTAGTAGCCATTTCAAAAGATCGTTGAAGGAGGTGAGGTACAATAAGAGTCAATTCACCAATTTCAAGAAGGACTTCAGTTATTTTTTTAGCATTATATTTTTTCGCAGTAGCTTCCGCTACTCTAAAAATACTAAGTGCGAACGAAAATTCATGCATGTTTCATCGTTTAAGTTTTTGATTTTCTCATTTCTTTCGCAACTTCAAGTAACACTTTGGATTTTTTTTTCCCTTTGGCATCTATTACAACTCTTCCGGGGTCATCCCACCATGTTCTAGAATATTTATAATGTTGCTCTATGTCAGCTTTATAACCGAGTTTTCTAGCAGCTTTAACTATATCCTTGATAGAGACTTTATCGATTGAAAATTTTTTGGGTAATCTTCTTCCTTTTCCTCGACTTCTCTTAGCATCAAAGTATTGTGGCCAAAATATTAGGAAAGGTTTTCGTGCTCTCATAAATATAACTAATGAGTGAGTTTTATATAAAAATAATAAGAATAAAAACTCTTTAATCAATATAAAAATTATGAGTTAAAAATATAGGCATCCTTGATTTAATTTTTAATTACAATGACAATTTTTAATTTAAAGAAAAGAGAGAATTTAAATGAATTTAAGAGAATTAGTTGAACAAAAAGCAGAGATATATGGAGATAAAGTGTTTTTATATTGGGAAGATGAAACAATATCTTACAAGCAACTGAATGAACTTTCTAATAAAGTAGCAAATTTTCTATATGATTTAGGAATAAGAAAAGGAGATAAAGTAAGTGTTTATCTACCAAATATGCCTGAATTTGTGTACCTTTACTTAGGTATTCCTAAAATTGGTGCGGTAACTGGTCCTGTGAATGCATTATTTAAACCACGAGAAGTGAAATTTGTTGTGGGTCATTCTGAAGCCAAAGCAATAGTTACAATACCTCAATTCATAGAAGCAGTTAATGAGATAAAAGTTGATCTTCCGAATCTGAAGCATATAATTGTAATTGGGGAATCTGAGGGAAATGGTCTTGATTTTTGGAAATTGATGAAGGAAGCATCAAGTGAAGCTCCACCTAAAGTAGAGATTAACGAGAAAGAAGATGTAGCAGCAATTCTATATACATCTGGAACAACGGGCTTTCCAAAAGGTGTGTTACAAACTCATTTCAACATACGTAGAAATGCAGAAATGCTACAAGATTTCTTAAAAGCTAGCAAAGACTTTCGGTTTATGCTTATTTTACCATTATTCCATGTAAATGCTCAAATTGTAACTGTTATGACACCTCTCTTAGCAGGAGCTAGTTGTATTTTAACTCCTGGTTTTTCAGCCAAAACTCATTGGGAAACGGTAGCTAAATATAGGGCATCAACTTTCAGTGCTGTTCCGACAGTGCTTTCTATCTTGCTTAAAATGCCGCATGAAAATTTAGATTTGTCATCTTTAAAATTTGTAGTTTGTGGAGCAGCACCATTACCACTTGAAGTATTTAAGGAATTCGAAGCAACTTTCAAATGTAAAATTGTTGAAGGTTTTGGTCTTACCGAAGGTACCTGTGTTTCTTCAGTAAATCCTTTACCCACAGAATCTGAAGATAGGCGTAAAATAGGAAGTATTGGATTACCTATACCCGGTAATGAAATGAAAATCGTAGATGAAAATGGTAATGATGTCCCTCAAAATACTAAAGGTGAAATTCTTGTTAAAGGCGATAATGTTATGAAGGAATACTTTAAAAATCCTGAAGCAAATACTAAAACACTTAAAAATGGATGGTTATATACTGGAGATATAGGTCACATGGACGAAGATGGTTTTTTCTTTATTACAGATCGTAAAAAAGATATGATAATCAGGGGTGGTGAAAATATATATCCAAGAGAAATCGAAGAAGTACTTTATTCACATCCATCTGTATCATTGGCAACAGTAATTGGGGTGCGAGATAAGATATATGGTGAACTTCCGAAAGCTTTTGTTGTTTTGAAGGAAGGAGCAACAGCGTCTGCCGAAGAAATCATAGAATTCTGTAAAAAAAATATGGCTGATTTCAAAATTCCAAAATACGTGGAATTTAGAGATAACCTGCAAACAACCTCTACAGGAAAAATAATGAAACAACCTCTACGTGAAGAAGAAGAAGAAAAAACGGGTAAAATATTCAATTCCTAACTTTTTTTGATATTATTCAGAATCTTTTTCTCTCTTATAGTCGATTCCATTCATCTTATTAAGTTACAAGTATGAGTAAAAATAAATAGGATTCATTATTTTTATATTTTAAATGTAAAAACGACCATTTTGAAAAACCCTGTAACAAAATTAGCACGATTTTCATAAAGGGAGGGTGGTCTAGCTTGGTATGATACTCGGCTGGGGGCCGAGAGATTTCTTAAGGTCTAAGAGATTAGGTACTGGCCGGGGGTTCGAATCCCTCCCCTCCCATTATTGAGAACCTAAATCTTTACGATTAACATATCAATAAGATTCTATAAAAATTAATAATCCCGAGATCTCATATTTCGACGTATTCTTACTCTTTCTACTACTTTATTATATTCTTTTTCTAATTCTTTTATTTCTTTAGAGTAATCTTTAAAAAACCAGTAAGGTTTATTTTGGAGGAAAATCCTCTCCCGCAATACATCAAAATGGGATTTTCCTCTTAAACTTGTGAGTTTTGCGATGTCTTCAGATTTTAATTTACCGTCAGCTACTAAATCCATCCGTGCTCTGAATTGATCTTCAAGTTTAACATCTTTAAAAATCATTGAAATTGCAGAGGATATTTTTTGCAGGATTTCTTCTATTTTGGATTCGTTTATATTCTGAAATTCATCATATTGAACCAAGAGATTTCTAATTTTTCTTAAAATTGAATTTTTATCATAATAACTAACTAAATCTTTGGGATTGATAACCTCTGATAAATAATTGATGATTTTTCCTTTAATGTCGAAGTCTATATTTAAACTATCCATTTCTTTTTCAAGTTTATCTAAAAATTTTCTCTTTAAGTATTGTTTGAATTGAATGATGATGGCTTCAGTTTCCCTTTGATCTGAACAAATTTCAATGACTTCGCCTTTAGGTGTAGAATAGGTGAATCCGAAACCCTCAGGTCCTAATCCCCCAAAAATAACCATTGATAAACTATAGAATGTATAATTATCTTTATTCAAGATCTTTTCTTTATTTTGTATGACATTCTTTGGGTGAATAATATGGATTTCACGAAATTCACGTAAAATACGATTTTCATTAAAACTTATAATGTATCGTGGATTGAATTCTAAATATAATATATCCTCTTTCAGGCTGTCTGAATTTTGCATAGTTTCAACTGCTTTAATAAAATCTTCTACTTTTCCTAAATTCCTAACAATTAAACCATAAATGGAGAAATTGTCAGTCCAGTTTCTTAAAAAATTAGGATTGGTTACAAATACTCTCGCGGGGTAATCTTCATTGTAATATTCACCTAACATGCTGTAATTCTCACTTAACCATACCACATAATCGTGTGGCATCATTTTACAGACATAATATATTAACGAATCCGAGACATTTCCAAATAAATCCTTTAAGTTAATAACAAGCAATTGATAATTTTCTTTTATTTCTTGAATTATTTTTAATTCCTCTGAAGTGAAATTTCTCTCAAATAAGTTGTATTTATTAAAAAAGCTAACAAGTTCAACAATTCTACCTCTATTCCCATTATTAAGCCCCTCTATATGTAATTTTGTAATAATTCCAGTAACATCAATATTAGAGGCATCAATAAAGATTCCTAACTTGTCAGAATAATTAAATAACTGGGAAAACTTATCAAATCGCCCTTTATACAAGGCATCAGAGAGAGTATCATAATAACTTCTCTCGAGAAGGTTTTTGAATTTATTATAATTTATTGAATCGGTAAGGCAAAAAGGCTTATTTTCTGTAAACTTATCAACTAGATTTATAAATTCTGAGATGTATCCATCTTGTAACACCTTAATAAGGGTTTGAAATTGTGATGAATGCATAATTATATTTGTTTTTCTGTGATTAAAATATAAGAAGAATTTCTAATCCCATGTTTTCCTATTTCTATATATCAGAATTTTATCTTCAAATTCTTTTATTTCATTTGAATAATCCTTAAAAAACCATTCTCAGAATTATTTTTACTTTCTTTAATTAATTCCTTCCGTGTTATGAATTGATCTTTTAATATTTGAGTGGAATAGACTTAAAAATCATTTGATCTAGAACCTAATCCCTCTCTTTCAGCAACTCTATAAAACTCCTCTTCCAACTCTTCAATCTCTTCAGGATAGTTTTTAAAAAACCAATATGGTTTATTTTGAAGAAACATTCTCTCACGTAATACATCATAGTGAGATTTTCCTCTTAGACTGGTGAGTTTTGCTATATCTTCAGATTTCAATCTGCCATTAGATACTAAATCCATTCGTGTCCTGAATTGATCCTCAAGTTTAACATCTTTAAAAATTATTGAAATTGCAGAAGAAATCTTTTCTAGGATTTCTTCTATTTTAAATTTGTTTTCATTTTGCAATCCATCATATTGAGTCAACAGATTTCTTATTTTTCTTAAAATCGAATTTTTGTCGTAATAACTAATTAAATTTTTGGGATTGATAACATCTGATAGATAATTAATAATATTTTCTCTAATATCGAAGTCTATATCTAAACCTTTCATTTCTTTCTCGAGTTTACTCAGAAATCTTTTCTTTAAGTACTGTTTAAATTGTACGATAATAGCTTCAGTTTCTCTTTGATCTGAACAAATTTCAATGACTTCACCCTTGGGAGTAGAATATGTTAACCCGTACCCTTGTGGTCCTAATCCTCCAAAAATTAGCATTGATAGACTATAGAACTTATAATTATCTTTATTCAAGATCTTTTCTTTATTTTTTAGGACATTCTTGGGGTGAATGAGATGTATTTCGCGAAATTCACGTATGATGTGATCTTCATTAACAGTTATAATGTATCTTGGATTAAATTCTAATTTTATTATATCCTCTTTCGTATTGTCTAAATTTTGCATAGTTTCAACAGCTTTTATAAAATCTTCTACACTTCCCAAATTTCTAATAATCAACCCATATATCGGAAAGTAATCCGTCCAGTTTTCTAACTGTTTCGGGCGCATGAGAAATCTGTGATTACGGGGATTTTTCAGCATATCTCGTATCCATTTCAAATAATCATATGGCATAATTTTACAGACATAAAATAATAATGCATCCGAAACGGTTCCAAATAAATCCTTTAAGTTAACAGCAAGTAGTTTGTGTTCTTCTTTTATTTCTTGAATTATTTTTAATTCGTCTGCTGTAAAATTTCTCTCAAATAAGTTATATTTATTAAAAAAACGAACAAGTTGAATAATTCTGTCTCTTAGTCCATTATTAAGACCATCTATATGTAATTCACTGATAATTCCCTTTACATCAATATTAGAAGCATCGATAAAGATTCCTAACTTATCAGAATATCTAAGAAGCTGAGAAACATCCTCTTTCGATTTCTCAAAATCATCATTATATAATGATGAAATAGGATGTTGGACTTTCAACGATTTGAGTTTTTCTGATATTGCTTTATAATAAGCTTTCTCAAGATCTTCCCTGAAATTATCATAGTTTTTTGAGTTTGTAAGGATGTTCTGTTTGTTTTCAGTGACTTGATCAACCAATCTCACTATTTTAGAGACATCCCCTGATTTTAATGTCCTAATAAGAGACTGAAATTGTGATGAAAGCATAGTTAAATTATAATTTAATGTTAAAAGAGATTTTATTAAATGGTTAAACTAGTGGTGTTGATGATCATTATTTAATTTGATTGAAATAAACATCGTATTTTTCTTATAAGTTTTTAAATAGGGTCGATCTTCTTGTTATTTAAAAATTAATTAAATTGATAATATGATTAAACATGAGTGAAATACAAGCAACAGATAAATTTATGCGAATATTAGCAATTGTTGGCGGAATTATCGCTATAGTAGAATCATTTTTAGAATTAATAGGATTTGGATTAATGCCATGGGGATTTAATTGGATAAGTGGGCTTCTTGGATTACTTTTTGCAGTATTAGCAATTCTCCTAGGATTTAAACCAATCCATTACGCTCCAGTTATCCTAGGGATTCTTGGTATTCTTTTAATAGTCTTTGGGATTTTAATAGGTGGTATCATAATTTTTCTTGCAGCTTTTATGGGTGCGCTGTCATGAAATAGCGGAATAAATCTATAGGTAATTTTGTTTCAATTTGATAGGGCGAGGGCTAACATTAATGCTCCTAGAATTTCGGATGATCTGGCAACTCGAGAGGTATCAATAATTGCTTCTTTAGTATTATAGATTGCACCGTATGCTTTTCCCCCACCTAAATGAACTAGAGTTCGATAAATTAAATTTCCAGATATTCCATCAGGAGCGATAATTAGATTAGATTTATTTTCTATTGCTTTTTCAATTAATATTTCGTCATGGGAGATCTTTAAATCAGGAAATTGTTTTTTCATAATACTTACAACCCTATCTCCGTTTCTGATGGATTCATCAACATTAGTGTCTCTTCCTATATCACTCCTCCGCCCTCCACTCAAAATACTTATAATGGGGGTAATCCCCAAAAAACCAAACTTTTTAATTGCGAATTGTAAAAATTCAATTTTGTTTTCCACATTATTACATTCATCAATACCAACTGGACCATAAAAAAACTGATGCCCTTCTACTGTCTCAAGTAAGGCTAATCTATTTATCTTTTTTGTATTAAGATACGATTTAAAGTTTACTAAGAAGCTATTAGAGCCTAGTGAGCCCCGTATGATAGAATTAATTGTATTATCCTTTAAAAATTCAAAAATTTTTTGTTCGAGTTTCCCCGATTCAATTAAAACTATATCTGATTCATGAGTTGGGAGATTTTCATTTTGAATTTGGTTTATAGATGTGTTATTTCCAAAAGCATAAATCTTTGATTTAAATTTTTGTAAGAATTTAGCACATGCGTCTAGGATTTTAAAATTATGAAACTTTGAATTACCTAAACCTATTCCTATTCTTGCTTCTTTTCCTTTAGCCATTAAACTAAATTTTTCTACTATTGCCATATTAGGATTTTCTCTTAAAAATTATTTCGATCTATTGCTAAAATATCCTATATAAAAAAAATGCTAATATTATAGTTAAAACATCATAAACACCATGTGTTATCACCACAGCAATAAGATTTTCCTTTCTCCAGTGATACATTAATCCGAGCATTATGGATATTGAAAAGTAGGGAAAAAAAGATAATAAAAAGGAAATGAGAATAACCAGTGGAGAATCTAAAGCAATAAATAAAAAGCCTATCACATGGATCATTGAAAACAAAAAAGCAGTCAATAAGATGCCCATCTTACTCCCTACACGCCTTTCTAATCCTTTTTGCATAAATCCTCTAAATAATATCTCTTCTGATGTTCCTATAATTAATATCATGATAATAGATAGTACTATTAAACTAGGGATGTCCATGGGTAAAAAACCAGTAAGATTATTGTCCTGTATTATCTCAATGCCAAAAAGATATTCTATAATTTCTTCAGTAAAAAAAGATACTAAAGCAACCATCAACACTCCTACAAATGCAAAACTGAGCCCTATTAAAATTTCTTTTAACAATTTTTTCCTATCAAATCCCCTTAAAGTAAATCCCAATAATATAAATCTATTTTTTAAGGTTGGATTTTGAAGGTATTTCCGTATATATAAAACCGGGAACAAGATAAATATCAATTCGAATAAAGAAATAAAGGAAATGAAATAAGGATTTAATGTTAATTCAAAAATTGTATTTATATCAAGAGAAGCGTAGGTTAATAAAGCGAAAAATCCGCCAATTATGAAATTCATAAATAAAAAAGCACCCAAGGGTAAACCAATGGACGTCATGGAGCTCCACAATTCAGGTTTATCAGGTCCAATCAGTTGTTCATCTGCAATTTTTGGAAGTTCAAGAGCCTCGTATGAATATTGATTCAGAGGATATTGTGAGGTAGATTTATACGGGTTTAAAGTGTTAGGTGAAGGTAGTTTCTTGTTTTCTTTAATAAACTTAAGGTTCATACCACATTTAATACAAAATCTAAGATTTTGAACGTTTGGAAGTTTATTCCCACATATAGGGCAAAATATCCAATCGAATTCAAGCTGATGTTGATCTTCTTCTGGATTATGTAGTTCTTTGTTATTCATTACTTAAATAAGTAAGGGTGTATATATTCTAAAAGCTTTACATTTTAGAACCCTACAACTAATAATATTAGGATCAATGCTCAAATAGTTCAGTTTAATCTCTGATAAATTCGAGTAACTGGAAGCTCATTTTGATGAATTTGTTTATTGATGACCTGGAGATAATTATATTTTTTAACTTCTTCGACTTCTAATTTAAATTTTATAGAAGGCATCCAAAAGGTTTTGTTAGAATGCTGATATTCAATCATTACCATTGAAAGAAAAACTCCTTTATTTCGGGGGTTTACTTTTATTTTAATTTTCCTTCTTTCGTTAGGTTTTACTTTTTTAATATTTATTAAACTTAATTTATTATGAAAAGATTCCGGTATAAAGAAATATATCATAATGTTCTTTAGTTCAGTTAAATTGGGGTTTTCTATTATTAGCGTTAGAACCTCAGGTTCATTAACCTTCAACTTATGATTTGGTGTATTAATATCAATAAATAAGGGATAAGGTAAAATTTCTTCATTCAAAGTAAACGATAAATCAACGAGTTTTTGTAGATTCGGCTTAATTTCAGAAATAAACTTTTTTCTTTGTTCTTTTAATGACAATACTTTTTTATTCCTTAATTCATCAAAATCTTTTAGCATTCGAATAGTAAATTTTAAGATGTGTTTATCAAATTCAGAATGCCGTCCTGAAATGATAGATATTAGCTTTTTATAATATTCTGATTCTAAATTTCGAAGTAATGGTTTCTTAAATAAATTATTGACAAATTTTTTCACTAATTCATCCATTTTGATTAAATCATCATGTCCAATTCTAAATTTCTCAATAAAATTTCCGTTGTAAATCTTCCTCTGTAGTAAACTACTTAATGTGTCTAAAGCTTCAAGAGTTTCAGAGTTGTAGGAATTTAAGGCTGTGTTGATCATTTTTCCTAACAATTCATCAAACTTTTCTGCATTCCTATTCTTGAAATTGAAAAATTCTGTACGGTATGAGCTTAAGTATTTTATTATCTTACCAGAATGTAGCTTAAGGAGCCCATTTTGGTATTTATGGTATTTTTCAGAGACATCTTCAATCCAATTTCTTACCTTATTTAGTTTATCAAGATTTTCTTCTATCGTTACGATATTCTCTTCATTTAAGGATTCTGTAAACAAAAATTGATCATCTACTCGAAGATTTTCCATTAGGATGCAAGTATTTCGTTCCAATTGAATAATACTTTCAATTTGGGTGTATAGATTATAGATATGAATATTAGGTTTCTTAAATTTACTCAAGTCTTTAAGCAATTTTTCTAGATTTCTTGAATAAAGCGCTGGGTTTTCATTTAATATATTTTTTATAATTGTTGTGAATTGAACTAAGATGAAATAGAATTTCCCTACTTGGAAAAGAGTTAAATTTTTGTTTTCTAGATTTGTTATATTGCAGTAATCTACTATATTTTGGTAATTTTTCTCGGCATTTTGATAAAAATTCCAACTTCTTTCGAGATGAGTAGTTTTTTTTGCTAAATAACTGTAATATAGTCCTAATAATGATTTATTAATTATATATGCTTGATCTCTTAAATCTTCAATTTTTTTTTTAGTATGACTTTTTTCTAAATATTGAAGTAAGAACTTTTCTATAATTATCTCAAAATTTCCTGAAGCACGTATTAAGTAAAATAATTTTATTGGGTCAACATCAAACGTATCTAATTTTGTTAATATTAAATGTCTATATTCATTAAAACTAGATTTAAATTTATAGAAATAAGATTCAATTGCTAACTCTCTTCTTTCGATCTCTTTCTTTTTTATCATTCTTTCTATTTTTAGAGAAGAAAGATTTAGTATTTCTGATAAGTAATATTTAAGAGTGTATACAGATTCCATAAATAGATTTTTGGCCCCACAATAAGGACATTGAACAATAGAGCCTTTTAAAATAGGTAAAGAACTTCCGCATTTCTTACACGGGTAATAGATCATATTTAATATTATCCCTAATAAATCAATCCTTATATAGTGATGGAGCGATGGATGTTTTCAATTTATTTGCTACAAAACAAATATTCTTGTACGGTTATAAATTTATTCTAAACATTTTATTATTTGTCATTAAAATGCCTATTAACTCAATATTTTGATGAGTTATTCATGATAATTTTATAAAGTTTTAATGAGTAAAATAGCAATAGAGATAATTTTCTTTTATTTCAATAGGATTCACAAACCCATATCGCTCAAATTGTATAACTCTATTCAGAGGAATTTGTAAAAGATTTATTTCTCCAAATCCTATAGATACAGACCCATCGGGCTTGATAACTGAAACTCTGATATTCTCATCTCGTGGTACCCAATGAATTATTGAATAACTACGGTTCATTTCTTTACTCTGGTAAACAGAGGTTATAATTTTATTATTTAAATCAATCGATTGAATTTTAATGTTCATTAAATCCTTCAAACGGATAATCTTCTCAATCTTCAATTTTCCAACATCCGAGGTAGCAATTGATAAACGCAAATGATTATCCTTTGTAATAACTCTTATCTCTCTCCTACCCTTTTTTGGATTTGAGGGGAGTATTAATGGTTCAGCAACATATTCTTCAAAAGGGGGATCTTGAACTATGAGAGAAATTGGAGCTTCAACAAAAAAGTATCTATCTGAAGTCTCATCAATAATATCTTGATTTTTTGAATATAACACTTTAACAGAAAATTCAATATCCGTAGTAGACATTCCCAGATCTAATAGAGCATCCCTTAGCGCTTGTGGTTCTATTCCTCTCATTTTAAGAGATTGTAAACTCCATGTCCTAGGATCATCCCATCCCTTATAAATTCCTTGTTGGATATTATTTCGTGTTTCAGTTTTACTTAATTTCAAGTCAGGGAATCTAAGCTTACCGTGATATAGTAATTTTGCTTTTTTCCATCCAAAATGATCCCATACAAATTCTTCGATAATTCCTTCTTTTACTAAATCTTTTCCTCTTATGATGTGAGAAGCGCCAATTAAATGGTCATCTATAGCCCATGAAAATTCTAACATTGGCCATACTTTGTATTTTTTGCCAACTCTTGGATGCTCTGCTTCTGAAATTCTCATGATGATTTGATCCCTTAAAGCAGGATCTTTTTGATCCATCCCCATTTTTAAACGAACGACAGCCTCTCCTTCATGATACTTGAAATCTAACATATCCTCCCATTCCTTTAGGTTAATCTCAACAGAAATGTTTCTATGGGGGCAATTTATACCTTTTTTTTTATAGTTTTCTCTAAATTCCACAGAAGAGCAGAAACAAACATAAGCAATATGATCTTTAATTAATTTTTCACAATATTCGTAAAAAACATCTAATCTATCGCTTTTATATAAAACTTTTGAAACCTTTACACCTAACCAATTTAATCCGTCTTTTATTAAATCGTATGCTTCGGGTAAAACATACTTAGCTTTTGGACTTCCTCTTAAAGATTTTGGGCTTCCAATTGTATCATCGTAAAATAATATAAGCTCTCCATTATACTTTTTTGCGTATTCATCGTTCAAAACTACCATCCTAGCATTCCCTATGTGTAATGCTCCACTTGGATAAGGTGCTAATCGCATCACAACTTTCTTAAATTGGTCAATATCTGGCAATTCTGGTAATTCTTTCTTTTCAACTGTATGTTCTTTTTTCTCTAAAGCATTTGGATCCATTAATAATAGCTTCTTTTTTTGATCCTCCCAACTCAATTTCTTAATTTCTTCTAAGATTTGATCCAGTATAGGCATGATAATTTTAGCTTGTGCTCTTAAATCTTTTCTTTCAGACATCAGTTTCCCCATTACAGCTTTTTTATTGGGTGAACTGTGAAATTCTACAGCATTTTTCAAACCTTTGATCAGCAGGATCTTTTTAATCTCTTCTTCATCCATGAGAATCCTTGTATTAAATTATTTAATACTCCTTTTTACTTTTTTCTACTA
>LAZR01001676.1_pt1 | contig 13759 bp, 19 predicted proteins | sample 329461 | NCBI WGS metagenome assembly LAZR01 (sample SAMN03002196, study PRJNA259156) | marine sediment metagenome | biome: sea floor; feature: Hydrothermal impacted sediments; material: marine sediment; isolation source: Loki non-amplified sample from Loki's castle hydrothermal vent sediment ...
CCGCTGGACGCTGGCTGCCGCGTACGCCTCGCGGATGTTGCCGCAAATCTTCCGGCCCGACGATCCGTTGTTGCAAGTCACACTCGCCCCGGAGGACAAGCGAACGCTCGAACGGCTGGTGGCCGACTTGCCAACGGATGTCTTCACCGCCGACGATTCGCTCGGCTGGTGCTATCAGTTCTGGCAAACCAAACGCAAGGAAGAGGTCAACAAGTCGGAGGTCAAGATCGGGGCCGACGAGCTTCCCGCCGTCACGCAACTCTTCACCGAAGACTACATGGTCCGCTTCCTGCTGCACAACTCGCTGGGGGCCTGGTGGTCGGGCAAGCAGCAGTCCTCGGGCAGCACCGAAGACCAACTCCGCAAAACCCTCTCCGATACGCTCGAAGACTACGAGTTCGACTATCTGCGGTTTGTCGAAGACGACGGGACGTGGAAACCAGCCAGTGGCACATTCGACGGCTGGCCTGGCAAAGCTGCCGATCTGAAGATTCTCGACCCGTGTTGCGGCTCCGGGCATTTTCTAGTCGTCGTGTTTGAACTGATGGCCTTTGCGATAAACGTAACAATCGCCGCGATGTCTAGCCTGATTACGTTGATAACACTCGGCCCTGTTGGTATCCTCGCGGCAATTGTTGCAGTCGTCGTCGGATTCGATCTATTTGGGGTTGTCGTAAAAAAAACACTTGGTGCTGTCGATAGTGGTTTTAATGCGGCAAGAGGCGCAATTGTCGGTACAGCAGATGCAATTGTCGGCATAAAAGACGCCGTTGTTTCTACCGGAGCAGGGGTTAGGAGTTTTGGACAAACTATCCGGCAGACATTCGCAGGGGCGTTTGCTGTAGTAAAATCCGGATTCCGAACTCTAGTTGTGGACGTCGGCGCATCTTGGAAGACCCTCCAAGTTCTTCTCTCTACCGGGAATTTTTCCGAGGCGTGGAAATTAGGAATCACTCTCGCCAAGCTGGAGTGGGTGAAATTCAAACACTGGATGCTGAATCTGTGGGATTCGATCGCCCCATCAGTGAACAAGGCCATAGTCGCTGCCGCAGATAGCATCGGTGGAACCCTGGCAAATCTAAAAATCGGCTGGGGGAATATCTGGGATACTCTGCTAAGCGGATTGAGAACGTTCCTGAGTGCGCTTGACACGGCTTTGGGCGAGATTCAGCTACGCATCGTAACGATACAAGCGTTTTTCGGCGAAGACACCAGCAAGTCGGGGCTGCCACCCCTCCTTACAGGTCTTGTGCCGGCGGGGCGTTCGGCCGAGGAAAAGAAGACAGAGGACGCTGCCGCTATCGCACAGGGGAAGAGTGTTGCTGAGGCAATAAAGACCGCTCTCGTCACTGGCGAAAAGACGCCGGCCGAACTGGTAGCCGCGATTGCCGCCAGGGAAAAAGAACTCGCGGATGCCATAAACGATCATAAAGACGCCCTGGTCGCGGCCAAAAAAGCCGCCGAGGAAGCCGTCAAAAAGCAGCAAGCTGGCGCCGGGGGCGCCGGGGCTGGCGGCGTCGGAGGCAGGGGCGGTGGCGGGGGTGCAGTAGCAGCGTTAGCCGCCCCCATCGGCATAGCCCTGACCGCGACTCATTCAGCCGCAGCCGCGAGAATCTCAGGGTTTCAGCCGGGCGGGCCGCAACAAAAGATGGCTGATGGAATACAGCGAATCGCTGAACTCAACGAGAAGCAGTTGGAGTCCCTCGATAAATTCCTCGCTGGATGGAGGGTGGCATAGATGGCTCTCGGAACACTAGAACTTGTTGTTGGATCGGACCTAACGCTCGACAGGGACAACCTGATAATCTCGCGTAGATTTCGGGTGAGGGGCACGTTGACGGGACTCGCATCGGATGTGTTTGACACGGTGGCTTCGTACGTGATGGCGGCGATCGTGATGGGCGGGACTGATTCTAACGGTCACCAATATGGGCCAACGTACATGACGCCGCAAGGTCTGCTCTATTGGAATTCCATTCAGTTGCACGAATCGTTCTACGCCCAGGCGTACGAAATCACCGTAGTCTTTTCGCCCTTCAATAAGCAGACGGGGACGTTTCTTCTTCGGATTGAACACGCGGCCGGAACCGCAAAGGCAACGGCCGGGGTGCGACAGGCGGGGTATCCGGCTGCAAAGTTTCCGGCCGCCGGGGCCGAGGCTGACAAGGGCAACAAGGGCGTGATTTTCGACGGGCTGGAAGTCGTCGGCGTCGATGTGCCGTACAACCAGACGCGAATTGTGATCTCCTACCGTCACCCGCAGATGTTTCTGAATCACACCTATTTGCGAGCCGTCGGGAAACTGGTTGGCCACCCGAATAACGATATGTTTCTTGGCTACGACCCTGGTGAAATCGCCTACGCCGGCGGCAACGCGACGGAATCGGAAGCCGAGGCGTCGGCGGAATACTCATTTGAGGTATCACGGAATGAGACCGATTTGGTTGTCGGCGACATCACGATTGCCACCAAGAAAGGGTTTGACATTGTCTCGCCGATTTACCAAGCGGGCGTCGAGACCGACCAGGCCACCGATAAATATGGTGTTCGCATTGTTGAAAAAATAGAGATCATCCGCCCCATTGGTCGCGAATTCGAGAACTACGTGGATGTGTTCGGGTGGGGTGGCCCATGAGACGATACCGCAAGGGACAGATGTTTCGACCACCTACGGCGGCGGAGTCGGCGGCCAGCGCCGATGCCCTGGAGGGATTCCGGCGGCGATCTCCCGAGTCACAAGTCCGGCTGGGCAGGGGCGACAAGATCCTAGTCAAGACGCCACCCGGCGGGATTCCGGCCAGGGTTGGCACTACCATTTTCTCCGCGATATGCACGAAAATTGTCGAGACGTCTACCGCCGAAGAAAAGACGCTCCTGGAGACCGACGAAGAGATCGAAGTTTTCAACCTGGAAACCACGGCCGTGTCGGCTTTGATCTATGTCCAGACTGGGTTGACGGGGCATGGCACGCGATGCGTTGAGCTGAGTGTTCCCACACCTTGCGACTTCATCAGGTTCATTATCAACTCCGTCCATCAGGATGTCGCCCCTTACTTTGCGGTTGTCGACATTCTCTCCAGAACCTGCGGTTGTAGCGTCGTGGAGGAGGAGACGGAGGCCGGAACCGGGACTGGGGAGACGATCATCGTCTACGACATGGCGGGCTGCAATTTTGACGAGCCGGCAGTGGACTTGATTGATCGGGTGGGCTACGCCAAGTACATGATCGACGAACTGTACGAGGATTTTGAGGCGTCTACCGGGACTGGAGTGGGCACGGGCACGGGCGGAGGGGAATGCCGGTGGGAAGTGGTGAATTTGTGCTGTCCTTCCGACTGTGATCCAGCTACTGGAACCGGCTAATGCCTTGCAATCCAAACTGTTGTTGTAGTGCGTGCGGCAAGAAGCTGGCAGACCCGAATTCTCTGTGCTGTAGCTGTGTCTGCGATAAGCTTTGTGTAACGATTAGTGGCGGTGGTGTTGTCGAATGTCCGCCTACAACCGGCACGGGCAGTGGTGAAACTTGTGGATGTACCGAGGTCACCGTTGCGGTAGATTGGGACGACACACAATGCGCTTGGGTTGGTATCGTTGCTTGCGGAAGCCTTTCGATAGACCTCAAGTTCGAGGTTCTCAACTTAGAGGGAGACTGCTATTTTTGTCTTACGAGCGACTGTTTAGGTCTCATCCAGCTAGGGACTGGAACCGGTACGGGAGACGAGTGTCAGCTAATTACCCCAGGCTGCGGTCAGGATAAGTTCTGTGGGGAATTCACAAAAGATGGAGACCAGAGAACAGGGTGGGATCCGGATGTTCTGCTCGGGAACTGGACGGCCGACGCTTCCGACTGCGGGGACTTAGTGTGTACGTCGGTGGAAATCAGGGCCATTTGCGCAGACAGGACAAACCCGGCGGGGAGGGGTACGACACGAGTATGCACGGACTGCGACTGCGTTTGCAACTGCGTCTGTCTTACCTACGAAGAGGACGCTTGTGATCCCCAAACAGTAAAGGTCTGTTGGCGTGGAGAGACAGGGACGGGAAGTGATGGACCCTGGGAGCACACATTCACGGGTTGTCCGGACGGGGACCAGACAGTAACGATCACAATAGAGCGTGGGGACGACGGCTGCTGTGAGTGGCACCTGGAAACCACGCGCGGAACGGTAACGACGCCCAATGTCAAAACCGATTGCCCAAGGGCTGACCATACATGGGGCATAACGGGCCTGGCCGCTGCGGGCACCGCCACCGTAGAGATTGCTTGCGCTGAATGTACTGAATGCCTGGTGCAGACTACTTGCTGCGACGACCCCTTGCCCAGGACGCTAACGGGTACGATCCAACCGACGGATTTGTGCCCCACGGCTTCGGGTACCGTCACTCTTGTCGTGACGAGTATCGATAATAGCGATCCCGCTAGCCCCATCGTAATCTATGAGGGGACGGCGACGATCTGCGGGGACAGTTTCGACTACACCTTGATCTGCAACAGTGGAGCTTGGACGCTGCAAACCGTCCTCACTACGGCGAACGGGTGTGTGGACAGCGGTGGCGCACTTGCAGATTCCAATGCCTGTTGCAACCCGGTCTACCTTGAATTCACCAATGTTGGCGGCGAGTGCGCCCCGTGTTGCGACCCCGCCGGAATTTTTGGCATTATCATAACAGAATAGACATGAATCCTCACTGTCAGTGCGAAACCCCCAGCTATTGCTCTCGCCACAAGATGCGGAAAGATGGGCGTCTCCATGCTTTGTGCAACGGGATGGCCGACACCCCGGACTGCGGCTTCAAATACTGGCGCGCCTGGGAGATGGGACAACTGGGCGCGACGGCCCCGGAAGAGCCAATACTGACTCCATGGGGATGTTCTGGCGAAATGACGGCGCAAACGTCCCACGTCCAGCCTTCCGCAAGTCGGCACACGCAAAAGAAGGGAGCGCGGTCGCGAACGGCCTCCCGCCCTTTCGGGCTGGGGGACAGGGTAGAACAATCCCTGTCCCTCATAGGAATCACGGAGGAGCGGGTAACGCGGTGGCTAGGCAGGCCGTGCGGCTGCGGCGAGCGAAAGCGAAAGCTGAATCAACTGGGGGCGTGGGCGAAGCGGGTGGCAAGCGGAGAAACCGAGCGGGCCGAAGAGTACCTAGACGATCTAGTAAACGGGCAATAACTTGGGCCTACGGTGTGACAACTGTTCCGCAAAGGCTGGACAACCTTTTCCCGCGCACGCTCGCCTCGCTCGCGCTTGCGGGGTTCGGCGAACCACGGCTGTTCGTCGACGGTGCGAAAGACGCCGCGAACTATCAACACTTCGGCCTGGAGGTAACAACACGGTGGCCCAACGTCGGGACCTACGGGAACTGGATGCTTGCCCTCTGGGAACTGTACCTGCGGACGCCGAGCGCAGGCCGATTCGCGATCTTTCAGGATGACCTGGTGACATACCCCGGCCTACGCGAGTACCTTGAGCGGTGCGAGCAGCCTGAGAAAGGCTACATGAACTTGTACACCTTCCCGCACAACCTGAGATTGTGCAACGGCGTCCCCGGCTGGCACCTTTCCGACCAAAAGGGCAAGGGTGGCGTGGCCATCGTACTCTGCCGGAAGGCCGTTATGGCGTTACTCAGCCAGAACCACATGGTCGACCGGGTTCAGAGCGTGCAGCGCGGCTGGAGGGCTGTTGACGGCGCGGTCGTGACGGCGATGGGAAAGGTCGGCCGGCAAGAGTACATTCACAATCCGTCGCTTGTCCAGCATACAGGAACAGTCAGCAGCATGGGCAACGGCCGCCATCCGTTGGCCGACTCTTTTCGCGGCGAGGAGTTTGACATTCTCACCCACAAGTTCCTGTCGGCCGCTGCTGTGGAAGATGTGGCGTTGAAGAAAGCGATTCACAAAAAGGGACAACAGCCGATTAGGTCCGCCGAAAGAGCGCGGCCGAAACGACGAACGGCTCGGGCGAAGCAAGCGGCGTATCGCCCCGGGGATAAGTCGAACCTACTGGAATCGACGGCGATCGGAGAGCCGACCTGGACGAAGGGGACGCACCCAAAGGTCGAGCGGATTCCGTTCACCGGTGAACCTGTTCGCAATCTGATCTATCACGTCTACCCGCTCCGCGGCAGTGATGTGTGGCGATGGAACGTGGACATGATTTTGCAGAGAATCAGTCTATTCAACGGCCGGCGGGTTGTGGCGATCGCCGTCGGAGACGAGACGGAGTCGGCGGAAGTCGTGAAGGATCGGTTTGGCAGCGAAGTCGTCGAATACATGGTATTTCGGAACAACAAGCAGGCCGGCGAGATGTCGTCATTCGTCCCTCTGCTGGCCCAGGTGGAAAGTGACGACCCGAATCAAGTGACGTTTCGGGCCCACGCGAAATGCGTGGTGCGTTGTCAGCGAGAGAAGTCTCCGCATTTTCTGGACTGGGCTGAGATGCTCTACCGCACGAGCCTGGAGGATTGGCTGTTGGTACGGCAGCATCTCGAAGCGGCGGCGATGACCGGGTCGTGTCGCAAGTTCGGCCAGTTCGCCAAGCGACAAAAAAAGGGCAAGCCTACCTACCACGGGACGTTCTACTGGTTTCGCAACTGCTTCGTGTACAGCCGCGACTGGCAGGTGGTCGACACGCCGCGATGGGGTTGCGAGTCCTGGCCGGCCAAGATGTTCACCAAGGAAGAGACACGGTGTATCTGCCTCGACAATGCCGGTAATATGTGCTCGACTGCGTATTGGAAATCGACCGTCAAGCCTGCGTATGACAAGTGGCTTCGAGATCGGGGGTTGTCGCGATGAGTTTCAACCTAAACCAACTCTACGGGTTTGCCAGCATGAAAAAGAGCAACATCTACAAGCACGCGGCCAAGCTTCGCGACCTGGCTTCTCGGTGCCACGTTGTTACCGAGTTCGGGGTTAGCGGCGGGATCTCCACAACCGCTTTGCTTGCCGGTCAGCCGGATAAACTCGTCAGCTATGACCTGCACCCGTGCCCTGTTGTTGAGCGGCTAATGGCTCTATCAGGCAGAACAGACTTTCGTTTTCGCCAAGAGGACGTACTTGAAGCGGAGCCGATCGGCTTTACTGACTTTTTGTTTCTCGACACGCGACACACTGAAGATCAGGCGTGGTCGGAGTTGTCGCGTCACGGCCATCGCGTAACGCGTTGGTTAGGTTTTCATGATACCACCGCATTCGGCGAACGTGGTCAGGATGGCGGTCGTGGTATCATGTACGCAATCCGGCGATGGATGCGAGATAACCCAGAGTGGTTTGCGACCTATCATAATCGCGTAAACAATGGACTGCTTGTCCTCAGTCGCAACCCGATGGATAAGCGACTATGCCAGACGTCACTCTGATAACGCCAACCGGCGATCGACAGCAGGCGTTTCGACTCTGTGAATTCTGGATGCGAAGACAGTCGTATTCCGGATCGGCCGAATGGATCGTGGTCGACGATGGCGTTATTCCAACAAAGCCATCTCGCGGACAAACGTATATCCGTCGGGAACCGTCGAAGAAAGACCCATCCCATACGCTTTGCGCGAATCTCCGCTTGGCGTTGAGGCGTGCTTCTTCTGGTCGCGTGATAATCATCGAAGACGATGACTACTATTCTCCCGAGTACGTCTCGACCATGATGCGGTGGCTTGGCGAAGCCGATCTGGTGGGCGAGGTAGGGGCGAAGTACTACTTCGCAAAAACTCGACAGTTCAGGGTGTTCCGCGAACATGAACACGCTAGCCTGTGCCGGACGGGCTTCACTCGCGGCGTGCTGCCGCTGGTCCAGCGGTTGGCTCGCAACGACCACTCCAGCCTCGACATGCGCCTATGGGAGGCGTGGACCGGCAGCCGGAACCTCCACACTGACGGCGACGGAGCCAAGGCACTGAGCGTGAGCCTCAAGGGGATGCCAGGCCGAGCGGGATGCACGCACATACCTCATGCCCGATGGTCGCCAGAGGACGATAGCGACCTCTCACAACTCTCACGATGGATGGGCGATGACTATCGGTACTACCGGCCGTTTCTCGGCCCGCGTAGCACTGTTGACGAACTGCTCGTCTATACGTGTTCTTTCGGCGGCTACGACTCGCTGAAGCCTCAACCGGTGATTGACGGCGTCGAGTACGTGGCAATCACTGACGAGAAGTGCAAGCCGCTTGAACCGTGGCGGATTGTGCGGACGGAGGCCACGAACGCCAGCCCTCGGCGGTCCAGCCGCTACCCGAAAATCATGGCCCACGAGTTTTTCCCAGGCCGGACAACGCTCTATATCGACGCGACCATGCGGTTGCTGCGCGACCCTCGCGAGTTTGCAGGTTCGCTCATTCAGCAACGGCCAGAGGCGCAGATCTTTTTGCACCACCATCCGGAGCGAGTTGATATCCAAGACGAGGCGGCGGCAATCATCAGCGTTCGGTTCGACGATCGGCATCTGGTGAAGCGACACCTGGCGCGATATGATGACATCGACGTGAGCGGCATTGGCCTGCCGTGCGGTGGCGTTTTGTTGCGGCGGCCTGGATGCGAGCGGTTCAACGCGATTTGGTGGGACGAGTACCAGGTGGGTTCGATGCGGGACCAGATGAGCCTGCCGTATGCTCTGCACATGTCGGGAGTAACCTACCTCGTGAGCGGCCAGCCGAGCCCGTGGGAGTCGATCCCGCGATGGATGAAACGCGAGAAACATCGCTTCAGCCGCGTTGCCTTGGAAGTGTAAAAAGAAGGAAAAGCTCATGACTCCCGCCAAAAAAGTATTCAGTATCACCGCCCTGGTGACGATCGCAGCGGTGATTCTTGGAGGGGTCGTGGTGCTAGGCAACGCCATCATGCACGCGCGCGGAGGGATGGGACAGATCCAAGACAACACGGATCGGTCCGAAACCAACGAGGTGAAGATTGACGCCATTAAGGAAACAGTCACCGAGACCCACGCCGACGTGCGAGTGATCCGGGCTCTGATGGAGCGGGAGCATCCCTGACGTCCCCCACCTTTGGCACGAAAGTCAAGGCTTTCGGGCCTTTTCCACACTTTCCAAAGTGTCCACTAAGTATTCCGAGAATTCTTATAGTTTTTCCTATTGACTCGATATAGGTGGGCCGATATAGTGGGGGCGTAGCCCAAAGCACCCTATCGGAGATTCCGCCATGTCTCGCCGTAAGCCAATCGACATTCCCGCCAACATCCAACGCCTGATCGACGCACGGGGCCTCTCCGTCTACGCGGCTGCCCGTCTCTGCGATATTTCCCAGCCTCAACTCCGAGCCATCCTACTGGGCGAACACGAGGCGAAGCTATCGACCCTGCGCAAGGTAGCGGCCGGCTTCGGCAAGTCGCTTGTCCTCGGCACGCCCGCCGGCAATCTATTCGTCTGACCCCCCCGTCTGCGGATACTTTGGGATTCTATAGATATTTCTATTGACAGGCTATAGATCGGTCGATATAATACAGTAATGAAGGACACAACACACCACCAACGAAACGAAGGAAACGAAGCCATGAACCTGACCGAGACAATCCTGGCCGCCGCCGCCAACCACGAGATCCTGACCATCCGCTACGCGGGCACAGAGGCCGACCTGCTGGCCGAGCTGGCCAAGAGCTACACCGACGTGGCCGCCGCCCGCCGGCTGCTAGCCCCGCGATTCGTCGACTGAGGATGAGGGACGAGCCCCGGGCACAAGCTCGGGGCAACGAGGACTTAACAAGGAGATGACGATGAACACTGACGCAAAGGCCGAAATCAGAACCCTGATCGAAACTCAGCTAAGCGGCATGACAGCTCGGCACGGGCTGTTGAAAATGCTAGACAGCGACGTGCCAACGATCCTCAACTACACCGCGACCGAGCAATACCAGGATGGTCCTAGCAACGTAGCCGAGGTCGTCGAGCGAATGGTATCGTTGGGCGTGATCGTGCCAGCCGACACACCGCGGTGGTGGCCTTCGCAACTGCAAGCGCTCCGCGAGTTGCTGCGTGATCGTCCGGGGAAAATCGACCGCACGGGAAATCCTCCGTGCGTCTGGGCAACGGATCACGCTACGGGCAATCTCGTCTATCGGACGATCGAGAGCCCCACGGCCGAGGCGTTGGACGCAGCGATCGCTGCCGCGAAAAGCGAATGCGAGGATCGCAAAAAGACGACGCAGCGGCGGATCGCCGCCGAGCGTGAAGTAGACGACTCCTGAAATCGCCCCCGGGCACGAGTCCAGGGCAATGAGGACCTAACGAGGAGCGAGACGATGCCTTACAAGACCAAAGTTATACGGCAGAGCGAAGCCTACCCTAGATACTATCTAGTAGAGCGACCCGAGGGGTTGCATGTAGCTCTGAAAACACATGAAGATGCTGATTGGGATGGCTTCTTTTCTGTCGGGCGGATTATGGATGGAGAGAATTTTGAGACAGCATGCGCTACAGCCGATGAGGAATTCCGCGGTATGCTCTAGGTAATCGAGGGGCAAACGGACACCACGCACTAACCGGAGAACGGACGATGACATTCACCCCCGAAAACACGACAGGCTACACCGACGCGCAACTCAGCGAGATCAACGACAAGTAGGCTGCTGTCGCCGAGGCACGAACCCCGGGCACAAGCTCGGGGCAATGAGGAACTAACGAGGAGCGAGACGATGCCCAAATACTACGTACGGAACGACAGGGACGGCGGCGCTATTGTCCTGGCCACCTCGCGGGACGTTGCGATCGCGGTCGTTAATTTCGGTGGCACCGCCAGCAAGACTATTGCGAGACGAGCCAAGCCAGGCGACCGTAGTTGGAGCTTTAATGTCGTCTCGGTCGGTGACTACACCGAGCGCGACGGCGTCATTTATCTGACCGAGATCAAAATTCGCCGGATGTTCCGGATTCCGCGCGATGTCACCGTGTACTCGCATTTTACCCTCTAACGAGGCGAACGAACGATGACCTTTACACGCGAAAACACGTCTGCTTACACCGACGCGCAACTCATTGAAATCAACGACAAGTGGGCTGCAGTCGCCAAGACGCTCGGCCTGGAATCCGGGACCGACGAATACAGCGAGACCTACGACCGGTTTTGTGACGCCGTCAAGAGCCACTGCGACCTCATAGGCGAGAGTAACATCGACTGGGTCGCCGTGTTTGTGCGAATGGACGTGGCTGCCGATTTACGCGATGGCTGAACCTCTGACGAGTGAGCCGAAACTACAGGAACGAAACAGGAGGCGACCATGTCTAATATCGACTGTCGATATCATGTAATCAGCAGGCACGGGCTCGAAGGCACTCTCTGCGATGCAACTCGGGCTGGAGCATTTAGAGCCGCCGAAACTGTGCCCGATGAATCATGGCCGGTGGCTGTATACGACAGCAAGGCTCATCGGGGGCAGCCAGAGCTGTGGAATCTGTTGCCCAATGGCACATGGTGCATCGTTGAACACCGCAAGAGGGGGGCCGTCGAATCATGAACACCCCACGCCGATCCCCACGCGGCGGCTGTTTCGTTTTTGTTAATGGGAGAGTGCGATGAGCAGGATGATAGCGGGGCGCGATGAACCAACGGAGCAGCCGTCATGGGAATTATGAATCTTGCTGGACAGAAATTTGGACGATTGACCGTTACGGAGACGCATGAGCGAAGGACGGACCCGGGGGGCGGGACAGTGCGTATATTTTGGCTCTGCGCTTGCTCCTGCGGCGAGGAACGCTGGGTTGTTGCCGGCCACCTGAGGAGTGGGCACACACAAAGCTGCGGCTGTTGGCCGCGGGAGAGACTCAGAGCCAGATCGACGACCCACGACAAAACTGGTACTCGGGAACATAGAGCATGGAAGAGTATGCTAGCCCGCTGTTTCAATCCCAATGCCGCCAATTATGCCAACTATAGTGCCCGCGGAATCCGCGTTTGTAAGCGCTGGCGTGGAAAACAGGGGTTCTCAAATTTCTTGGCGGACATGGGACCCGTGCCTTCAAAGCTCACGCTCGAGCGCATCGATAATAACGGAAATTACGAACCCGGCAATTGCCGATGGGCAACGCGTCTGGAACAGAATCGGAATAAGCGAACCAATAGGTTCCTGACGCACGATGGAAGAACTCTACCTCTCTGCCAGTGGGTGGAGATCAAAGGGCTTTCACGGTCAACGATCGCCAGTAGGCTCGCCAGGGGCTGGTCCGACAAAGAGGCCCTCACCTTACCGCTCCGCAAACGGCGGTCGTAATCCGCCGTAGTCAATCGTACCCGCGGCGCCAACCGAGATAAATGGAGTAGCCTTATGAAAACCACCCCTCGCCGAGCGGTTGCCGGCGGCTGTTTCGTCGCCGGCCGCTTCTACCGCGGCGGCTGCTTTCTACCCAAGACGGGCGACGTCGTCACCTACGACGAATGCCGCATCAAACACGAGTTGTCCGAATTGACGTTGAACGATCACGTCTACGCCCGGGCCATGGCGGCCACGCTACGTGGATCGACGGCCGTCCGCCACCAGGTAGTCCTACGGTCCCGCCGGCTACGGGCCATCGCGAGGCTAGTCGAGGCGGCCGATCATGCCGGCGATCGACGGGCACGGCATCGGTTGCATGAGATCCACCAGCGCTGCCTACAGGGCGCGCTCACACTGGCGGGGAGCTAACGATGATCAAAATACTACTGACCTCATTGCCCGATCCTGCCATCCGGGTTGTGCGTCCGTTGCCAGCGGCCGTCTGGCCGAACGCGGGCGAGTTCTTGGCCTTGCTGGACGACACCTCGATTGGCGCCACTGGGGACACGCTGGAGAACGCCAAGGAGAATCTGGCGGACATCGTCGCAGCGAAGTTCAGGCTGTTTTCGCGGAAGGAAAATGTCCTCAGTGAGCACCTGCAACGCCAGCTCCGGATGCTACAGGGGCACTTGGCGATGGCGGGGAGTTGAGACACTTACGCGAAGGAGGACGCGATGCCATACAACAATCGACCACTGAAAGACGCTGCGTATTGGGACTGCAACATAACGGTCGACGACCAGCACCCCTTCTACACGTTCGGCCAGATCGCCATGGCCAAGGATCGCGCAACGATTACGCAATTCACGGGCGATCTTCGCCTGCTGTTTATCGCCGCCAACTTCGACCGATGTGTGTTGGCCCATCGCGTGGCACAACTGGAGGCTGAGTTGGCCAACCGCTAATAGGGAGAATTGAATGAACGATAAAGACGTCGGGATCGTTGTGGACCGAACGTTAGTTGCCCGAATCGCAGAGCTGGAGCGCGAGTTATCCGGCGAACAGCGTCGCCACGAGAACACCGAGCAGCGAGCGGTCAACGCCGAGGAAAGAGAACTGATTCAGCTAGAGGAGAACAGACAGCTAAGGCAGGAGGCGTGCCCCGCCTGTGTGGGGTTGTGGGCTAATCTTCCCCCGAGTGCGGCTTCTGGATCCACGCCTGGCTGATCCGGTCCATGGGCGCCACGGGGCCATTTTCCGTTCGCGGAAAGTCGATTTCGCCAAAAGATATATTGCGCAACTATAGGCGACGGCGTGACTTGCGGCATCGTCCGCCTTGAGCGGCCCAAAAAAGGCTTGCAATCGATTTTCCGATTCGGTATTTTCTGGAATCATCATGCGAATGCAAACTCTCACCGATGCAAGTTCCGTTTCCGGGCCCCGTGCCGTTTCGACAAGCATTCGCATGCAAGTCGACGGTTCGGGGCCTTCTTCTTTTCGCACCAGGTAATCCACGATGCCACCGCTTGCCAAGAACATGATGGTCGACGACATCGTCATGAC
>LAZR01001677.1_pt1 | contig 13757 bp, 29 predicted proteins | sample 329461 | NCBI WGS metagenome assembly LAZR01 (sample SAMN03002196, study PRJNA259156) | marine sediment metagenome | biome: sea floor; feature: Hydrothermal impacted sediments; material: marine sediment; isolation source: Loki non-amplified sample from Loki's castle hydrothermal vent sediment ...
GATGGAGACGATGTTGCTCCATGCGGTACGGATTTTACATATTGCGAGCCAGGTTATAAAGTGCCGTGTCTCGGTGGGGGTCAGAATTTCCATATTCAAGCCCAACCTACCCCCAAAACCGCCCCAAATAGCACGGAGGATGGCCCAGATGTCTCATAAAGGGCACAACGATTACCAGAGATTCCAAAAAGGACAGAAATTAGGCTTCAAGGCTGCTATCCTTGCCCAATGCTATGTATGCAATGGAGAAGACGAGGGCGGCGTGGATTGTGAAGCAGGAGATACCTGTCCTCTCTACCAGCACATGCCCTATAATCCGAACAAGAATCGTAGGGAGCGGACAGAAGCGCAGAAGATAGCTGATAAACAGGCAGGGGAACGGCTCAGGAAGCAACACAGAGCAACAAAAACATAGGCTGTAGATTCCCAGGTTGAACGATCAGGGGTAAAGACGTAGGATTGGGTTAATGGACGGTGAAGGGAGAATATGGAGGGGTTAGAGATGGGCGCATATAGGCATCACTTGTTGCAATGGATAGATGGCATTGAAGCTCTGCAATATGACGGGACAAAAGAATCGGAGGGAGCGATACTTGAGATGGTGGCAGGTGCGACTATCAAGGCCGACCTGATGGTGTCGGCGTTATCAGAAGGCGATTGGGTGATAAGGCGAGGAAGCATGGTGTGGGTAGTAAATAATTCGACTTTCCAAGCATCCTACGAGGAGCAAGTGTTAGCGCTGGAGGACAACGATGCCAAGACTTAATCCTACCGGAATTGATTGGGCAGAATTTACATGGAATCCGATTGTCGGCTGCGACGGTGGCTGCTCATACTGCTACGCCCGGAAGATGGCCGCTCGGTTCCACCGCGGCTGTGAGGATTGCCGGACGTTTACGCCTCATGTTCACCCAGAAAGATGGGATGCACCGAGCAAGCGGATAAAGCCGGCGCAGATATTTACGGAAAGTATGGGTGATTTATATCATCCTCACACGCGTTGGGAATGGAGAAACAAGGTTTACCAAGTCATCAAATTTAACCAACAACATACGTTTCTTTTACTCACCAAAAGACCAGATAATATGTGGGACGTTCCTGAATATCCCAATATGTGGAATGGCGTATCGGTGACCAGTTACTTAGACACAGGGACGATAGGGATTCTCAAGCAACGGAAGAAAACAAATAGATTCGTCTCTTTTGAGCCACTTACAGGGTCCGTAACGACAGGGTGGAGCAAGCTTGATTTAACAGGCATCGATTGGGTAATCATCGGTGCCCAAACGAACCCTACCATCATGCCTGATCCTAAGTGGGTGAAGGCTATCGTTGACCAGTGTATATATCTGAAGATACCGGTATTTCTCAAGAATAACCTTAACTGGCCTATCAAGATTCAAGAGTATCCGGGGGGTTGAATGGCAAAATCCTATGACCGCATCAAGAACTATACTACTTCGATCTCAGTTGAGAAAACTATCTCCGAGCTCGAGAAGATGCTGGCAAAACATGACGTCACCAAAATCATGAAAGAGTATAGCGGCGAAGGTGTGCCCTCCACCCTGGTATTTGCGGTAAAGACGGCCAAGGGTGAAATCCCCATTAAGCTACCGTGCAACGTGGAGAGTATCCTCCAGGTGTTTAAAGATCAGGTCAAAGAGGGTAAGCTCCCGAGGAAATACGCTGACCAAACCGGGCTTAACTGGGCTACGGAGCAGGCGGGGCGGGTAGCCTGGCGCATCATCAAGGATTGGCTCGACGCCCAGCTTACTCTATTTGAGATCGGTATGGTGAAGATGGAAGAAATATTCCTGCCCTATATTTATGATCCTGTTCAGGAAATGACTGTGTTTCAGCTTATGGAAACGGGGCAGTTGAATATTGGCAATCTGCTCACAGAGGGAGGTATGAGATGAGAACGAGGGAGACGGAAAAGGTATTGAATGTCTTAACAAACCCTAAGACAAGGCTGGCCTTTGCGGTGAGGCTATCAATCCAGCACTGCCAGAACAAGATCGACGGCAAGTCTGAAGGGGAGTTCCCGCTGTGTGTGATGTGGGGGAAAGACGATTACGGACTACAAAACTGCGTCAATGATGAGTTATGCTTTTGCCCCGTATATGATGTAACTGGTGATATTTGGTGTACGCATGCACCAGCAGAGGCAGCTAAAAAGCTGCTACGATCATCAGAAAGCGGCCTCACCACCCGCCAGCGCCGCCACTTCAGGAAGCTCCACTGGAAGCAGATGAAGGTGTTGCTTGAGGCCATCAGGGATCAGAAGGTGGGGCTCTATGAGTGATACCTTAATCCTTGAGATCGATGAAATACCAGCCGGTTTGAACAAGCTGACCCGGATGCACTGGTCGGCACGCATGAAACTGTTGCACAGGTGGGACTGGCTGATTATTGCCGCTAAAGGCCGCAAGCGATGGGCACCCTCTGAAAAGGCGAAAGTTACTATTGAAAGGCATAGTGCCGGGACTCTTGACCATGATAATTTCATAGGTGGGCTGAAGCTGGTAATCGATGCCTTGCGGCTCCGGTATAGCACATCTGGCAATCTCATCGGGGGAAACAACATCATCAAAGACGATGACGCCGCCCACGTCGAACATGGGGAGCATAAGCAGGTGCGCTGCAAGCGGGGCGAACAAAAGACGATTATCAAGATCGAGAGGATCACCAGAGAGGAGACTGAGGATGGATGAGGTTCTGGAGGTTACCATAAAAGAAGCAAGCCCGTTTTTATCGTCAAATGGCATATACGCTCTCCGGATAAAAACAATAGTGGGGGAAACAGAATATAGATTGTCCCAAGATCAGGCTAACGAGCTTTTTAAAGAACTGGAATTTTTTGCAGATAGATAGGGGACATTATGATGCCAGAACTAACCGACACGGACTACATATACCAGCAGAAACGTTCGTTGTTGACTTGGGCCGTGGGCGCACTCATAGCGGCCATGGGGGATGGGTTCATCAGGTTAGGAAAACACGATGAAATGTGGAGAGTGTGGGTTGACACGAAAAGAAGATTTTACCCGGACGGTGAATGTTTTGAAGCACCAACCGCCCTCCAAGCCTTGATAGCGGGGCGGGTGGCGATACTTTTACCATAGGAGGAAGGAAAAGATGGGTGAGAACAAGGTCGAATATACTGAATATGATTGTGATGTCTGTGGAGAAGTTAAGAGGGGGGGTATCTCCAGCCTTTTTATTTTGCATGAGTGGGAGGTTAGAATATGTAACGGGTATCCCACCATTATGATAGTTTATCTCTGCCCAGAATGTAAAAGCCAACCCACCCCGCATCCCAAATCAATAGAAGCCGATGAAATTAAGGTTGATGACAGTAAAATCGTTGAGGCTGTAAGCAGATTTGCGAGTTTGGATTTAGGGCCTGCCCCTGCGCCGGATGCGGAGGTGCCCAACGATTTTCTTGCTTATTGGGGGCACCAAGGGCCAGATTGTCCTACCATGCCACTTGAGGTGGCGTAGCTGGAGGGGATGGGGCAAGTTGATGAGATGAGTGTTGAGGAAGATGAGGGCAGAGAGTGGACATACCGATTTGAAGTTTTACTTGACAGGATACGTATAGAGGACATATAATTAACCCCATAGGTTTTAACAGCGGAGAGGGAAAGGGAGCGGCTGCCGGGATTTGAACCCGGGTCATCCGGATTAGCAGTCCGGCATTCTGTCCACTGAATTACAGCCGCATCAATCCGACAAAAAAGGAATCCTCTCCGTAGTATGGCGACGAGAGCGGGATTCGAACCCGCGGCGCGGTGCGCGAACACCGCGCGCTGCAGTCAAAGTGCAGTGCCTTCATCCACTCGGCCACCTCGTCACCGGCATTAAGAAGCGGCCCCTTCTGTCTCTCAATTCTATCTGCCTTTCCCTGCGGGTCAATTCCCGGTCGATAGCAAGACGAACCAGCGACACCATCGACCTGTCATCCCGTTCTGCCAATTCCTTCAGGCGTTTATGCTGGTCGGGGCGAATTTCAAGCGTAACCGCCGTCCACTTATTCTCCTGCTCCATAATTATCCTCCTTTGGTAAATTAAACCTCTCTTTTGCGCAACTATCACAGTCCGGTAGGTCGCTGCCCTTTGCTTTCCTTTTTGCTGATTCCTCACATTTGGGACATGCCAATTCCCCGGGGCGAAGTCTGTCAAAATCAACCTCCCAAGGCATACCACAATTCGGACATGGAATTATCACTTCTTATCCTCCTTACGTGTGTCCTTGTAACAGCACCATCCGAGAAACACGACGATGCTGACCAGGGCAGCTTCAAGCGTTATTGTCCAGGCGGTCATAGGTTATCCTCCCATATAAACATACGGTTCCGGCTGAACCTGTTTAATGCTCCACCAACCGGGCCACCGGCAGTCTTTATCCTGAACATATTGCTCCCCGCAGTTTAAACATTCTCCAATGTACGGTTTATAGCTTTCAGGGTTGAAATTACTGTCGAGAGCGTGGAACAACATAGAATAATCTCTATAGGCTGGTTCAAATTCGACATCATAGAAGCACTCACATTCGACAATAGGAATAAATTCTTCATTTTCCTCATCTTCCCAATAGGCCGTTAAGCTCATATCTCCCTCCAATGTAACCGTGAACCTCCTCAATTCCAGCCCATCGCTAATTTCTTGTTGGCCGGACCTATACCTACGTCATAGTTGCCACCGAGTTTAACTATTGTGCCCCGCACCAGCATAACCGAATTTTCGCCGGGCTCCCGGAGCCGCCATGCAAAAAGGGTAATCCTGCCGCCAAGGATCATGGGGTTTCCTTCCCGCAGCTTGGACATTCAGCTAAACAATAAAGGCATAAGTGCTCCACTTCTGGATGCGAACCCCACTCATGTCCCCGTTCTTCACAAACCGCAACGGAAAGTTTCTGAACCGCAGCATCAACACCGGCACACCCATATTCTTGGACTATATTCTTGAACTTAATTCTCAACATCCCTCATCCCTCCAATCTTATGTAACCGTTGAACCTCCCCTTTTGTTGCGTTTAACGGTAACTTATTTCCTGCTTGGCCCATGATCTATTCTCCCCTAATGTTCTTTACTGACAAATGCCTATCCATTAACTGTGCCTGCTCTGCTTTTCGGCGTCTTTTTATATCGAGCAGATGAAACGGGGGAAGCTGAAGGTCCCCCTGTGTATAATGCATCTCATGGTAGGCATCAACTCCCCCCTTAGTCAGTTTTTTAGGGATGTATACGTTGTAGCTCATGACTCCCTCCCTTGTGGTTGATTAACTGCTATCTACTAATATACACCACTATACAAGCATGTCAACACTATTCCACAACTATTATGCAAGCATTTCCTTGATAACAGGGCAACCCGTTGATATCACAGGATAAGAAAAATCGCCGTTGACAAGGGTACTGACTTGTGGTAGGTTGACCAGTATGGATATGACCAAGCAAAGAGAGGAAAAGGAAGATTGAGAGTAACAACGACTGGAGGCCAAGATTACACAATAGCAGATATGTGTGCTTGCGGGGGAATGGATACGGCTGGATATTGTTTAAGGTGTGATTCAAAACAGCGCACTCGTTGGTCTATGGTTACGGTTCTACAATATGATTGTGAGCCACTCCCGCAATGTGTAATAGATGAAGATTTGGCTCTTGCCCGTTATGGTATTGAAGATTGGGCACGGGTGCTGGATGGAGAAGATAAAGCTTAACCTTCCCCATGACCACCCACTTTAATGTCAGACTCCCCAAATAATGACCATTCTCCCTTTTCAAACGCTATTATTCCTGCCCTGCAAACTCTTGACTCTAAACCCCGAATACGATTTTACTTGACAGCCCCGCCCGTTCCTGCGCCCTATACTACTAATCAGCTTCCTAAGTTCTCCCGCCAGGAAGTAAGGGTAATAAATATGCGGTCAGGCAATGGCTCAAGAACCTGTCTATAAGGGTATGGGTAACTGATACAAAGGACATCAGGACATTAAGTAGCCTCTCAATACCCTATCGCTGATGATGCCTGTAGAATAGAGTCTGTCCATCCTCCCCACCAATCAACTCTTGACAATCCCCGACGCCTGCTGTAAATTGGTCTCAAGGTAAGAATGATTGCATGTAGCAAGCACAAGGCAGGCAGGAGTTAAGAGTATGAGACAGAAGATTAGAACCTTCCGATACTATTCATACCGCATGTTCTGTAAAATCAGATACCGACACTTTCCTGAAGTCCCTCTTTCTGTTGCCGGCAAACTCTGGGCACTCGAACCAGATAAGCCCCACTTGGAAGGGAAAACCGCTTTACTTAAACATCATGCTGAAGCTATGACAAGAGCAGGTCATAAGGTGAGGTGTTTGTCTCGGGGTAGCTATGACCGAGGATGACAAAGTAGCTGTTGCACCCTCCGATATTGCCGCATTACAAGCTATTGATGAAGTTGATGAAACTATACCCATCCAGAAGTTAATCGACCTACGTTTGAAAAACCTCCCCTATTCGAAAATAGCTGCTATTGTCGGCTGCTCCTTTCAGAATGTTCACCAGCGATTACAACGGATCGTGGGATATGTTGACCATCTGCAAGCTGTTAAGGACACAAGAGCAGACTTATTGACGATTACCAACGGGAGGATGCTATCAGAGTTGAGTATGAGAGACTACAAAGGGACATCAGACAGAGATTTGGCAGTCTCATTTGGAGTCTTGCTCGACAAGGAGCGCCTGGAGCGTGATAAATCGACCAGTAACGTCAATGTTTACGTGCAGCTAGGGGAGAGTGAGGCCGAGATGCAAGCAAAGATTGACGCTAATAAGCTACTGCTCGGAGAGGGGCCGGAAGAGGATGCAGAGGGCGCTGGCCCTTGGACGGCGGGGAAGGAGGAGGGGAAAAGTGTGGAATCTAAGGAATGAGATATTTATGGTAGTCATGCTACTTGCTTATGGGTTTTGTTGTGGAATGGTAGGAAGGCAGATAGGGCACTGGCAACGCAAGAAACCCGAACAACCCGAACATTCTAAGGTTGACGCAGACTAACCGTGTTATATATCTGTGATTAACCCCGTAATCCATGATGGTTGCATGATACAAGTTAATAATCATAGTGTTATCAGTAAGATACCAATGACCTGCCTATAATACTGATTATGTTAAATTGGTATTGTAAGGCTGGAAGGGTAGTGAATCCCACAACATGCGTAGTTGTGGAGCCGACAGGTGCAGGGCGCATCCTGAACAACCTGGCTGCCCGTTTCCGGCTGGATATCCGAGGGGGGGCCGACCAAAAATAGGATCGTCAGAATATTGTATAGTAGCTCCACCGTATTTGCGAAAAACAAAAAGGGGTCTTCATGACAAAGTACACGACGCCACAAATAGCTGCCGAGCTTGGAATTACGCCGAGGATGGTACAGTCTTTTCTTAATCGAGGGTATATACAGGCGTCGGTACAGGCAGCGAATGGGCATGGCAGCAAGCGCATATTTAACAGCTTTGACCTGAGAGAAGCGGTGCTTGCTTTATTTCTAAAAGAATCGGGGTTTACCGTATGCAAGATAAGAGAAATGTGCTCAGATGTCAGGAAGGGCCGTTATTTGGCCGTTAGAGAAGCAGTGTGGGACATAGCCGGGGAGGTTGAGGAAATACTTCAGCCTTAGGAGAAAACAAAAAGAGCAATGGTTAATCGTGAAAACTATAAATTATACGGGTTCACAAGCCCCAGTTTAAAGCGTGGCAAATACCGGAATAGCGCATGGCATCCGAAAGGTGGACATGGTTGGAAATTCAAGATTGGTCGTTTCTACACCAGACGACCACGAGGAATGAAAGTAAAAATTTAAAAAGGGAGTAGCCCATGCCAACGGGTAAGTTGCCTAAATGGTCGGAACATTGGTATTATTTTAACAAGATAGTCCGTGAAATGTGGAGTTTCGCCCCCAATTCAAAGCACCGTGGGGGATACCCTTCTCGCACGCGCATAAAGAAAGAACTACAGGCTGTCAAGCTGAGATGGGGTTTAGACAGGGCATTTATTCCGTCGAATTACAAATATTTCTTGCATAACAGAGATAAGATTCGGACATGGAAGGAAGTGGGCCGAATTATGGGATTATCGGGATGCACTGCCAGGGACTATGGTCAGAAGGGTATAAGGCGGCTTTTGTTTGGTATTTGAGGCGAGAAACAAAAAGGGGTCAGGAATGAGGAAGAAGGAAGGGTGTTCGGGTTGTGAGAAGTATGCAGAGCGCATAGGGAAGTATGAAGCGGCGATACAGACCCTTCGGAACGAGAACGAAGTTCTCAAGGAGACCGTTGATTGGTGGGTGAGGTCGTTGGCGGGCATTGACCTGTCAGCCGAGGGCAGAGAGACTGTTGTTTCGCGCCTGGTAGATGAGGCATTAGACGGGATGGAACTGTGAGGAGGGATGGGGGTAGCGGTGGCTGTAGGCAGTTTGTTGTACTGAGGGATGAACAGGAGGTAGGCCGGATGCAATGGCGCATAGTGGATGGCATACATTACTACGGGTGTTGCGGGAAAAGGGAGGGAGAATTGCATAGTGAATATTGCGAGGAAGAACGGGTGAGAAGAGAGAAAAAAGAGCAGTTGCCGGTAATGAATAAAGAGTATATTCCACCGGGAGACTACAAGGAAGTTCTTTCCAAATCGAAGCAGATGGATGAGCGCATGATTGTAGCCGGGGGGATGATAGATCAGCTAAAAGAGCGCATAAATAGACAGACAGCAGAAAAGAAAGCCGCAGCCCAGGCCATGATGGATGCAATGGTGGCGGTGGAGCCTGTGAGGAAATGGAGGCGTCTTCTTAGGATTGAAGATATTACCGCTGAGTCATGGGCAGAACTGAAAAACTCACCGCCAGAATGGTTTGTATTTTCAAGCCCCAAAGACCCTTGTTACGGCTGTATGTTAAAAGACGAAAAAGGGACCCCTGAATCTACCTGTAGGGATTGCGGAAATTCGGAAGCCCGTGCATCCTGGCAGGCTGACCCCCAGGTGGTAAAGGAAGATGCCTTTACAGGATTCAGAATGGCCTACCCCCACCCAGGCATTGTGAAGGAGCTAAAGGAGGAATGGAGGGACGTAATGGCCGAAGCCCCTGTAATACCACCTGATGGCTTGAAGCTTTTTGAAGATTTGGGATATCATCGATCAATAGAAGACGTCGAGGAGAGGATAGAGGCGATAATCGACGAGGGAACCCTCACCCCCCTGACAGACGAAGACCGTGAGTTGAAGAGGCAGCCCTGGGTAGAAGACCCCATGGACTACAAACAGCGGTACATCGAGGTAGACTAAAGGCAGAGGGCAGTTATGAACGATCGGTAATTACAACTTTCACGGAGAATATCACTTAAAGGAGACTGACGATGCCAAAGGGAATGGGATACGGCAAGGGTTACGGCGGAAAAAAGAAGGCGGCCCCGAAGAAGCGTAAGCGGACAACGGGGAAGAAGGCTGGCCAGAAGGCCATGAACAAGGCGATGCACGGTTATTAGACAGGAGGTAGGTATGTGTGAGAGATGCGACAAGATGATTGCGTGGTTGGAGGAAAAGAAGTCGAAACATGAGCACGATATGGAGTATTTCCGTTCCGATCTCCAGATTAAAGACATGGAGACTGGAGCGTTTTTGGCACACAGGAGTGCAATCAAAGAATTTCACCGGTTAGGGGCAGAAAAGCGCACCCCATCAACCCGCCCTGACACGGCAGAAAAAATTACGGGGTTAAGAGATGCGTTATTGGGCGCACATGATGTTGCTCTCAGGACGCATATAACGGTAGAAGACTTTCTCTATATTGTAAGGGTTCAGGATTCCATGCTTAACATCCTGGAGGGCCTTCACGAAGATCAGGTCTGTGCAGATCGGTAATCAGTCCACCCGGGGCCGCCGAGGGTTACTTTCTGACCCCTGACCCATTATCCTTGGTGGCCTCGATAGTAAGGGGACAAGCAACAATGTGGTGTGTAGCTCTGGTTAAATGCCTTATATGCAATTATGAGCATGTGAGCGTCTATCCTGAAGAGATTGAAGATGAAGATTCTCAGGAATGCCCTAATTGTGGCCAGATGGCTTGTGAACCAAAGGAGGAGGAATGAACAATTATAATCCATCAAAAGATGTTGCCGATGGTGAACCAGCCGAATTAACCAAGGTGAATATGGAGCTTTTTACTTGTTGCGATTGTGCCTTAACCCATCTCTTGGTTCATGAAATAGATGAGGATATGCGGATAACGACATATTCATACCGTGATGAATATAGAACAAAGGTGGAAAGAAAACGCTTGGGTATTTCAGGCATCCGGCATAGGAAAAAGGGGAAATGATGAAAACAAAGAACAAGCCCACGAAAAACTTATTAAGAAGTTGGTGGAGGCAGTAGCATGAAGTCAAAACTAAGAGTAGTGGGGGCAGATAAAGTTATCAGACTGCATGATGCTGTTGCAAATTGCCCAGAGTGCCAAACTCAGTCATGGTATATCAAGATAGACGGGTTTGGCTCCAACTGGAACAATATCGTAGGGGTAGAGTGTGAATATTGCGGTTTAGAGGTAGAGTTTGTGCTTGAAGGCGGTTGCTTGGAGAAAATAGATGCCGACAGCGACTAAAAAGATCACCCCGGAGCAGCGGCGTGAGATCATAGAGGAAAATAAGTTAATCCAGGCACAGATTCTTGAGGTGCAGGAGAAAAAGCTTATTTACCGGGAGCAGAACCTTATTGAGTTCTTCGATACGGCCCCGTCTCCTGGGCCTAACCCCAAGCAGGCGCAGGTAATAGAGGCGTTTTTGGACCCGATCTTCAAGACTTTTGGGATGTCGGGCGGGAATCGCTTGGGAAAAACTACGCTCCTGACCCTTATAGGGTTATCCATACTGTTTGGTAGATACCCCTGGGACACAGAAATCTCAAGGCGTGGCGCTCCGACCCCCCTGGCACACCTATTCCCCCATAATAAACCCCGAAAGGTTAGATACATAGGCCAAGGCTGGCAGGATCATATCAAAGCAGTGGTTATCCCTGAGATTTACAAATGGTGGCCCGAAAGTAGGCAAAAGCAGAAATTGGGCAACAATATAATCACTGATACGTGGTGGAAGGATGTTGAGACCGGCTCCACCCTTGAGATCATGAGCAATATTCAACGCCCCAAGGTCCATGAGGGCTGGCATGGTGATGCTATATTGTACGATGAGCCCCCCACGAGAGATATCTATATTGCCAACGCCCGTGGCCTGGTGGACAGAGAGGGCCGTGAGATATTTGCGTGTACCCTGCTCGACGAACCTTGGATAGATCGTAAAATCATCAAAAAAGTGGACGCCAACGGCAAACCAGATAGGAAAACCTTTTGGGTGGTGGGGACTACTTATGATAACGTGGGCTATGGCATTGGAGAGAAAGGCGTAAAAGAGTTTAAGGAAAAGTTGACCGAAGACGAGGCCAAAGCCCGGATAGACGGCATCCCCGAATATATGCAGGGCCTCATATATGAGTTTGACCGCAATATTCACCTCAAGCCTCACTTCAAGATACCCCTGACCTGGATGGTGGATATCGCTATAGATATTCACCCCAAGGAAAAACAGGCCGTTCTGTTCGTAGCTACCGACCCCCGGAATGAGCGGTATATATGCGACGAAATATGGGAGCATGGGGACGGGACCAAGGTGGGCGCCGCCATAGTCAGAAAGATTCTGAGTAATGCGTACAGGGTGAATAGGGTTATTATAGACCCTTTAGCCAAGGGCGACAGCAATAATGACGAAACCACTTTTCAGAAAATATTTAAAGCATTAGCGGCCCACAATATCTTATTAGAGACGGCCTCCAAAGATTTGGAGGGCGGGATACTCAGCGTAAAAGACCACCTGATGGGGCCGAACGAGATGCCCTCCTTGTTTCTGCTCGATAATTGCCGGCGCACACTTGAGGAGATAGAAGGCTATATGTGGGACGGCGACAAGCCGCGGGATGAAGACGATCACATGATGGAAAACCTCTACCGGATATGCTTGTTGAATACAATATATGTTGACATGGATGAAGAAGAAGCGTATGTTGGCAACGACAACGATGGCAGGAATACGACCACGGGGTATTAGGAGGTAGGTATGGAATTAATAATTATTGACGAGATGGTAGACAAAGAATCATTACTCCGAAACCTGAAGAAATGTAAACTTAACCCTTTAATTGAACAATTCAGGTATACCGTTTGTGATGAACCGTGGATTACCAAGGAAGATGTTGAGAGATGGAGGAAGGATGCTAAAAAAGCTGATCTGTAGACTGTTTAGGCAGAAATCAATATTGCGGCCCTTACGATATCCGCCTAATGTTAAATGGGAAGGGGGAAGGCTGGTGGCCTTGGGCGACATAAAAATAGGCGCCCCGGTATTTATAAGGGAAGACAATGGCTAAAGACCTCAGTACCATACTACAAGCAGTAAACGTCGCATCTCTCTTGGCCGAAGATGAAGACCGTCTGAACAAGATCAGTCGGCAAGCCTATGAAGGATACGAAGGCGATAAGGATAGTTGCCGGGAGTGGCTTGGTCGGAACGAAGAGGGCATGAAGCTGGCAATGCAGATAAAAGGGGCAGAGAGGTCAAAGCCTTTTCAGGGGTCGGCCAATGTCATGTACCCCGGCATCGGTTCAGCGGCCATGCAATTCTCTGCCCGGGCCTACCCCAACCTTATCCCCGGACGTGAAATTGTCAAAGGGCGGGTAATAGGGAAAGACGCGGATGGAGAAAAAGCGAATAAAGCCGCGCGCATAGCGACCCACATGAACTGGCAACTGAATGAAGAAATGGTGGAATGGAAAGAGGAAACCGATCGCCTGCTTACCGTCATTCCAATAACCGGTTCTTGCTTCAAGGAAACCTACTGGAGCGTGGGCCTGCGGCGAATCGTCAGCCATTACTACCCCCCCAATGAAATCATTATGCACTACAAGGCCCGGAGCATGGAGACTGTACCCCGGATAACCAAGCGATACGATCTCTACCCCTACCAAATAACCGAGCGCATTAGGGCCGGTACGTTTATCAAGTTTGATGTCAATGAAGCCACGGCCCAAAAAGACGAAGAGGGGTATGGGAAAGATATTACACCGTACAAGTCGGGGGATGAACATAAACCGCATCTATTTTTGCAGCAACATTGCTTTTTAGACCTCGATGGCGACGGATACCCTGAACCATACGTTGCTAATATCCATTATGATACCAAGCAAATTGTAAGGATTGCCCCCCGCTTCAGAGTGTCGGATATAGAATATGGCGGCAAAGACGATAGTAAGGTTCTAAGGATAGCGGCACAACAACACTATACCATGTTCACTTTTATGCCCAGCCCCGATGGTTCAATATACGGTTCAGGGTTTGGGAGCCAACTCGCCCCCCTCAACCATGTGATTAATAGTGTCCTCAATATGATATTGGACGCCGGGACGCTCAGTAATAGCCAGGGCGGCTTTATGAGCAACCAGCTACAGTTCAACACTTCTAAGGCAAGCGGCCCCATAAAGTTCGGACTTGGGGAATTTAAACGGGTGATGTCCTCGGGAGACGACCTGAGAAAGAACATCGTTCCCCTCAATGAGTTTTTCAAGGAACCCTCTCCCGTACTGTTTAATCTCCTTGGTTTCATGGTGCAGGCATTGGATAGAGAAAGCTCAGTTTCGGAATTAATGTCAGGGGAGCAGTCTATCCATAATGAAC
>LAZR01001678.1_pt1 | contig 13755 bp, 9 predicted proteins | sample 329461 | NCBI WGS metagenome assembly LAZR01 (sample SAMN03002196, study PRJNA259156) | marine sediment metagenome | biome: sea floor; feature: Hydrothermal impacted sediments; material: marine sediment; isolation source: Loki non-amplified sample from Loki's castle hydrothermal vent sediment ...
AATTCTTAAGTTTACAAGTTACGGATCGAAAAAAAGCTTTTTCTTTATGAAACTAGCGACATTAATGAATCTAAAGAAGTTGAAGAAAAAAATAGGGGGGTATGATTTCTTAACTTGCGAGTAGGCGCTTTAAATTAAGTATTCTAACAAAATTGGAGGCGTTTTTAGAGATTTTCTCCAATTTCCAAAGAGGTTTTGCTTTTGGTGAGGATATAATTTTAAGAGCGTGTACTGATCTTAGCTCGTCAAGAAGCTCATCATAGCTTACTAGTATCGATTTTCTTGTTAATTTTAACCTGAGTAGTGATAATAAGAGCAGAGAAATCACGCACAAGTATACATGGGCTCGAACAGAAGTATCGGCGTGATGAAACATTGGGCGAATAGCAATGCTAGTTGGACTTTTCATGTTCCGAAAAGCGTGTTCCACGATGTATTGCTCTCTATACCCCCAAATAACCGCCTCAGGTGTCCACTCTTCACGATTAGTAAATAAAATCGTACGCCCTAGGGTCTCTTCGTGTGTTTTTCTGGCTTTTTCGTCAATTGATACGGTTAGAGTCATGTTTTTATCCGTGCCCAGAAGTTCGGTAATAATTACATCCGCAAAGGGTCTTTTTCCAACCATGAATTTCAATTTCTTCTCAACTGCTTCCATTTTAGACCACTTCTTTACATTCAAGCGGTCTTTAAAGTACTCCTTTATTTTGCCTACCCTTTTTTCAAGGTTTTCGTTGAATTTAATGGCGTGATTTTTCTGTTTTTTCGGATCAAGAACAACGTAGAGAACCCGAACTTTTCCATAAATCTTCTTAGTTGTCTTCAAGTATTCGACCGCCTTTTTAGTCATTGGTAATACCGTCTTGGTGAATTCCTCCTGGAGCACGCTGAGAAGCTCTTTATGAGATGAATTTCTTCGGGAGGCAATAAACCCAAGCCCTACTTCGTCGATGGCGGCAAAAGCTTCCTTGGAATGGTTTCCTTTATCAAACACCAATGTAATACGCTTGGGATTCCGACTAAGAGCAAGTAGTCGGTCTGCGATTCGTTGCGGCACTTGTTTGAATTCTTTTGCATCTTGAATGTTTCCTGCGTAAGTTTCGTGCATCAAGGGTATTCCCGATTCTCGAGCACATAGAAGTGAATAATTGACGAGACGGCACCCATTTCGATTTTCTTTGGATTTGCCAAATTGAAGTAACCCCCTTCCTTCGTCTCCCTTAGAGAACGTAAAAAAGTTTGTAGGGTCGTAAAACAAGCTGTCAAGATCGAGGTCATATTTATCGACCACGGACTTCCCAAGAGCAAGCTCAATTTGTGCAAGAATCTCTTTACTTAGATATTGAAAGTGGTTCCAATAGGTCTGGGCATTCAGAACCTTGGAATCCACGTTGTATCTCGTGGAGAGCCAATCTTTATCATACCACCGTTTTAATTTAGATTTTGAACAAGGAGCAATGCAGCGATTTATCGCGGCAATGGTAATGTACTCACCTAAGGATAAATTCTGTTTCCTCTCTTTTCCTGTTTGGTCGTCAATAATCCCTGCTAAATTGATCTCCTCAGCTATTTGCCACAAAGCTGCGGAACCACCGAATTCAATGGTTTGTACCTCTATTTTATCAAGATGCTTTGTAAGAAAACTGTTAAAATCGAGGTCTTTGAGTCTATCTTCCGAACCTAAATATTTTTGCCAAAGACGGCGGGATCTACCGTTAATCCACGCAGATTGTTCTAAGTAAAGGTAATATTTCCCGCTTTTTTTCTTACGAGTTAAATATACCATAATAAATATATAGGGGAGTAGGTTTATAAATTTTTCGACCGAAAAGAATCATTAATATTTGAAAAGCATTAATATTAAATCTTAAATAAGGGGAGTATGAAATAGAATAGATTCAACTTAAATTGAATTAAAATAATAGGGATTTATACCCCGACAGAAATCATATTCACTAGTTCTAAATTATTAAAACTCACTAAAAATTATGTCGGAATAGGGATTATTGGAGATAAAAAAAAGATTTAAAATTTTTGAATAACTTGTAAACTTAAGAATTTATACAACTTAGTTTGAAATTTATGATTGAGAAGAGAGATATGATTTAATGAATTTAATCAATGAAATACTATATCAATCCTTTAGATTATAATAAACCTTTACTCTATTCAGAAATAAATAAGTTAGTCTCCTTATTTTCTTTATGATAGCACAATTTAAGACCAAAGGAAAAAGACCATATACACCTGAACAAATAGAATTAAACACAAGAAGTTTCCCCTAATAAAAGATCAAAAAAAAGTTTCGTAATATTGATTTATATTATTAAATTTTGTTAATTATTCAATTGTGTTGATATTAGTTTTCTTTGTATTTCAAATATTGGGTGTTTAAAATCGAAACTCAGTACAAATTTAAAATCTGTATATTTGGTGATGGGGGAGTAGGTAAATCGACCTTAATCCGTAGATTCTCTACAGGGATATTCGATAACGATCTCAAAATGACCATTGGAGCTGATTTTAGTGTTAAACATTGAAGTAGATGGTAGAAAAATAACACTTCGAATATGGGATTTTGCAGGAGAAGAACGTTTTCGTGTTCTCCTTCCCGCCTTCGCAAAGGGGGCTGACGGAGGTATATTCATGTATGATACAACCCGTTTTTCTAGCCTTGGTCAAATTAGAGATTGGTTGTCAATTTTCGAATATTTTATAGCAGAAGATAAAGTTAAGATCCCTATTATTATGGTAGGAAGTAAAATTGATCTTGAAGAAAAAAGATCAGTGCCCTCTGAAGATGCCGAGGAATTATCAAGGAATTTTGATTTAAAAGGTTATTTTGAATGTTCTTCTAAAACAGGAGAAAGAGTAGAGGATATTTTCGAAAATCTTGCGAAGAAGATTATAGAAAATAAGGATTAGATTCTATAATCCTTTTCAATTTTCCTCAATTGACTTCAATATCAATATGATATATTTAGTATATAATTTTGAATTATAATTTAATCTGTACATAAACTAGGAGTAATTATAATGATAAGAGATACTCGCTTCACCAGAGCTGAAGGAAAGGTTTTAATGCTTGGAAATGAAGCACTTGTAAGAGGTTGTCTTGAAGCTGGTGTTTCATATGTTTCACAATATCCCGGAACGCCGACTAGTGACATTGGGGAATATTTTCATCAAGTAATTAGAGATGATTCCGAAATTGGTGAATACTTAATACATCATTGGGCTGTAAATGAAGCCGTTGCAACTTCAGCGTGCGCAGGAGTTTCTTGGACAGGTTGTAGAACCTTTAACCCAATGAAACATGTAGGTTTAAACGTTGCCAGCGATGCCTTGAGCGTGATTGCTTTAAACGGTCCGAATCCAGGAGGAATGGTAATTTCCGTTGGTTCAGACCCAGGGTCATTAGGATCACATCAAGAACAAAATGAACGTTTCTATGCTTGGATGCTTCACTTACCTACACTCGAGCCACACACTCCTCAAGAGTGTAAGGATTGGGTTAAACTTGCTTTTGAACTCTCTGAGAAGTTTGATTTAGTTATCAACGTCCGAACATCAACAAGAAGTGCACATTCGAGAGGTTTTGTTGAACTCGGACCTTTAATAAAAGGGAAAAAAAAAGGAGAATTCATCAGGAATATCCCAAAATTCAATTCATTACCTCCCCATGCGATTAATAATCATGTAAGATTATACGAAAGAATAGAAAAGCTTAGAGAAATTATTCCTGAGTTAGGATTAAATAAAATCATAAATGGGGAAAATAATATTGGGATAATAACAAGTGGGATGCCTTTTGGATATGCAATAGAGGCATTAAATCAATTAGAATTGGGAGATGTTCCCATATTAAAACTTGGGTTGATTTTTCCCTTAAATCATGCTCAAATAATTAGTTATATCCAAAAACTTAAGAAAGTAATAATAATAGAAGAATTAGAACCATTTTTAGAAGTTAAAATTGCTGAAATTGCTCAAAAATACAAAATTAATGTTGAGATAATCGGTCAGAAATATTTTCCAAAACATAATGAGTATTCCACCGGATTAGTTACTACTTGTCTGGCTGAAATTTTTGGCAAAAAACCTAATGAAAAAATAACAAATGCTCTTGATTATTTTAACTCATACAAAGAAATAATTCCTAGTAGGTTTCCCACATTTTGTGCTGGTTGTCCTGAACGAGCAACTCTCTATTCGATTTTAAAAGCAACTAACAATTTAGAAAATACAGTAATTTGTGGAGATATCGGATGTTATGTGATGTCTTTTTTTCCACCACAACAATGTTCCGATCTGGTAATTTGCATGTCGGGAGGTTTAAGCTCTGCTATTGGAATGTCTACTAAAACTGATCAAAAGGTGATAGCCTTTATTGGTGATTCTACCTTCTTTCATACTGGCATGGCCCCATTGGCTGAAGCAGTCGGGTATAACTCGAATTTATTACTTATTATATTTGAAAATTCATGGACGGCAATGACAGGGCACCAAGATGACGTCCTTCGACAATTAATAAACCGAGGATTTTCAATTGAAAAAATTTGTAGAGCTATTGGAGTACCTTGGCTTAAAGTTGGAGACTCTTACCACCCCAAAAAACTAACCCGTACTATAGAAGAAGCACTTGAATCTAAAGGATTTAAGGTTATAATTATCAAGAGGGAATGTGGACTACAAGCACATAGGTGGAGAACGTCTCAAATTAAATCTCTTCAAGCAGAAGGTGAAAAAGTTCAGGATGTTTCTTATTTTATTGGCGGATGCTCAATGTGTCATGTCTGCAGTCGAACCTTGAGCTGTCCAGCAATCAGGAGAGTTAAAAATGAAGGAATTGAAGAGATGCAAATAGATCAAGATAGATGTATAAAATGTGGAGTTTGCTATGAAGTTTGCCCGAACGGGGCAATTAGAAAATCTATTATTAATGTATTTGGAGAGGAGGTACCATTTCGTGAAGTTTAAAGAAACTGACATAATAAATATTGTTATTGCTGGAACTGCTGGTCAGGGTGTAATAACTCTTAAAAGATTGATTGAATTTGCTGCTCAAAAAGCTGGTATTGAAAATTGCTTCGGAGCCGAGCAACATGGCCTTGCGCAACGAGAGGGAGCAATAATCAGTCACACACGCTATCAAAAACGATTAACTGAGAATCCTAGATATAATTTACAGTCATCATTAATTTGTTATGGGGATGCAGATCTTTATATATGCATAGAACCCGTTGAGGCTTTACGCCAAGGAATGTACGCATCGAATAAAACGGTTTTTGCTCTTAACACCCACACTATACCTGGAATAATGAATACAGCAGCTTTAGAAGATTATCCTTCTTTAGAAAAAATAATAGAAATTTTAAATAAATATACTGATAAAATTTATTATTTTAATGCAACCGAACTAGCACTTCATGAGTTTCATCAAAATCAACAAGTTAATATTATGATGCTTGGGTTTGCTATAAAGACGGGCAAATTACCATTCATTGAAATTGAACATTACGAAGAAGTAATCAAAGAATGGCTGAGAAACCCAGATTTAAATATTAAAGCTTTACACCTAGGTGTGGAAAAAGGAAAAGAATTAGTTCAAAATTAATGATTGAAATAATATTAATCTCTATTTTGATTTATAAGTTTCTTCAACTCTTTTAGCAAAACTCCCTAATTTCTCATTTACTTTTTGATCATTCTTGAAAATTCTTTTAAAGAATCTACCAGTATTTTTACTCCAGCTTGCTGGACTAAATCCTAATCCTTCATCCTCATTAATCCATATTTCTTTTAATCTCCACCCCCTCTTCCGTATTTGGGAGTGACACTTCAGCAAAGCGGAGTCAGTGCCGCATTGTCACCGAAGGATCCAAATTTACAATGCAGCACAATCGCAACGGCGCGAGTTCCGTATTAGGTTGCGATTGGGCATTTACATACTTCTGTAACTTTCAAAATGAAACTGGAAAAGTTAGTTGTAAAGGTAAACTTTTTATTTAGTTAAACTTCTTATTTTCTTCATGATAAATAAGAAATTCTTTCTTATTACTGGATTAGCAAATATAATTTCTGCGCTATTTTTGTTATTATTTGGTTTTTATATGCAATTTTGCTACCTATAAATGAAATTCCTGCAAATTATCATTTATTGATTCTTGATCCTGAATGGCTTCTTGTAAATGGTTTAGGAGTTATTGGATTTGTTTTAGCATTAGTGGGTATTTTAGGGATATTCTTCAAACAATTTAATGATCTAACAGAGTTAGGAATGGCTGGTTTCTTGATAACTTTTGTAGGACAAGTATTATATAATGCTGGTATATATTATGAAACATTTATTTGGCCGGTTCTTGCAAAAAGCAATATTAATCTAGTTAATTTAACTAATGGCCCTATTTATTCTAATCCCGTCTTTTTCATAATGTTGATATTGGCAGGTAGTATGTATGCTATAGGATTTCTTATTTTCGGATATTCAACTTATAAGACTAAGTCTTTTCCTAAATGGGCAATTCCTATTCTTGTAGTTGGAGTAGTTTTGTTTACTCCAGGTTTTTTCCCTTACATCGTACGAACTGTGGGAATTATTGTGTATGCGGGAGGATTAATTTGGGTGGGATTTATGTTAATTAAACAAGAATAGGAAATTATTATTGTTGTTGAATTCTATTCTTTATTCTCTCAAAAACTAGGTTATTGTTCTTATTTGGGCATCACTGACTCTCATTGGTGTATTTATTTCTGCTGCGAGAGAAAAAGAAAAACTCTTGAGGGGCTTTGGAGTAATAATAATCTTATTGTTAGTTCCTTTAATTATTGTTTTCATAGATTATTTAGTGATCGGTTTACATCAATCGGGATAGTTTAAGAGAATACGATTGGATTAGTTTCAATCGATAAAGATTGGTCATCAATGAGACTTAAAATCAATGACTAAACCATAAATAGTATAAAATATCAAAGTTAGATGCTGTTAGAAGCTTAGTATGAAGATTAGGTTCTTTTTATAACCTTAACTAAACCTTTTTTACGGAGGTGTTCCATCATTTCTTCTATTTCTTCTACGCTTTTTTGAGCTGTTGAAGCTACTTGCTCAATTGTATTCATACCATCGCATATTTTAAGTACTTTAAATTGCTCTTTTGTGAGCATTCCAAGCTGTACAGCCATGGGTGAGATATCTTTTACAATAACAGGAATACGTACTTCTCCTCCTGCCTGTAATGTTTCTGCTCCAATATCTTTAGTGCTTGGTGATTCTCCGAAAAATGATTTAACTCCTGTGATTTCGTAATCATCATTAATATAGACATAAATGGTGTGTTCCTCTCCAGAAGTATCATCGGGATCTTCTAAATCTGGGGTCTGATTAGAGTGTTTATATTCTTTGGTGTATATACTCATTTGAAGTCCGTCAATAATTTCATTTTTATCAATATTTAAAGCAATCATATCTTCACATATACCACACCAAGCCCATGCTTCAATAAGTTTGAAATATTTCTTTACTTTATTTTCCGGCATCACAAATCAAGAATAATTGTAATTTTTAAAATCATATAAGAATATGCAAACTAGGGTGTTTGGCAATATATATTTTCTTTAATTAATTTTTGACAATAAAGGGATATAAACTTTTTTCTCCATCTCACCTTCAAAACCAAAAATAATTAAAGTTATTACATATTATAAAATCCAAGTTCTAGCATAGTTGTAATTGATACTTTCATGAGTTCCTATAAGAAAAACGTTTGTTACGGATGTGGGAGGCCAATCGCGCCATTTGAAGCTGCTGTACATTTTCCCTGCCCCCAATGCGGAGATGTCACCATTTGGAGATGCGAGCGTTGTAGAGTAATGGGTAAAACTTATAAATGCTTGAAATGTGATTTTTGTGGCCCTTAAATTTGAGGAGATAAACCAGAGCCACTTGATCTTATGTAAGGATCGAGATAAAACCACTTCGGTGTTTTTAGCGAAAATTTAAAAAGCTGAGATGTTTTAAAATGGAAGAATTTATAGCATTAATCGATGTAATTCCCGAGGATATCGATATAGAGTTTGAAAAATTTGTAGATACATTAAAAGAAGTATTACCTGATTCTTGCATTCTTGAGCGATATGAAGTTATGCCGGTCGCTTTTGGTTTAGAAAAAGCGAGAGTTCGTGTAAGATACCCTGCAGAATGGGGTGGTACAGATAAACTTGAAGAGTTATTTGGCAAAGTTAAAGGTATACAAGGTATTGAAGCCATAGCGTTTTCTAAAGCCTAAAATTTTAGGCTTTTATCAAACAGTTCTTTTGAAAAGCTTATCTAATTCCTTGTATGAAATAAATTTTAAAGTTGGTCTTCCATGTGCACAATGGTATGAATCTTTACATGCCGCTAATTCAACCAATAAATTTCTTATAACCTTTAATGATAAGTCATCTCCTCCCCTTATACTTTTGTGGCATGCTAAATAATTTATAATTTCTTCTTTTACTTCCTTAAAACTTTTATCTTTACCTATTTCAGTAATGTCGCTAATTATTTCTTTTATAATATTAATATCAGGAAGTTTATTCATGATAGTAGGAATTTCTCTTAGGATGAATGTGTTTCCACCGAAGGGTTCAAATTTAAATCCTAATCTCTTGATTTCATCTAACGTATCTTCTAAAAAAACTTTTTCACTTGGAGAAACTTCGATTTTTAATGGTTGGATTAATTTTTGTTTGAAGATTTTCGCATTTTCATATGTAGCAAGAAGCTTTTCTTTTTTAATACGCTCCGCCGCAGCATGCTGATCTAATATAAATAAACCTTCTTCGCTACTTTCATTCATTCCCTCCAAAACAACGTAAACTTTGTTGTTCAGTTGACCTGTAGAAGATATTAATCGTAATTTAGGAAAACCCTTTGAAATTATATATTTACCTCTTAGATAGGAGTCTGGAAAAGATTTTTTTTCAAACCGTTGCCCTACTATCTGATCCATTAAATCTAATTGTACACTTTCTTCAGATGATTCCTCTTTTTCGGTTAAAACTTCTACGCTTTCTAACTCTGCGTTATTTTTAGCTATTAAATCCTCTGATTTATCTATATCAATTTCATTAGAGTGAACGAAATTCTTTAAATCTGTAGATATATATTTAGCTTCTTCTTCAATGAATTTTTCCTCAATGAAACTACGGATAATGTTGTAAACTTTATTATATAATAACTCTTCTTTTTCAAATCTAACATGGAGTTTCTTAGGGTGAACATTAAAATCGACAACAGAAGGATCAAGTTCTAAGAATACAATAAAAAAGGGAAATTTATTTACCATTAAGGTTCCCTCATATCCTTCTTTAATTGCTCTAAACAAAACATCACTAATAACATAACGATCGTTAATGAAAACGCTTGAATAATTCCTTCCTTTTTTTGCAATTTGTGGATGCCCTAACAATCCTTTTATCCTCACATAAGAATCTTCTTGCCCCTTATAATCCATAGGTTCCATATATTTTGCTATATTTTTCCCATAAATATGAAAAACAGTAGTTTTTAAATCATTCTGAGCGGGACAATTCAAGATATCAAGGTCATTATGACGATAAATAATATGGAGTTCAGGAAAAGCTAGAGAATACCTTTGGATAATATCAGTTATATGGCTAAGCTCAGTGGAATCTTTTTTAAGAAATTTCTGCCTTGCTGGAATATTAAAAAATAAATTTTTCACCTTAATATCAGTCCCTATCTGACATGAAACCTCTTTTTTCTCCTTAATTTTTCCACCTTCAAGGTGTAATTGCACTCCTCTTTCATTTTGCTTAGTTCGAGAGGTAATCTCAAGATGACTTACAGTAGCTATGCTCGCAAGTGCTTCTCCTCTAAAACCTAAAGTTGAGAGTGTTTCAAGATCTTTAATACTTCTAATTTTACTACTTGTATGTCTTTCAAAAGCGATTTCGATATCTTCTGGAGAAATTCCTACTCCATTATCAATTACATGAATCAGAACTTTACCCGCTTTTTTGATAATTATTCTGATTTCGCTAGCCTGAGCATCTATACTGTTTTCAATAAGTTCTTTTACAATATTTGCAGGTCTTTCAACCACTTCCCCAGCCGCGATTTTCTCAGCATTTTCTATTCTCCTAATCCTCACAGTACTCACCTTCACATTAATCATATTGCAATTTCTACCAATGAAATCTATTTCCAATAAAGTTATTATATTTCAAATTACATTCAAATTTAAAATAGTACTCTATTAAAGTTTAAATAAATCGAATAAGAAAATCTTCTTTTGTTATGAAGGATGAGAAAGAATATCCAATTCACAAATACGTTATTTATATCATTACATTAATCTCAATATCGTATATCATTTTGAGGATACTCTTATATTATTTTGATGTTTTACCTTGGATTAAAGAAACTAAAGACATTGATTTTAAAATCCTTATTGAGGGTATGGATAATGGACTTATTAACTTCTATGAAGATATAGGTATATCGGATTGGCCTCCTTATTATCTTTATTTTTGGTATTTCTTATTTTTCCCCGTATATATCATTCCTACTGATGGTTTAATAGGTGTATATGTTTGGGATGCTTTTAGATTGATACTTACGATAGTAGTTGTAAATAAATCAGCAAAAGTATTTAAACAAAAAAAAAATTTATTAATCTTTTACATCTTTACCATAGTTGGTTATAGTATTGATGCGTATTATAATAATGTCAATTTCCTTATTGTTTTCTTCCTATTTTACTCATTTATTTATATAGGAAAAGATAAAATGTGGATCGCGGGAATTCTTTTTACTCTGTCGACATTCAAAATTACAGCGATTTTATTTCTCCCAGTATTATTACTCTCTAAAAAAATTAAAGTAAGGGATCTCATCTATTTTATAATACCTTTTGTTTTAATTTGTATTCCTTACATAATTTTTCCAGACTACCTTTTCCAAATGACATCGAATTGGCTTTATAGTGATACAGAAATACAAGGACTTCTGATAATTGAGTCTATTTTTTGGAAAGCCTTGCAACCTTCACATTTAATGTTTATAGCTTTGTTATTGATAATATTTCTGGAAAGCATTAATATCGAAAAAAAAAGGAATGTTTATCGATTAATATTGGTTTCCATTATAACAATATATTACATCTACTTAACTATAATTGTTTTTATTATTCCAGCTTTATAGTTTAGCTAGATTTATATGTATTTATTAATTTCATTTTTAAATTCAAGCAATTTCTGTTTCAAATCATCCTTAGATAGGCTGCTTAAATCAACTTCAATAAAGTTATCAACAAATTTTTTTAACTTTTCTTCTAACATACTATCTCTTTTTATAGGAGATCCAAATAAATTTGTTTGTACATATTTTTTCTTTTTTGAATCAAATTTTTGAGAGATTTTAGCTTTCTTTAAATTTAATTTCTCTAATTCCTCAATTAATTTTGTCTTATCTTCTATCTCCCTTTCTTTTTTTGATAAATCTTCTCGTTTTTTATCCAATATTTCATTTAGTCTATCTAATTCAGTATTAAATTCTTTGAGTTTATGTTTTTTGCCGTCAATAACCTTATCATAAATTTTATTCGTTGATTTATTGTTACCGTTTTCCTTAACTGTGGTTCTAAAAGAATCTCTTTTTTCTATTTGTTCTAAAATCTCAAATGCTCTTATTATAACATCGTCAGGAATACCGGCTAATTTTGCTACGTGAATACCATATGATTTATCTGTACTACCTATTTTTAGCTTTCTAACGAAGTTTATGCTTCCATCACTGTTTTCTATGATGTCTAAATGATAATTTTTTACTCCTGGTAGGTCAATTTCTGTTAATTGATGATAATGAGTACTAAATAGAGTCTTGATCTTTAATTCATGCAGTTTTTCTAGCGTAGCCATCGCAATACTCTGCCCATCGCTAGTGGAAGTTCCCCTACCAAGTTCGTCGATAATAATAAGACTTTTGGGAGTAGCATAATTAAGAATCTTTGCCGTTTCTGTCATTTCAATCATAAATGTGCTTAATTTTCTAGCAAGATCATCTGAAGCCCCTATTCTTGTAAAGATATGATCAATAATTCCCATACTTGCGGATTTTGCTGGCACAAAACTTCCCATCTGGGCGATAATACATATAAGTGCAATTTGACGAAGAAATGTGCTTTTTCCTGCCATGTTTGGTCCGGTTATGATTAATAGGTGTTCATTTTCAGTATCTAAATAACAATCATTCGGAATAAATTTATCAGAAATGTTGATATGCTCAACTACAGGGTGTCTTCCTTGTTTTATTATAATTTTATCATCTTCCGTTATTTTTGGGCGGCAGTAATCATATTTTTCAGCTATTTCCGCAAAGCATGTCAACACATCAATAATAGCAATATTCTTGGTAGTTTCTAAGATTTTTCTGGTTTCCTTAACGACAGTGTCACGTATGTTACAAAAGATTTCATATTCAAGATCGTTATTTTTTTCCTCAGCAGCAATTATTTTTTCTTCCAATTCTTTCAATTTTTCAGTAGTAAATCGTTTTGCGTTTTTTAGAGTTGCTCTTTCGTTATAATCTTCAGGAATTTTCGATATTAAATCTAGAGCTCTATTTGTTATCTGAATATAATATCCCATAATATTATTGTGTCCTACTTTTAACCCTGAAGTTAAATTCCACCTCCTTTTTTGCTCCTCTTCATATCTTAGTATATAAGTCATACCATTATTCAAGATATCTCTTAAATCGTCAAGTTTTTCATTGAATCCATCTTTAATTATATTTCCTTCTTTGACCGTTATTGGTGAATCCTCTTTAATCGTTGCTTCAATTAAACTCCTAGTTTCTTTAAAATCATTAATAATTGCTAAAAACTGTGAGATTTCGGGAATTTCTGCTTTTTCAAGCAAAATACGTATTTTAGGGATGTTTTCTAAAGAGTTTTTTATATTAATTAAATCTCGAGCATTTGTTCGTGTCGTGTAATTAACGCGATTGATGAATCTTTCAAGATCTCCAATATAACTTAATTCTTCTCGTAAATCCGACCTTAAAAAGATATCATCTTTGAATTTTTGGACGATATTTAACCGACGTGTGATTTCTTCCCTGTTTAAAAGAGGTTGTAGTATAATCTTTTTTAGTAACCTTGCACCCATTGGCGTATGGGTTTGATTGAAAACAGAAAATAAAGTTGAGTCCTTACCTCTCTCCCATAAAGAAGTTACTAACTCCAAGTTTCGTTGAGTAATATAGTCTAAATGTAAATTGTTTGATTCGTGCAACAAATTTATTTTAAAAATGTTAGGAATTATATCTCTCTGAGTTTCTTTAAGGAAAGCAAGAAGGCCTCCAGCTGATTGTATTGCAAGTTTGGATCCTTCTAATCCAAATCCTTCTAAATTAGAAATTTTAAAATGGCGAGTGATTAGAGTGTATGATTCCTCAAAATTAAAGACATAATCATCATAAGTTTTTATTATCGCCTTAGTTAAGTCAGTAATGTGAAGAAAAAGCCTTTCATCACGTTTAAGTTCTGAGGGAATAATTAATTCAACCGGGTCGTATTGAGAAAAGATACTCAATAGTTTTTCTAAAGGATCATTATCTTTAGAAGAAAATTCTGTAGTTAAGAACTCTCCAGTAGATATGTCTGCAAAAGCAATTCCAAATCCACCTTTTTCTTTGACTAATGATGCAATATAATTATTATCATTCGACTTAAGCATGTTTCCATC
>LAZR01001679.1_pt1 | contig 13753 bp, 14 predicted proteins | sample 329461 | NCBI WGS metagenome assembly LAZR01 (sample SAMN03002196, study PRJNA259156) | marine sediment metagenome | biome: sea floor; feature: Hydrothermal impacted sediments; material: marine sediment; isolation source: Loki non-amplified sample from Loki's castle hydrothermal vent sediment ...
TGAGGATCGCTTCAATGCGTGACTGTATCTAAAACCCGCATGGGCCAGACCAGATACACAAAGTTCATGACACTCCCGATCCAAGTGTTGTTGGGCCATGCGAAACTGGAGACAACAACGATCTATACCAAGGTGGCCACCAAGACGATCCAGAGTGTGACCAGCCCGCTTGATCTGTTGAAGCGGCGAGAGGCCGGTCCCGGTTAAGTCGGGCCATCATGCCCCGCCCCAAACTGGAGGTCGCGAACATCTTCCGCGCCCATGGCGGTGCCTATCGTCGTGAACAAACAGGGCACCTGAACCTGCCACAGCTGAAGGTGATGTCGGCGATTGAGAATTGCCGCACGGCAGCCCTCGGCGGTCACGTTGCGGCTTGCACAAAATGTGACCATCAGCACATCGCATATAACTCGTGTCGCAATCGCCACTGCCCAAAGTGCCAGGGCGCTGCGGCGCAGGACTGGATGCAGGCACGGATGGAAGACCTCTTGCCCGTCCAATACTTCCACGTGGTCTTCTCTTTACCGTCGCAAATCGCCGACATTGCCTATCAGAACAAGGCCGCGGTCTACGGCCTGTTGTTCAAGGCATCATCCGAGACGCTTCGGATCATCGCAGCCGATCCCAAACATCTTGGCGCAAAGATAGGCATGACATCGGTGCTGCATACATGGGGCTCGGCGATGACGCACCATCCCCATGTCCACGTTGTTGTCCCGGGCGGCGGCTTGTCATCCGACGGTCAGCGTTGGGTCGCCTGCCGCAAAGGGTTCCTCGTATCAGTGAAAGTCCTGTCACGGTTATTCCGCCGCCTGTTCCTCGAAGGGTTGGCCAAGCTGCACAAAGAGGGCAAGCTGGCGTTCTTTGGCAACCTGTCAAAGCTGGCCGATCCCGATGCCTTCGCATCACACCTTGCACCACTGCGCAAAATAAACTGGGTCGTTTATGCCAAACAACCCTTCGGCGGACCCGAAACCGTGTTGGCCTATCTGAGCCGCTACACGCACCGGATCGCGATCTCAAATCACCGTTTGGTCAGCGCCGATGCCAGTACCGTGGCCTTCCGCTGGAAAGACTACCGTATCAAAAAGGGAGACCGGATGAAGGTCATGCGCCTGACCACGGATGAGTTTATTCGCCGGTTCCTGATCCATGTCTTGCCCTCTGGCTTCCATCGTATCCGCCACACTGGCTTCCTCGCGAATGGCATTCGCCGAGACAGGATCGCAAAGATCAAGTTTTTGCTTGATGCCGAACCAGAACCCACTCAAATGCCGGACGAAGCAACAAACTCCGAACCCGACGATCCGCCCGTGCATCAGCCTTGCCCCAAATGCGGTGGTGCGATGATCATAGTTGAGATCTTCCTGCGCGGCCAAACACCCAAATCCCGCGCTCCGCCATGGGAGGACGCCGCATGATACAACTAGAAAATCCGACCTTGCCTTGCGCAGACGCCGGACCAGTCAGTGCGGCCCTCTCAAAAACCCCGATGCCACATCACGCCTGCGGCGGCATCATGGGACACCAAATGGCAAAGTCATGCTGGGTAAATAAACCGGCAAACGCCGCCCGTCGTCAAAATCCCGCTCGCTCTGCGCATCAAACGCTGCAGCAGTAACGCACAATCCCCATAGTAACGAAACCCGCCCGCGCTTTCCTCCTTGTCGGATTTGTCGCCGCTGCAGCTCGCGCTGACAGCAGCCACAAACCTTAGACTTTGCTGCCGTTCGGCGCTGTCATGCAGACGACCGCTTCATCCGAAAACCGCGTGCATGTTGTGAAAACGGAAAGTGTCAGGCGGTTTTGAACCAACTCAAGTAAGGCTGTCTTGATATGGACATTCAGGACGTGCCGCCGGAAATTTTTAGTGCAGCAAGGTGCGTTGCGTCGAAGAAGATGTCAATTTGGCCAATAGGGCGATGAGCTTGCCGAACTTGCCTCGGTAGGAATGATTTGGCATGCATAGATCAACCGATCGGATAAGAGGTCGATATCTATGAAACAGTTCATATGGTTAGTTTCTGGCATCGTCGTATTGGGAGGCGCAGTTGCTTCCTGCTCAAATAACGAACGCCTCTTATGCTTAAATCCAACAGGTTATTGTGGGGGAAGCAGCACGCCGGACCCTGATCGCATCGGGGGGCCGTCGTGGTTCCTTTGGCAATCCAGCGCCGAGGAAAGATTGGCGTATTACCGTGAGGAATGCTCAACCGGCACCATGCCGATGCCCTCCAACGATGTGACGACATGTGCGCTTGAGCGCATTAAGTATCAGACCCATTCAAATTGCGTTCAGTATTATCTGCCGCCGACCAGGCCCAAGGACGCGGCAGAGGAAGCGCAGCGCAACACGGCTTTTGAACGCTGCAAGCGCGATATTCTTGACCAGCATGGATTGTAACAATCGATCGGTGCCGTAAACGGCCCAGACCGTCCATTCCCAAGTTGTGCCGACGCCGCAGCGCAGGTGCAAAGGTGTGGAACGCGGACTTTTGAGGCCTTCGCAATCAGGCATCGCAGGTTTGCTTCCATCAGAGCAGTTTTGATCCGCTCACTTTCCGATCGGTATCCATATCTCGATATCGCCAATCCCTGTTTTCGTATTGAAACCTTCGCCATAGCGTTCCAGCTGCGGTGCATCGACCGGTTTGTATTCCGCTTCTGGCAGCCAGTCAGTGAAGATGGCTTTCCAAGTCCGCCCGATCTCGGCCACATGGCCCTCGTGCCGGAAAACGGCATAGGTTTGCGCGGCGATACGGAGGCCATCCAACTCTTTGGTGACATCCATGTATCGGCTGACTTCGACACCGGTGATGTAGTCGATATTGCCGTCGTCATCGCTGTTGCAGAGCACACCAAAGGCCACATCTCCCTTTTGGTTGTCGATATTTCCGATATGCGCTTGAAATGCTTGCCACTGGGACGGCATCTGCACACCCGTTTTGTCGTCGTAACGCTTCTTCAGCCCGACAATCAGCATCGCATCACCCTCTATAAGCCGGGGGCCAGATAGATTAGTTGAAGTGTCTTTCTCGTTGTTGTCCATCTTAATTGGCTCCACTATTAAAATAGTCTCAAGGGAGGGGTTTCTTCGGAACTGGTCCGGCGTAATCCCGAACTGTTCTTTGAACGCCCGCGTGAATGCCTCGTGAGAGTTGTAACCTGCACCAAGTGCTACATCGAGAATGCCACTGGACTCCATGACAAGCCGTTTTGCGGCTTCGCTGAGACGTCTGGCACGAACATACCGCATTACCGAGCGTCCCGCATAAATGCCGAACGCACGAACAAGATGGAATTTGGATAGCCCGGATGCCTGAGCTACATCGGCGAGCGATATCTCGCTGCCAAAGTGCATTTCTATATACCAGACTGCTCTACCGATCGGGTTCATCATTCTCTCTCACAAGCCACATTTAAGATGCAGGGTGTGGAAAGGGAATTCTTGACCGGGATTGCGGTGGTCCCGATCAGAAGAAATTGCTGAAGCGTTCTCGTACAAAACGCATCATCCGCGACATCGGGCTCTTTCCAGACCTTCGCCGCGCGATCCACAGAAGTCAGCACTGCGGGATGAAGCGGACACGTCGGTTAGAAACCTGAATGCCCGCTTTGTACCAGCTGTTACGACCTCCGGTTGGCTTGTCAGGACAGCTGGACTACCATTTCGATCTCGATTTTCAAATCTGGCCCGGCCAGCGCAGCGACTCCGATGCCAGTCAGACTTGGCTGTTCTCCATCGAGGAAATTCACAATCTGGGTCATCGCTATGGCCATCGTTTCGTCGTTCAACTCGGTCATATATACGCGCATCTGAACGATGTCGCGGTTGCCAGCATTTAGGGCTCGCAAAGCTCCACCAAGATTTGCAACAACCTGCTTGGTTTGTGCTTCAAGCGTTTCTGGCACGACAGAACCGTCCGCACCCCATGCCACCTGTCCCGAGACAAACGCTAATCTGCCCGGGTTGGCGATGGTAATCTGCGAATAACCCGCTTTCGCCGCATCGGGCAATGTGTCTGGGTTCATTCGAATGAGTGCGGTTGACATATCTTATCTCCTCGTTGTGCTTGATGGCTCCTTAGATATGGTAGATTTTAGGCGATCAGGATTCGGTAATGAGGCGAATAAATTTCGCCAATAAAAGGCACATGGCTGATTCAAAGGTAAATGACATTCTCGTCTTCCTGTCCGTCGTGGACACCGGAAGCTTCGCGTCTGGTGGAAAAGCTTTTGGCCTTTCCCGATCTACTGCTGGCAAAGCGGTGGCACGGCTCGAAGACAGGTACGGTGTGCGCCTTCTGAACCGCACAACCCGCGCAATCAGCCTGACTGAAGACGGGCAAAGGCTGTATCATAAGGGGCAAGCCATCCAAGCGGCGATTGCCAAAGCCGACACGAGCATGGCGGGCGCGGACGGAATTCCCAGCGGCACTCTTCGGATCGCAGCGGCAGACGCGCTTGGTCGGCGGATTTTGATGCCTGTCGTGAGAAAGTTCCAGCAAGAATGGCCGCAGGTTCGTTTCGAGATCAGTTTTTCCGACACCGTTAGCCACATCATCAAGGACGGCTTTGACCTTGCGGTTCGGGTCGGAGTCAATTCGCCGGACGTCTCGCTGATCTCGCGCACGCTGATGACCGACGGGCCGGTACTGTGCGCGTCACCTGCCTATTTGAAGGATCGCGAAGCACCTAAAAACATAGAACATCTGAGCACGCATGACCTTCTTCAGTTTTCAAGCGTCGGGCAACGCCAGGTCTGGGCCTTGCAGGATGCGTCGGGGTTCTGGAGCAACGCATCGGGACGGGTCCCCTTGCGGTTGGACAGCGCAGAGGCGCTCCGCGAGGCCGCGCTGGCTGGAATGGGGATTGCTCTTTTGCCGGGCATCCTCGTAAAGGACGACCTGGATGCGGGCTCCCTCATGCAAGTTTTACCGGATATCGAGACCGGCGAGGTTCCCATAGTGGCCCTGTACCCGCACAAAAGGTTTCTGGAACCACGCGTGCGGCAATTTATTGATATGTTGGCCGCTGACATGTCCGCTCGGAGATGACAAACCCGCCGTTCACTGCACGGTATCAGTCCGATAGGTCTGGGCTCGAAGCGGACCTCGGATGCGTTGCAGCATCCTGTGATATGCTGGTTCGGTCAACGTTGGGTTGTCGATGTGGGAGGGATTGGCAGATCGGAGGATCAGTCATGGAAACACCAAACTTACCTGCCATTCGCGCGCTTCGCCCCGCCTGGAACAAGGGCCGCATTGTCGGTCAGAAACGCCCATTAAAGCCAAAGCATGTCTGGGCGATCAGGGTTCGACTTGAGCTTGCCGAGAACCACCGCGATCTGGCGCTGTTCAACCTTGCCATCGACAGCAAGCTGCGCGGCTGTGATCTCGTGAAAATGAAAGTGATCGATGTCATGGCGTCCAGTCAGATCAAAGAGCGGGCGTCGGTGTTGCAAAGCAAAACCCAGAAAGCCGTGCGCTTCGAGATTTCCGAAGGGACGAGAGCCTCACTCGCGAAATGGATGGAAGATCCACTGATGGTTGGGTCTGAGTTCCTCTGGCCGGGTCGTTTTCACGAGCGGTTACACATCTCAACCCGCCAATATGCCCGGATTGTGCGGGACTGGGTTTCATCGATTGGACTGGAAGTGACTGCTTACGGCACCCACTCTATGCGGCGCACAAAAGTCACACAGATCTACAAGAAGACCGGCAACTTGCGCGCGGTCCAACTGCTGTTGGGACATACCAAGATGGATAGCACGGTGCGCTATCTTGGCGTTGATTTGGAAGACGCCCTCGCTATCGCGGAAGCCATCGAAATTTGAACGTTAGGGCCGTCTTCAGACGGCCCAAAGCCGACATTCAGACCTGGCTCCAATGCCGCACCGCGGCTTCCCCAGGCCTTCCATTCACGCATCGCGCAGCATTCTCGATTGGTGAAAGTTAGATGCGCGGACGAAAAATTAGTTCGCGGGGCAAGCGCAAATGAACACTTTTCGTGCGCCAGCGTCTTATCAATACCTATTAAGATGGAAACATGACCGGCGGAGGGGGGCCTATGCATGGCTGGGAAAGCTCAGGTGAGTAGTTCGTTTCCCGCAACTTTCATGGAAATGAAATGCAAGTTAGTCAATTTCTTCGATTTCGAGTACCTTGAGAATTCAGCAAATAAAAGAGAACCGCCGCAGTCACCAATTTTGCTCCGTATCACTCAAGCTGCAACGGTTAGGTCTGATGACCAAAAAAAACTAATGGAAGGCCATCTCAATGCCAGAACTCGCCGATCTCAAAGCACTTTTCATCAATACATCTCTCAAGCGCAAGCCATCGGAAAGTCATACCAAGTTGCTAATGAATGCATCTGGAAATATCATGGTGGAGCAAGGCGTATCGGTTGAACATTTGCATATGCTCAGCCACCAAATTCCGCCCGGTGTTTATCCCGACATGACAGAGCATGGATGGGACAAAGATGATTGGCCCGATATTTGGAAAATGGTCCTCGCAGCTGACATTCTCGTAATCGGCACGCCACTATGGTTGGGCGAAGAATCCTCAGTTTGTCGGATATTGATCGAGCGACTTTATGGAATGTCCGGGAAGGTGAACGACAAAGGTCAGTCAGTTTTTTATGGTAAAGTAGCGGGGTGCGTGGTTACGGGTAACGAGGACGGAATTAAACATGCCGCGATGACAATTGGTTACGCAATGAGCCATCTTGGCTACACGATTCCACCCCAAGCTGATTGTGGCTGGATCGGAGAGGCAGGGCCGGGCCCTTCGTATGGCGACGAAAAAGATGATGGTAGTCTTGTTGGATTCGACAATGAGTTTACTCAGCGGAACACCACAATTATGACGTGGAACCTGATGCACTTGGCTCGGATGTTGAAGAACGCTGGTGGGTATTCAAATCAGGGAAATGATCGCAATGCTTGGAAAACGGGTGCACGATTTGGTTTCGAGAACCCAGAATATCGAAGTTGATTGGGATCGAAACCGCGAGGTAGACTTACGCGGTTTTCATCATTGATGAACAAGTAACGCGTCCAAATATCGGCGATCGCCTTCTATGGCGTCAAAGTCCTAAGGCTTTCAACAAACCACATTGTACATTCTCCGTTTCGCATAGTGGAGGTTGAAAAAAACGATGCTCTTAAGGCCTTTGCTCGCATCGGCTTCGCAACTGACTGCCAGCCAGGAGTGTTCATCCGTACGGTCAACTTTGCTAAAAGCGCATTTTACAAAAAAATGTTAGCGCTAACTTCAGTTTTAACGTAAGCACAGTTAAAGTCTACCGGAATGAATGAAATCAGCTTGATGTCGGACCACACTGAGAATGACGCTGAAATCCTTCGTGCCCTCGCCAACGGTGAGCGCAGCGCTTTTGAAGCGCTTTACCGGCGGCACAATACGTCCATGGTGCGGGTTGCATCGGCGATATTGCGAAATCATGCGTCCGGCGAAGAGGTGGCGCACGAAACGTGGATCGCTGTATTGCGCAATATCAATGGTTTTGAAGGACGATCATCGCTCGCAGGTTGGATTTTCACCATTCTGTCGAACCGGGCAAAAACGCGTGTGAAACGCGACGGGCGTACTGTGGCGCTTGATATCTCGGATCAGGAAAATAACGCCGACGAAGCTTTTGACGCCCGTGGAAGCTGGAAGAACCTGCCCGATCTGTGGGACGAAATCACGCCCGAACGAGTGATCGCAGGGCGCCAGATTATGGAGCACGTTGCGCAAACCATCGAAGACTTGCCACCCGCCCAACGCGCGGTGTTGGTTTTGCGCGGGCAGCAAGAACTTGAAGCACAAGAGGTATGCGAAATTCTTGATATCACTGAAGGAAACATGCGTATTTTGCTGCACCGCGCACGTCGATCAGTGCGGAATGCGATTGAAGCGGTAGCGGGTTGACGCACCACAATTTGGCGAAACTGAAAATAAATCAAAAAAAAATGTAACGAACTGAGAGCTGGATTGTCTTCTTATCACAAGGCTCGACAAGGAATGAAAAAATGCTGAGTTGCCGCGAACTATCAGATCAGGCGGATGGCTTTCTGGACAAGGAAATGTCGTTTGCAAAAAGAATGCAGGTTCGCCTCCATTTGATGATGTGTAGCGGTTGCAACCGGTTTGTTAATCAAATGCGTGTGACGCGCAGTCTGATTTCAACGGAAGCAAGAGTTGAGGCGGCGCATAACAGCGCCGACGACGCCAATATCGACAGCATCCTTGCCGAGTTTGACGCACTGAAACAGTCCAGCGGTCAAAATGATCCTGCGGCGCAAACAAAGGATAAATAAAATGACAAATCTCAAAAGTGGCTTTCTGGCCGGTTTCATCGCAACGGTCGTACTTTCGGTGCTGATGGTAATTAAGGGTATGATGGGCGTGATGCCCGAACTCGACGTAGCCGCAATGCTGGCCGGAATGATCGGTGCACCAGTTATTGTCGGTTGGATCGTGCACTTCTTGATCGGCACGGTTGCTTGGGGCGGTGGTTTTGCAGTTCTGTACGACTATGTCCCGGGTAGTAGCGCCGTTCAGAAGGGTATCGTATTCGGCATCGCAGACTGGCTTGGCATGATGATCTTGATCATGCCGATGGCGGGTGCTGGCTTGTTTGGTCTGGCCCTTGGGATGATGGCACCGATTATGACACTGGTCCTGCACATCATCTTTGGCGCGGTTCTTGGTGTAGTCTTTGCCAACCGCACGCAAGCTAAGTTGGCACATTAAAGCAATCCGCCCGTGCCCATTTGGTGGCGCGGGCGGCCGTGCTTCTATGCCGAATGTGACCTCTTTCATGCGGACACGTGCGCATAACCCGTGGCCTGCCGACCCAAAATCCACCAATTTTCGTAAGGGGTGATCCAATGCGATCCTACTTCGACAACTTTATCGCGACCAACTTAACATTTTTTGCCACGGCGTTCATTTTTGTGATCGGGGTTGGCGTTCTTGCTATCGTAGCGATGTTCATCATCGATATAGCCCAGTCAAAAGATGCAGTGCGTCGAAATTATCCCGTTTTGGGCCGCTTCAGGTCGTTGTTTTCGACGCTGGGAGAGTTCTTTCGCCAATATTTCTTTGCGATGGACCGCGAAGAGATGCCCTTTAACCGTGCTGAACGTGACTGGATCGGCCGTGCCGCTGAGGGTAAGGACAACACGGTCGCATTCGGGTCGAGCAAAGTTTTGACAGTTTCAGGAACGCCAATTTTCGTGAACTGCCCTTACCCTACATTGGACGACGACTCGGTCGAGGTGCAGCCCTTGCGGATTGGATCAGGCTGTCCCAAACCTTATGATGCACAGTCATTCTTTAATATCTCTGCGATGAGCTATGGAGCACTGTCCATCCCTGCTGTCAAAGCCCTGTCAGCGGGTGCAAAAATGGCCGGATGCTGGATGAATACCGGCGAAGGCGGGCTGTCTTCCTATCACCTGAGCGGCGGCGCAGACATCATTTTTCAGATTGGCACTGCGAAATACGGCGTCCGCGACGAAGGCGGAAACCTGTCCGACGACAAGCTGCGGGAAATCGCAGCACACGATCAGGTCAAAATGTTCGAATTGAAGATGAGCCAAGGCGCAAAGCCCGGTAAGGGCGGCATCCTGCCGGGGATCAAGGTGAATGCAGAAATCGCGGCCATTCGGGGGATACCGGAAGGCGAAGATTCAATTTCCCCGAACCGCCACCCCGAGATTAACGACGCGGGGTCCATGCTTGATGTGATCAACCACATTCGCGATATCACCGGAAAACCGGTTGGTTTTAAGGCCGTCGTCGGGAGTTACAGTTGGTTGACTGACTTGGCCAAAGAGATCCAACGGCGCGGTATCGCTTCTGCACCCGATTTTATAACCGTCGATAGTGGAGACGGCGGTACGGGGGCGGCACCGATGGCCTTGATGGATAATGTGGGTTTGGTCGTTAAAGAGTCCCTGCCGCTGGTCGTGGATATCCTGACAGAACACGGGTTGCGCGACAGAATTAAGGTCATCGCATCCGGCAAATTGGTAACGCCGTCCGAAGTCGCGTGGGCCCTTGCCGTTGGCGCTGATTTCATCAATTCCGCACGTGGTTTCATGTTCTCTCTGGGGTGCATTCAATCGCTCAAGTGCAACAAAAATACCTGTCCGACCGGCATTACGACGACAAACAAGCGGTTGCAAAAGGGCCTGAACCCTGAAGATAAATCCGTCAAAGTCGCTAACTTCTGCAAGAACCTTATTCACGAAGTTGAAATTATCGCACATTCATGCGGTGTCGGGCGGCCCCGGCTGTTGAAACGCAAGCATGTGCGGATCGTTACGCCGGACGGCACGTCAATACAGATGGAAGAACGCTTTCCGTACAAGGAGACTTTGCCGGAATACCTGCCTGAGATCGCAGCGTAAAAGCGCTTTTCCCCTCGCTGTAAGACGTACACGACAACAAAGGACCACACACCCATGACTGATCCCAAAGCACAAAAAATCAAGGCCTCCGATCTCTTTGTAAAAGCATTGGAAGCGGAAGGTGTTCAACAAATCTTTGCTGTGCCGGGTGAGGAAAACCTTGATCTGGTGGAATCCCTGCGGACCTCAAGCATTAAACTTATCCTGACACGTCATGAACAAGGCGCCGGATTTATGGCCGCGACGTACGGGCGGCTGACTGGCAAACCGGGCGTGTGCATGGCGACGTTGGGACCGGGGGCGACCAATTTAACCACGCCCGCCGCCTACGCCCATTTGGGCGGCTTCCCGTTGATCATGATCACAGGGCAAAAGCCGATCAAGACATCCAAGCAAGGTCAGTTCCAGATCATCGATATCGTCAATCTGTTCGACCCGATCTGCAAAATGTCCAAACAGATTGTGCATGGTAACACGATCCCGTCGCTGGTCCGCGAAGCATTTCGTCTTGCAAGCGAAGAACGTCCCGGTGCGGTGTTGTTAGAACTGCCCGAAGACATCGCCGAAGAGCCCTGCGATGCCCCCGTGATCAAGCCGCACACGCGCCACTATGCAGAAGCGGGGGATGCCGCAATTGCCGATGCCGTGGACCTTATCACGAAGGCAAAGATACCACTGATCTTGGTCGGTGCCGGTGCCAATCGCAAAAATGCGCGCATTGCGATTTCTGAGTTCATCGACGCGACCGGCATTCCGTTTTTCTGCACTCAAATGGGCAAAGGCGTGGTGGACGAACGCTCGGAATTGTTCCTCGGCACGGCCGCATTGTCTGACAATGACTATGTGCATTGCGCCATTGATCGGGCTGACCTGATTATCAATTTCGGCCACGATGTAGTCGAAAAACCCCCGTTCTTTATGGAGGACGGCGGCAAGAAGGTAATTCACATCAACTACAAGTCCGCGCAGGTTGATCAGGTCTATTTCCCGCAGGTCGAAGTGGTGGGCGATCTGGCCGCGTCCGTGACAAGGTTGAAAACAGCTCTGGATGGCCGCGTGAAGTGTGACACATCCTATTTCGAAAAAGTTCACGCCGAAATTGAAGGTCACCTTTCCGAAGGCGTCGACGATCCACGTTTTCCAGTCACGCCACAGCGCTTTGTCGCGGATACCCGAAAGGCAATGGGCGACAAGGATATCGTTGCGCTGGATAACGGGATCTACAAAATTTGGTACGCGCGCAACTACAAGGCCTACGAACCAAACACTGTCCTGTTGGACAACGCCCTTGCCACGATGGGTGCGGGCTTACCGTCTGCGATGGCGGCGGCAGCGCTATATCCTGATCGCCGCGTGATGGCGATTTGCGGTGACGGCGGCTTTATGATGAACAGCCAAGAACTGGAAACCGCGATCCGCATGAAGCTAAACCTCGTTGTGTTGGTGCTGAATGACAGTTCCTACGGCATGATCCGGTGGAAGCAGGCTGCAATAGGTTTTGAGGATTGGGGGCTGGAATTCAATAACCCCGATTTTGTCAAATACGCCGAAAGCTATGGCGCGACGGGGCACCGGATTACGGCGACCGATGATCTCTTGCCTACCTTTGAAAAAGCGTTTGCAGCGGGTGGCGTGCATCTGATTGATTTGCCCGTCGATTATTCTGAGAACCAAAAGGTTCTGATTGATGAATTGGCTAAAAAGACGTGCCTGATATGACCAAAATTCTCGAAGTTGTGAACCCGTTCGATTTGCAGGTCATTGGCTCCGTGCCGCTTAAGGGCTGTGATGAGATAGACAGTTATCTCACCACAGCCACTCAACTGCATAAAAACCGTAAAGGGTGGCTGCCAGCGTATCAGAGGATTGAAATCCTAAGTAAAACCGCTGCTCTGATGCGAGACCGTTTCGAAGAGCTCGCATTCCAAATTGCCAATGAAGGTGGCAAGCCGCTGGTGGACGCTCGTGTCGAAGTTACCCGCGCGATTGATGGTGTTGGACTTTGCATCAAGGAAATCGCTGGTTTGGCAGGTAAGCAAATTCCGATGGATTTGACTCAAGCAGGTGCAGGCCACACGGCGTTCACCAGGCGCGAACCCATTGGCCCTGTCGTCGCCGTTTCCGCGTTCAACCACCCGTTAAATCTGATCGTACACCAGGTCGGCCCGGCGATCGCTACGGGATGTCCCGTGTTGGTAAAGCCAGCAGACGACACGCCTTTGTCGTGCAAAGCATTTGTCGATATCCTATATGAGGCAGGTCTGCCGGAAGAGTGGTGCCGCTTTGTCCCTTGCGACATTCCAACGGCGCAAATGTTGGTCACTGACCCGCGTGTCGCTTTCTTCAGCTTTATCGGCTCGGCCAAGGTCGGCTGGATGCTAAAATCCAAATTGGCTCCCGGTACACGATGTGCGCTCGAACACGGCGGTGCGGCACCAGTTATCATTGATCATAGCGCAGATATCGAGGCGATGATTCCGAGCCTTGTGAAAGGTGGGTTTTATCATTCGGGGCAGGTTTGCGTGTCGGTCCAGCGCGTTATGGCACCAAAGGGAATGGCAGAGGATATTGCGCAACTGCTCGCGGATGCGGCGTCGAAACTGTGTGTCGGCAATGCGATAGACGAACCAACGGATGCTGGCCCGCTGATCCGGCCCCACGAGGTAGATCGCGTTTGCAATTGGGTCGCCGAAGCAAAGCAGGCCGGTGCCCAAGTCTTGATGGGCGGCGAAAAACTTGGGGCGACAACTTATGCGCCCACCGTTCTTTTGCGCCCGCCACTTGATGCCAGAGTCTCACGACAGGAAATCTTTGGCCCTGTCGTGTGCGTCTACGAGCATGAGACGATCGACGACGCCATCGCGCAAGCCAACGATTTGCCCTTTGCGTTTCAAGCGTCGGTGTATTCCAACAACCTCGACATGGCGATGAAGGCCATAGAAGCGCTGGACGCAACGGCTGTCATGGTAAATGATCACACGGCATTTCGCGTCGATTGGATGCCGTTCGCGGGTCGCAAACAATCCGGCTACGGCACAGGTGGTATCGGTTACACGATGCACGACATGACGCAGGAGAAAATGGCGGTTATAAAGTTTTGAACGGGTGGCAACGTGCAGTATCGGAAAGTTCAAAGCACAGAAAAAGTAGCTTTCTTCATTTCCGATAGGCGCTCAGTATTTGTAAAGATTCAACTTTAAGTCAGGTTAGGCTGAAGCCAAACTAAACACAGTGATATGCAGCGAAGTACCGCGGTAATCCCCCCTAAAATTAGCGGTGTTCAAAAGTGGAATTTTCTCGGCAAGGTATCTGAGGAGATTTACGATGAAG
>LAZR01001681.1_pt1 | contig 13743 bp, 31 predicted proteins | sample 329461 | NCBI WGS metagenome assembly LAZR01 (sample SAMN03002196, study PRJNA259156) | marine sediment metagenome | biome: sea floor; feature: Hydrothermal impacted sediments; material: marine sediment; isolation source: Loki non-amplified sample from Loki's castle hydrothermal vent sediment ...
TTTACTGCTTTTTTAAATTCTTCCATTTGTTCATTAGTAACATTATTTAATAAGGTCAATATGGCGGGAGCCTCTTCTAATTTCTTGTTCATTTGCTTCTATCCCACTTAGCCAGTATTTTCTCATCTACCTTCGTGAGATCAACTCCTTTAAGTTTTATTAAGAGTTCGTGTATTTGTAACCATCCATTATACTTTATACGAACTACTTCGTATTGGTCATCAAAAGCATCACCAACTTCAAATCCCATAGTACTAGCGGCTTCTAATAATTTTGTAGGACTATGTTTATATTCTATAAAAAGAAAAGCACAACGAGCAGTACAAGCAGGTCCAACTCTACCTTTGAAAAGAATACCGCAATTAGGACATTTTTTAAAGCCTTTCACTTAAAATCATTTACTCCTAGAAGTATTTAAAGTTTTCTTTTTATCCATGTCTTTTAGCCAATTTTTTTGATACTCTTCAAGATTTTGCATTAACATTTTAGATAAATTTATTACTGAGTCTTGTACTACCTCAGTGGTGAATAGGGGCATAGAGAACATACGATAACATTCGTTACAAAGCCAACTACCATAATGAACCCTAATAGCATGATTATAATCTCTACCACAACTATAATAATTTTTACAATAACCTCGTTTAAACATACAAGGTCCACATAGTTCAAATGTTTTCATAAGAGCTTTAGGAATAATAGTTTCACAATCTTTACATAACATTTAAGTTCTCCATATTTTTATATAACTTTTATTTGGTTTAGGTCCTCTACGTTCACTAGCGGTAGGTTTTATTCGACTTCTATAATGATTAATCGTAGCCATAGCTACTATATGTGTTAATGTCATCTCAAGAAATCTAAAATTCCAATGTCCTTCACTACGATTATAGTAATCATTTGGAGAAGGATCTCTACCAGTAACAACTTTATACCAATGAGCATTATCGCTAATAAAACCGCTTCCGCAATTACCACAAAAAAGTTTAACTGGTTTAGGAGGAATATATTTTATACGTTTCCCAGCACTTCTAACTGTAGGCTCATTAGCAAGAATTTCACTCAATTCCTCCATAGTTAAATTTTCATTTTTTCTTAATTCGTTCATCGTTAGTTATCACTTAATTATCTTCTTCTAATTTTTTTATTATCTATAAATGCACCTAATTCACACATCTCATTATCTTCTAAAACATGTGTGTGAATCTTAATAAATATGTCTTGTGCGTGTGGTAATTTTGATTTTAACCATTTAAAATAACCCTCAACTTCCCATATTTTTATATTACCGTCTTTATCTGTAAATTCAAAACCATCGCTTAACGGAGTCATTCTTACAAGCATATTTAAATTAAAAGGTCCATTTTCTCCTTCTGGAGCATTTCGTTCTAATCTATTCATAATTCAACACCAAATTTATTATAATCACAATTCGTATCTTTTAAAATCTACACTTTCCTTTTAAACAGTTGCAAGTTGTACCAAAGTAGTAATCTGAGCTTGCGTTACTCTAATTCCACAAGTAGGACAAAATCCGCTAACCCGAACACTCTCAAGAAAATGAGATGTATGATATACATAGGCACAAGAAGGACAAGGTAATCTACTATCTCCAGTAGTAACTTCTCTTTTACAAACTTCACATCTACCGACATCAGCATGAATAACCGTTCTATCGATGTGTAGTTGTTGTTTAGTCACTTTAGGAGGAGCAAATGTAACTTTAACAACTCTATTTATTTTACCACTAACTTTAACTAATACAGAGTTTTCTTGTGTAGATGAGAAACCAACACCACTAAGTTGTTTATCTGTTATTTCTGTTTTCATCTTAGATGATAGTAATTCTAGTACTTTTCTATGATCTCGGAGATCGTTCATTAAGAATTCATTGTAGAACCCTCTTGCTTTATCGGGATTAACACATTTATCTAACATAAAGAACCAATGTTTATTGCCATTTTGTTCACCATTCCAGTGATTAGGAGATAACATAATAGTTGATACTTTGGACCATTGTTGTGTTTCAATACCCCAAACTTCTTTAATAACAGTTGACGAAGGTAATGAATTAATAGACGTTAGTCCAGTATCTTTTGAATAGTTAAATTCAATAACCTGTACTCGTTCTTTCTGACGTAAAGGCTTATCATAACTAAACAGAGACATTTTACCGTCAATTTCCATTTGTACTTCAAACCCACTTGCGTTCATATCTCTCTTATTAAAGTTTTCCACGAAGACTCTGTATACTCCTTCTTGAATACGTTGATCGTCAGCCCAAGCAATGTTCTCAACAGGCTCCAGTGAGTCACGATCCGATACATTCATATCGACATCTAAATAACCACTACTCCAAGTGGATCTTGTTTTACCATAGAAAATTTCATTTCCATTAGGTTCAACAACATGGATATCTAAATCATCATAGTAATCCCATGATAACGAGAACCTCATAAATCCTTCAACATTACCGCCAGCTCTTTTAACTCGTTCTTTAATAGTATCAGTTACTTCCCCATTATAGGACCAACTAAAAGGATTATTCCATTTCATTATATTAGGTGATCTTTTGTTAGTAGGAGCAATAAGGCTCATTAGGTTGTTAGTGTGTTTATTCTCAACCATAACTTCAATTTTCTTTGCATGTGGTAACACACTGTTAATAAATTCATTAATAGACATTTCATCTACATCATCATAAGACTTTTTAGTTGGTTCAATCTGTATAAATACACTTTGCTTTTTAGTAGCCTTTTTCATCTTCTTACGCATAGGTTGATTAGCAAACAAAACATTATTAAGAGTTATATCTTTAGCTACCGCAAATCTACGAGCTAAAGATTTTTCAATACCTAATTCAGCAACAGTCGCTTCTGCTCTATCAATCATAGCTTGTGTAACTAATGCAGTTGTTCTTTTATAATTAGTTGGAGCTACTTTACTCTCAAACATACGAACTGCTTCTTCTAATGGTTTACCAGATGATAGGTCCGTTAAAAGCGTACCTATAACAGTATTTCTAAATCTACCTAAGCTCTTTAATTCAACAGATTTTAACCATAACCAATTTGGTTTTTCCCATTTACCTAATCCATCATATTTAAGTTTAGTTTCTACGAACTTCTGTACATGGGTTATAAATTCTTGACCACGATACAGTTGGTTCTCTCCAATTAGTTCCAATACGGTTTCTCCAGCATTAAGACTGATTTCTTCTAAACTGCGTTCTAATACTTGTTTATCAGTTTCAAACTTTCCTCTTTCAGTGGAAATATCATTAGATATCAATTCTCTTGGTAATTCATAGTGAAAGTGGTCATAAATGTTAACTATGCCATTCTCTAAGACTTCTCGTTGTTGTTTAACACCTAATGTTTTTACTCTATGTCTAAAAACACCAGTAATACTTTTATCTTTAACTTTTTCAGATAAGGCATCAGCAACAGTTTGTTCAAATCCTCCAACCAGTACATCCCATACACTATGCGTTATACCGTCAATAATTGTTATTACGTTTCCAACACCACGAATGAACATTTTACAAGCACTACAATCGTGAACTGTTCTTTCTCTAAATATAGGATTAGTTCCTTCGGGAAAACTAGCTAAGTAATGTTCAAATAATTCATTTTTTTCAACATCAACATAGAATAGCTCTGCATCACTTCTAATCATTTTGTCGAGTTGTTCTTTTACAGCAATTTTAAAAATTTCGCCTGTCATACATTTCTCAAGTAAGTTTGTTACGCTTACAAAAATAAATTATTTCGGTAATATATAAATGTTGTGATACTCAGATGTATTTTTGGTTCCGTTATTTTAAAGCTCTTAATATATAAGCTAATTCAAACCAATCATTATGATATTCGGCACATACAGGACAATAATCTTTTCCATCTCCTTCATCGGGATTAACTGGAAAATTATCATCATGGTGATCTCCACAAATGGTAAAGGTACATCTTGTACACATCCACCATCCTTCGTGGGTACAATCTCCTATATCACATTTTTTCATACATGATCATCTGTTTTATCTTTAAATACAAAATATATTCCTATTAATATAAATGCCGCAACTATAATGCGTAGTGCTTGTACTGCTATTGGAACGTTCATAATTTTTCTCCTTTAAAAAAGTTACCCTCCCCTAATTTGTATTTATTTTGGTAATATTTAAATGTTTCTAATCATTCATATGCTTTTCATCATATAACTGTCTATTAGCTTTCAATATTCCTTCAACAAGAATTAGTGGTTCAGTGATCCAAACTACTATCCAGTAAGCTAAAAATAAAGCAACAATAGATGTTGTATGTTTTTTCATGGTATTAATTCGTCTCCATGAGCAATTTCGATTTTAATAGAATTAATCCCTTCTTTCGTTAATTTATCAAACATTTTCATAATTTCCCATTCTTTTCCATTTCTAGCGAAAAAATATCTATCGCCTATTTTGTTAATTTTGAATATCATCTTTAGTACACCATTTTCCTTTTAGATTAAAAGATATAGTTGCTCCATCTTTACCCATACATTTAATATGTTTCTCAACATATTCCAATATTTGCATTTCTACGTCTGTTTTATGTAGTGTTTGTTGTCTTCTTTCTCCAGTTGTATACATTAATCAACAAAACACTCCGTTCCACAATACCAAATACATACTTCTGCATATAGTTGAGCCACTATGAGTTTTCCACATCTATAACATTGTACATATTCTAAAGCAGGTAAAAGCCCATATCCTTCATGACAATATTTAGGATTAGTAACTTTATCAAATATTAAAGTTTGTTCATAAGGAGATATGTATACATATTTAAAAGCATCAAATTTCCATACAGGCTCTACGTTATCATAATAAGCCCAATCTGGACAATGATATGTTCTTTCTCGTTCTTCATCATATCCTTTAACCATTATTCTTTAATACCTCTATCTAGTAAAAATTGTCTAAGATCTGTACCTGCCATTAATTGCATACCGCCACAGTCACTACAGCGTTTTATCGCTGAGAGTCTCGGGGGGTTCTCCAAGAGTGGGGTATGAGGACATTCCGTAGGAATGTACCTGTATGGTGCAAAAAACCTATATATCGAGCTTATTAACTTTGATATCATGCTTTCCTGCGTCATAATCCGCCCAAAACTCCATGTCTCGATTTACTTCTTTAGTTACACAAGGACCACATATTAAATGTTCTTCATCTTCTCCAGTATCTATAAAAATTAAATCTTCTTCATCTAAAAATTTACCACACTGTTGACAAATAGCAAATATAAATAGTGTAAGTATTGGTTCTGTTAAACTACCTATAGCTTCATTAGTTTCTGAGTTATAGCTTTCCATGAACCAATTCAACTTAATACTCCAATCGGTATAATAGCCAGCACCAACAGATGCATAAAAGCCCTTTATATCTGTTATAGGAATATCCATACTAGTTGTTAAATTTATTCTTTTAGCCATTTATATCACCTAAAAATGTGGATCACGATAAGCCATATCTGTTTTAGAAATATAGTAATACAAATGATCTTCACATATTCTACCGTTAGTGTTTCTATCGGAAGGAAGCCAAAAATACCATTTATTTATTGAAAAGGTACCACCATTTTCTACAGTGACAAATTTCTTATCCTCAGCCACTTTTATTATTTTATAACTATATCTATCACTACCTATAGCCATTATTACCCAATTTCCTATTTCGGGGGGGTTTTCTTTAAAATCCTTTTTATTTTTTTCAAAATAGTTTTTTGCGTATTCTCTTTTAAACCTTCTTGGCAATTTTTATACTCTCCAAAAACATGCGATCTTCATTAATCGTAAATGTGTATGAGTGAGGTTTCTCACCCAAGTATTTAAATGTTCGCTTTAAGAAATCAATTCTTGTTCGATCTTTATGTTTATATCGAGCATTATAAATTACATTTTCAATTTTGCGTTCAGACATATCCGTCTCAAACCAATGCTCTACTTGTTTATCCATAAGACCAGTTTCGAATTCTTCTACTATTATTTTAATTATTGTCATTATTCAAACCTAGTATGAGTACCTCTTTTATTAGTTTCTTTACTTACTTTTTTTGTTATACGAATATAATATTTGTACATTGCTTTAATAACGTCATTCGCTAAAACATTATCCCATTCTGCCTCTTCTACGCTCATTATACACATAAGATCGTTTATAGGATAATGTATTTCTTCTTTTTGACATACTTTTGTAAATTGATCAAACGTTAATCCTTTCTTCATGTTGTATTACTCATCCTCAAACCACTTTGGTACTACAGTCATAGCCGCTCGTAGATGTGTATCATCCATAAAAATAACACAATGTCTACGAATATTATCTTCTTCAATATTTGTAAATATATTATACAATAGATAATTGTATATTTCACTACGAGGGTCTAGCTCAAACAAGAGTTGTAGTTTATCATCTAAGGTTATATCGTCTTTCTTCATAAGACTGATATAAGTCTTAACAATAGCTTGTTTGGCATCGTCTTTCAAATAAATTTACCCCAATATATACTAACAAGAACATTTGAGTTAATATAGGGTTTTTTGAAAATCTCTAACGCTATTTCTTGTAATTTTAATTTTACAGTGGCTCGGACCTCAGTATCGGATGCTTCAGCATAACTTTTGGTATTGAATAATCCTACATATTCCTTCATGAAAGCCATAATCACCTTCTCGAACTTAGGAACATCTTCTGTAACCCCTTCCAGATTTTTATTAAACTTAATAAATAGTTTTCTTATACGCTCATTACCTTTTTCGGTATACATAGCGTAATCCCATTCTTCGTCTTTAACGTCAACCATTTCAATTAATCCTTCTTCAACTAATTTATCTAACGTGCTATTTGTTTCTTCGTTCATTTTAATATCCTCAGTATATTGTAGGAGTAGGTTGGTCTAAATGACCAACCAGTGACAAGTGTTGAACCATCAAACTCAACAACAACATACCGCAAACCTTGACAAATTGCTTGCTAATTCTAATATAAAATTACTTCTATTTAAATGTTTCGTTATTTAATATTCAGATTGTAACATTTTTAAACGAATGTTGTGCTGTTTATTTTCTATATCTGTAACCCATTCTAAATTTTTTATACAATTATTCAATGGGTTTTTGTCTATATGGTTTACTTGCGGTTTATTTAATGGATTTGAAATATAAGTTTTTGCAACTAATCTATGTATAAGATGAGTTTTTTCTTCGCCATTTTTTGTTAAACAAACTCGCCTATAACCTTTTTTATCAATAGTGCCTCTTAAACGTTTATGTAATTTACTATTAAATATATTACCGCATTCATCTATAAGATAGTTTGTGTATCCAATAATATTCTTCATTTTAATCATCAGGAAAAAGGGGATCATCCAATCCAACATATTCCCAATTTGATTGTGTCCACGAAAATGCGGCTAAAATCACCGCTAAGACACTTAAAATTCCTCCGAATAAAACTATATACGGAGTTTGAGAAAGTATCGCAAACAGGCTAAAAATGAGTAAAAAAATGGAAACTACTAACAGTCTATTGACATTATCGGAATATATTTTAATTATCACTAATAACACTTACCCCAGTTATTTCTGAATTTTTGAGCACTTGAAGTACCATTTATCCGCTTCTTTAGCTTTCCCATCTATATATTGCATCATTTGATTGGGAGTTATATGAAATTGTTTAGCTTCTTTACAAACGTCACATCTAATTATAATTTTTAATGTATTAGCGGCAGTTTGTACTTTTGTATATCGTAATTTATGTATCATACTTTCACCTACCTATTTACCGTAAGAAAACTTCTTATAACAAAATGGGCATCCTAAGATTGGTATCTCGTATTCTTTGTTAACCTGTAGATATGTAACACCAGTGTTAAGATCAGTAAAAATAGTCCATTCCCCTATATATAAACTTTGAAGTTTTTCCGCTATTTGTCTGTCTTTGCAGACATGCTCTTTCATAAACTTAAAAACTCTTTTACTTTTCCAGCAACATCATCAATTATTGTTTTTAGTTGATAATCAGCGTATGGTTTCATTTCATTCGCAATATCATCAACAAGTTTATCATATTCCTCATATAATATTTTTTGGACTTCTTTTGATTGAGCGAATAATGCTTCGGGTGAAGGTGGTGTTAGAGCAATAGCTCGTTCGTCTAGCCATTTCTTTAGATTAGCTGGAGACATGTGTTCCTCTCGCTCATCTAAGAACGCCATTAATTCTTGAAATAATTTTAATGTAGTTAATATCATTTTTTAACCTGTTACGACCTATTCAAATCCTAAGTCATAATTATCTTTACTTTTTCTAGTATTTAAGTCTTCCTCTAGTTTGCCACAATTAATACAACGTTTTTCTTTCAAATCAAACTTTAATATATTTCCTATTAAATGTTCACAATTACCTTCTCTATCTAATGATTTAGGTCTAAAACATTCATTAGCTGTACAAGCATCATTACAATAAAGACATATAAATTGTATATCTTCGGGATATTCTCCATATATATACATGTAAAAATCTGTATCATCGTACCAAAATTTACCAGTATTAGCAAATTTATGACAGCATTTGCATATCAAAATCGAACATCCTTAAATAACTTTACTTCTTTTACGTAACCCTCTATTTTTTCTAGATCAGTCGCTATAACTTCAATCGCTATTTCATACGCATCTAGTTTTCTAGTTAATTCAGCGTTTTCAGTATCGGTATCATTTATAACTAAATTGAGTTCCTCAATTTTCGTTTCCAGTTTCTCGATCTTCGCTAATAGGGTTCGTAAGGGATGTTCCGCCAATATTTGCCTCCTGCAAGCCTCCGTCACAATTATAACACTTTCTATGGTAAGAGTCAAATGACTTCTGCCCACATCTTTGACATAATATTATCTCATCGTATTCATTATCCATAGCGTCACAATCTTTGACGATTAGACCAAGTGAACTCCTTAATTGCATAGCCCACCTAGTTTGTCTCCAATCACCTTCAAATTTGAGCGATCCATCAGAATTATAGAATACTGGTGATTTTTCATCAATCATTATCCATAAGATCGAGTAACCTGCTTCATCATGAACAGTGTCAACTATGGGTTCATCCCCCTTTTTGTTAGCTTCGTCTTCGGATACGTTTTTAATTCGTTCGAATTTATCGAACATTCTAATGCTAACTCCAGCTTTACCAGTAACTGCTACAGCGTTACCATATGCTTTATTTTTGACTCGTAGAATATCTGCTATACGTATTCCGTATTTTAAAAATTCATTAGCTTTCATAAATTCTTCGGGATCTTTAGCTTTTAATGCTAATCTAATTTCCCAATTCATAAATTGTTCTAAAGTCATATCGTTGTATTTTATTTTACTCACTTCTAAACACCTTATCAAATGTATATTTTGTTAAATCATCATACATAACAGGATTTGCTAATTCTCTTAACCATACATGATGTAATAAATCTTCTTCGTGTACAATAGCTATAGTGGGTTTATTAAGAATATAGGCATTATAAAAAATTTCCATATTTGTGCCTATACTGACGTTTTTCATATATGCTATTAAACCGTCACTTTCTCGAATATTTCGTAAATCCATTTCTACGATTTCCCTAGCCGTTGCTCCACCTAATTGTTCGTTTATATGTTTAGCATATTTTTCCGAACTATCTACTATATCATACAATTCGGGTCTACTGGCGAAAGGATTAAGCAATTCTACATCAAAATCCTTTTCCCACATAGGTTGAATTAGATTTTTTACTAAATGGCGAGTGCCATAATTATGTGCTAAATATAACCGCATATTTATAAAGTATTTATAAACTATTTAAATCTTTGGGTGAGTTTATAGAAAATTTCTTTATAATCTTTTTGATGTTCAGCAGGAGTAAGTATTTTGTAATTACCGATCATTTCTAAAATTTCATCATCAGTAAATCCTTCCAACGTTTCTAAGAATTCATCATATGTTAATTTAGGAATACGAGCTTCAGTGGCATTACTGAATTTATAATTTTCTAAATGTAATTGAGGATCATAAGAAAAAACCATTGGAAAATGTCTAATATATGTGGGTAATCTAGCTAAAATAGGTTCTTTATCCTTTGTAATATGATTTTCCCCTATAAGCAATAAACCAAACCACTTAATTATATCCATTCGAGTATACAAATCTTTTTTGAGTAGTTGAAGCATTACAAACTTCAATTTTTTAGGCGATAGTTTACACTCTACTGCTATTTTATCTAAAGTGAGATACAATAGACTCAAAGTAATTGAAGTGTCTCTAAGGGGGTCTAAAAACTCTCCATCGAGTCGGAATTCATCGGAGAATAATTTATTTATTTCAACGTTTAATTCCTTATGACTTCTAGGTTGGATATCATATTTAATGTATATTCCTGTGTTATAGTAGTATAAGTGTATTGTTATTTGTTTATATCTACGACTAATAAGAAATCTTATTTGTCCTAGTTTACTATATGACTCTGTTTTTATTCTAATTCTGTGTATATTCCTGTATACCTTGTCATAGATAATTTTATTTTTAAATTTAAAGTAAAATAAATCACTATTTAATCTATACGTCATCTTCTTCTTCGATCCTTCATATACTGTATTTGTTTTTGTAGCCTTATTGCGGCAGGTATTCTACCGTCTTTATTGGGAATTAAATCCCTGTCCGAAACAGTACCTTTAACGTTTTGTCCATTTGGTACGAAATCCCACGCACTATGGGTAGGATCAACTCTCGTTGTACCTACTTCCTTTATCTCATCAACTTGTACCCCATATTCTAGGTTAGCTATAGTAAAGGATCGTTCTAGATACCTTTTTCGCTTCGCATTATGTTTGCGAACATTATATAATACGTTTATTTTGTTGATCTTAACAGCACAGTCGGGGCAGTATTTTGCCCTAGAGGATTTCCTATGTGTGACTAAGACACCACAACTTTCACAATTATAATCAGGTCTTATTTTGGCATTAGGGAATTGTTTCTGATATTCTGCAATATTAGAATTATGCTTAGCCGACAGATGTAATTGAGTAATTAGCTTATATGGTATTTTACAGTACTCGCATAGTACTTTGGTTTTTATTCGGCTTCCTCCTCTAATATTTTGATTAATTGAGTAATTGTGAGATGAAATTCTTTAAGAAACCATTTAACAAATTTTATAAATTCTAAAGGTTCATCACAATCTATTCTCTGAGCCACTCTCATTGTTAAGAATATATCAGAAATCGTCAGATCGAGCATATCTTTGTTTTCAATTGACATTACTCAACCTCCAATAGTCTTATATTGTCAATTGGTCTATTTTCATTTGGTCTAAATAACACCATTCCCAATGTTTCTATTCCTCCGATTTGTTTTCTAATATATTCAGATTTATATGCACAACCATTAACTAAAGCAGGTTTACCATTTATATCGAATAAATGAACGGTATGCCAATGACCAAATAAACTAGCATCAAATTCTCCTATGGAGAAATACCAATCCTGTGTTTTAGCTTTTAATTTATTTCGGTCCACCATACCTTGTATAAGATGTCCATGACTATAAAGATATCTCCATTTACCAATTTTAACAATTTTTACAGTATCATGATTTTCTAATATAAAATGAACCTTTGGGTCGTATTCATAAATAATATTTAATGCATCTGCAACAGCATTATCCCAATTTGTTACTCTATGAGATTTGAAACTAACTCTACCATGATTACCATGTACCGAATATAAATGAACATTATCAGCAAATGTTTTACATGTTTCTACAATTCTCATAACCATTCTAATTGCAGTTCGTAATTGAGAAGACATATTAATAGTTTTTTGTGCAGGATATACGAATTCTCCATCAACTATATCACCTAATAAGAATATATGCATATTTTTTACTCTTACATCTTCATCATTAATATATTCTAATAAATTAGTAAGCATTGTATCAACATAATTTGCCACTGTTTCTTCGGGTACTGGATCAAACCCATCATCTGTATCTAACGCTCCTATTTGTAAATCGCTAATTAAAAGCACTAAATCCTCATAGAAAAAATCAGTAGTTTCACGATCTATTCTTTTAATTGGTTCTGTAAACTCGTATGGTTTTAATAGTTGATATTGCTCTCGAACTTCCTCTATATCAATACCTCTTTGTAACTTAGACGTTACTCTATCGGGGGATAATCCAAATTTCTTGAAATAGCCGTTCACAGTAGCCTGCGAACACGTTCCTCCGTTTGTTTTTCTAATGTATTCTGCTATTTCGTGTTGATTTAAATTCTCTGCTATTCTAGCTTTTAAGAACTCTTTTGTTATTACTTCATATAGTGGTAGTTTTTTACTTTTAATTGAAATCACCTGTTAGTACGTTAAATATTTGTGTATTTTTTGGATTAATAATAGTTGACTGAAAATAATCCATTGGATTTTTATAGTTCTTTAGTATAAGGTCAACTCTTTTTTCGCCAATTGTAGGCAATCCCTGTAAGAAGTACTTCTGTTGTGCTTTAACAGATTTTTGCGGTTTGAACCCACGCACATCTTTAATAATGTGTGGAACACCCTTAAAACTATATTTGTCAATATCCTTTATAAAGCTTACGGTATGATCAAGACCATTTGTTCTAAACGCAATAATATTGAATACAATTAAACAATTTACTATAATCTGATCTATTGGCGTAACTTCTGCAAAAGAAGCTAATGCCTTATGAACTCTATATCCTTCGATTATTAAAACTCCTTGTGCTTTTTCATGTGCTTTACAAAATTGCTGTATTTTTTCAAGTTGTCTAAATAATCTTCCTTTTATCATAGAAGTATACAAATCATTTATTTGTTTACGTTCTATAATTAAATTACCTACTACGTAATCACCTATAGGTAATGTTTCTTCAACAATCTTATGTTGTTTATCTTTCTTAAATCTTTTACGAACATAGGGTTTTTCATCATGTGCTATTGATATCATGAGTAATCAATTCCTGTTTTTTCTTTTATTTTTGGCAAACATTTCTTACACATTTTTCTATCAAATATTTTAACAACTTTCCCTTTCTTCCAACGATCCCACGATTGCTTTAATAAGTATCTTATCCATTTTTCATCTTTTAAAAATTCTTCATCCCATATCCATTTAGTCATAAAATCAGCGTCAATATTAGCATGTTCTTTAGTTCCACAAACAGCGAAGTGTTTTAAAACCATTCTGCCACCATCTGATTTATCCTTCCAAAAATAAGTAAGCTCTCGTTTAGTTTCTTTCAATAAATGGATTGTTTTTGTCATGATATCACTCTGTTACGATATTATTACTCATTATCGGGGGGTATTTCCTCTTTATTTTGTAAACAGAACGGAAGATAACTACAGACGGTTTCACACTGTTTCTCTTTTTTAAACCAGTAGTCGTTGTTTTCCTCTGCCTCAATCATAGCTTCTGCATATGGTATAATTCCGTCTTCTGGTAACATCTCTACCTTCCAATCTCCAGCTACTCCGTCAAGTGATGTAATTGAGAATCTCTCCAGTGGACTGTCAGCTCCTGAATATCTTACTCTAAATATCTGTCCATCAAGTAGAATACTATCAATTGCTCCACGATGACCTAGAGTGGACTGTTCCACTAGACATCCTTTGCCAATTACACATGTTCCATCAGGTGATATAACTCTGAACT
>LAZR01001682.1_pt1 | contig 13743 bp, 14 predicted proteins | sample 329461 | NCBI WGS metagenome assembly LAZR01 (sample SAMN03002196, study PRJNA259156) | marine sediment metagenome | biome: sea floor; feature: Hydrothermal impacted sediments; material: marine sediment; isolation source: Loki non-amplified sample from Loki's castle hydrothermal vent sediment ...
TTCAATTTGAAGTAGATCAATATGTCCTGTAATTACCTTATCATTTGTTTCATTCCAAATCGGAACTTCAATGGCTATTGAATCTTTGTCTTTAATTAAAATATTCTTTAGAATTGGCTCATGTCCAGGTCTTTTAGGGAATTTATTTGTTTTATAATTTTCCATAACTTTTTGAACGTATTGAGGCAGGCTAGCATTTGAATCATGATATTGAATTTTGTCCAACCTAATAAGTTTTTTACTAAAACTTCTTATAAATGCAGATTTTATGCCTTTTATCTTAAATTGTGATATTCTAGGGAGATTTCGAGAATTGAATAAGTTATTTGGGATCATCCCGTGATAAATCCTTTTAAAATGCTCCTCTAGTTTATTCAGTTCTTCTTGATTTGTAGTAATTTGATTATACTTTTCTCTATGATGAAGTTTGTTCCAATTAAAAGGGTAAAGAATATTCTGGTGGATATATAGCTTTTGCTTTATTTTGAACAACTTGAATACTCTCTTTAACTATATTTAATTAATTGTTTGTCTTAAATTTATTTTAAGATTTCTATTTATTAAAATTACTATATTAATAATTTGATAAAACCCTTTTTGTCAATTTTTGTTGCAGATCTCTTTAAGAGAAGAGAAGGAGCGCGTATTCTGAATTATCTTTATATTTTAAAATCAAATATTATTATGCTTAATTTTTCCTAAGGTTTTTCTTAAATATTTTATTGAATTCTATTCTAAACAGAAGTCGTCGTAAAAAAATTTATAGATAATACCTGATTCTAAATATTAAACAAGTTTTAAAAGGACTCGTAGCCTAGCCTGGTGGTTTTTTTCTTTATAATAATCATGTAAATAGGGCGTCGGACTTCTAATCCGAATGTCGCAGGTTCGAATCCTGCCGGGTCCGCTATACCCTTAGAAATCTAGATTTTATACCTAAATAAAAACCATTTCCTGACTGGCTATTCAATAATTTTCTCTTACAAATTAATCTCAATAGATTTAATAAATGCAAACATCTTCTGATTTTATCAAATATATGATCTTCTATCGAATCAAAAATAAATTTGTAATATTCTTCTGATACTCAGAAATAAACAGTAACCTTCTTTTTATGAACCTATATATTTTATTTTTAAATCCACTACAACTAAATCTGCCTTAGGAGAGTATGATTTAACAATTTTTGAGTTAAATATTTTATCAGTAACCCAATTGAATTCTATAAGCTTTTTTTTCAAGTCCTTAATAGTTTTCTCTATTGGATTTGGTTTTTCGGAAATTTGATAAAAGTGCAATATTCCGCCGGATTTTTTCATTAGGAAACATACTACATTAATAAACTTTAAGGATTGTTCAGGTAAATTCATTATTATCCGGTCAGCAGTGTAAGACAGTTTCTTTCCGATCTGATTTGATGGCTTAAGGATTTCATAAACATTCAAATTATAAGGGAAAATTTCCCCGTAAAGCTTATTGGTATCAATATTAACTTGAAGAAGCTTAATAGCATAGGGATTTATATCAAATGCATATATTTTTACAGCATTTAACCTAGCAATTTGTATTGAGAATGGCCCGACTCCAGCAAACATATCAATTATCACTTCTTTTTCTTGTATACTACTTTCCGAAACTCTACGCCTTTCATATACCATCCTAGGTGAAAAATATACCGTTTTTATATCAACTCTAAAAATACAATTATTTTCTTTATATGAGGTTTCAGAATTATTTTCCCCCGCCAAATGGGCAAATTTTCTTAATCGGTGAGTTCCTTGAATTTCACTTTTTTTCTCAAACACAGATTTAACATTTTTATTTACTTCTATTACAGCGTCTGCCACCAACTTCTTATATTTGTCAATTTCTTTTATATCTTTGTTTAGTAATTTCTCGAACTCTAAAATCGCGATTTTTCCAATTATATCATATGAGTTTGGAATCAAATGAGTAAAATTATCAGGGATTTTAAGTACTAATGCTTCTTTAAGAGATCTATACTTGAATTTTGGGTTCTCATCTGCAAATTTAGATGTAAAACTAATATTTATTAAATTACCAATAAGTTTGATTAATTTTTCAATCGTTCCTTCATTTAGTACTAAAGGGAACAGCACATATCTATCCTCGTACAAGGTTTTATATTTATGATTGATTATTAATTCATTATTAAAGTGTTCTTTTAATAATTGGATGAAAAACGTACCATCGGTTTTTTTTAGTTTAATAAAGTTTATCTCAACTTTAGAGATTATTTTATTTTGTTTAGTATTCTTCAAATTTAATCGAAAGTCTCCTACCTGATTCTTTAAGATTTTCTATTAAGTCTCGACTTAAATCACTTGCTGATTTTGTACAATTGGTTAAAACAGTTCTTTCACAAACAAAATTACTCTTACGAAATACGATATCATTTGCATCCTGGAGTTTTAACATATTGTTCCCAAAACCAAAAAAATGATCTTGATAATTGTCAACTTCCAAAATAACCTTGATTTTTCTCCCTTTTTTTAAACTCTTCTTCAATTCTGGACTCAAATCGATGCAACCCTTAGAACTATTAATACCAACAATACAATCTCCTTTTTTCGTTAAATAATTATCTTTAGTTATTTCAATTGTTGTTTTATGCGACCCCATTACATTTTCATGACCAAATGCATAAAATTTATCTAAGATTTTCATTACAATCTCTCTTTAAAGAAATGCAGAAGTTGAGGAATTTCATTGGAAACGGTAAAATTTGAATTAAATTTAGATTTTAGAAAAGGAATTATTTTTTCCATCGATCTTGTTTTAGTAAATTCAGTAATTTCATCAAATTGATTAATAAATTTATCGGGAATGAATAGGCCACACATATCATAATGTTTTAATTTAGTGTTGAAATAAGTTCCCACTTTTTTCACTATATTCTGAAGGGCAACATTATCTTTTTCCTGTAGCACAATTAACTCACTTTGACCCATTGGAAACGTATAGCTTAATTCAAGAGGTATTATCCCAAAGAAATCGGAAAGGAATACAACATGAAGTAATTTTCTAGGTATTATTGAATTTTCATTGATATTTTTTAGCCACTTTTTAATAGATGGTGAATATTCAACCTTCACATCTAATTCAGGTAAAATTATTAAAAGCTTTCCACCTGTAGGGGGACGATAAGACAGATTAAGTTTTAGAACATAACGATAAATTAAAGGTCTGTTAACACTATCAGAAGAAACAAATAACCTTCCATGTGGTTTATATGTTTTTTCGTGAATTTCAAATAAAACCAAATTATCTTTAATAGATTTTAAAGCATTAACTAGCGCTGGATGACTTCTTATTCTTTGTTCAACCAATTCCCATAAATTTCCTTCTTTTATAGCTTGACGTATCGTTCTCAATTCTGCGAAAGAAACATATAAATTATGCTTTGCTAATAACTCAGTTCGTTTAACTTTATCTAAACTCTTTAATTCTTTGGGAGTATAATCTAGACATATGGGGCAAATGCAGGGAAATTCTTTTAGTTCATCAAGTTGTTTGGTTCCAGTTGATAAAGTGAAGTATCTGTTTTCTTTTGCATATAACACATATGCTGCTGAATCCATTAAATCACAACCACATAGGATCGCTAGAGAAAAGAACTGAGGTAACCCTAATCCAAACAAATGTAAGGGTCTGTTACTGATGGCTGCTTTTTTAACTGTTAGTAATGCTTTAAGAACCAGATCATATCTGTAATTTAAAAAATATTTTACCAACCCACCTAAAGCTAAAACACCAAAATCTAATTTACTCATTTCAACGGTACTAAACTCTAATAAATCAAGATATTTAGCACCATGAATTGGTCCGAACCAAGTGCAATCAAGATTAGTTCTTCTATCAATATTGTTTCTAGCTCTTTCTATTGTAGTAATAATCTTTTTTTTTGCAGTGTTATAATCATCATTTGGTTGTACAGGAAGATCCAAGATAACAGGAAAATCTGATCCTATTAATTCTTGAAATTTCTCGATTTCTTCAGCATTAATCTCAAAATCTGTATTGTTATATATGTATTGCTGAAAAGCTCCACTATCTGTTGCAATTATGCCATCAAACTCTAAATATCTATGTAAACCTCTTTTCAAAACCTGTTCTTTTACATTAGCATTTTGGTGAATTATATAGGAATTAGTAAAAACACATTGGGCGCCTAATTTTTTAAATTCTGATGAGGAAATTATATTTTTATAAGGGTGCAGAACCGGAAATAGATTAGGAGTATCCATTTCTTTACCATTTATCTCCAATTTCCCGATTCTACCCATAGCATCTGTATCTAATATTTCCCATTTCATAATTTATCTTGTCCAAAATTTAAGTTACTCTACTCAAAATAGTCATTCAAACGGTTGTCTTGAAATAATTTTTCCAGCCAGTCTACATGTCCAACATGATATTTTTGAGCATAATTATTTGTATTTTTATTTGATATTATGATATCAATAATAGTATCTGCGACGGATTCAATGCTTTTATTAGACGTATCAATCTCAAAAAAGGGGTATTTGATGTTCTTTTTAAGAAAGTAGTTCACACAATTTCCCAAAATTTCTGCTTGAACGTTTTCAGTGATCTTATTATTTTTATAGTTTCTATCTTTTAATCTCTCACATAATTCATCTGGATTGCATCTTAAAATAAAAGCAATATCTATTAAGTCGTCTGGTATTACGTCAGCAAAATGTCCTTCTATGATTAAGTATGGGGGATTCAATTCCTTAATATTATTTATTTCTTTTATAATGAAGGGCATCAAGATTTTAAAATCTACAATGTAAGTTTCTCTCTCCTTATCAAACTCAAAGGAGAAATTGTCGGAAGATGCTACCTCGTTTAATGATATTATTTGGGCATTCAATCTTTTAGATACTACTTTTGAAACTGAAGTTTTGCCACATCCAGGAGTTCCAGAGATTATAATGTTTTTCATTTCCAAAATTATAATATAGTAGGATATTTAAAAAAGTACATGAACTTTAATGAAATTATCTCATTTGAAAAATAATGGGAAAGGGGGGCTTCGAACCCCCGACCTCACGGTTATCAGCCGTGCGCTATACCAGGCTAAGCCATTTAAGAGAGACTTCGATAATAAGAATCCACTCTCCCAAGCTGCTTCCCCATTTAAGGATTGGTAGTATATTCTAAAATTTCTTTTTATTTAAATATTAAAATAGTAATTATCAAAAAATAATTCGATTAATTATTTTAATAATAAATGACTAAAAAATTTTTTGACCTTAAATATAATAAGTTAAAGGCTTTATTTTTAGTTAAAGAGCAATGTGATAATTATGCCTAGAGTATTAAATTATTCAATAGTTGGATTAGAAGATTATACGATTAGTTTTGATAATTATTGTTCTTTATGTGAGATACAGAAGTTTTGTAAGTGGGGGAAAGATGTATCCTTTTCTATTAATATTAGTTGTGTGGATTTAAACAGAGTTAAAGAAAAGATTAAATTCGAACAGCTTCAAAAACTTCAAAAAACAGAAGATGTCTCAGTCTCTTATGAGGCTTTAATTAAAAAAGTGAGAATTAATTTACTAGGTATTTTTTCTGAAATATGGAAAAGTAAAATAAAGCGATTAAAAGATGAGATACGATGTTTAGACTCGCGAAAGATAGAGCCGATGTTAGTCGCCCAACAAGGTCAAGATTGGTGGCAAGATTTCAACATGACAATGAAAATCATTAATGATGAGTGCGAGAAAATATCTTAGATGTTTGCTTCCACTTTTATAAAAAGTGTAGTCAAAAAAAAATGATCACTTGGCACTAAGCTAAAAGAATCCTATATGATACTGGGGATATTTTATTTTGCTTTAGCGTTTGGGATATTATTAGGTTGGCTGACTTATGCGATTATTATTGTTTTTGAACCGATTTCAGATGTATTTATGTTTAAGTTCGTGAATTTTATGGGCTGGATCTCGGAAGAAAGTGTACTACGAATGCAAGATCCCACTTTAGCAATTTTTCCTTATGAAATAATTTTGAAGATAAACCGAAGAAAAGAGGTCATAGAAAATATTAAAAGATTTAAAAAAGTGGGGCATTACCTTTAACGATCGAGAACTTAAATTGAAGACTTTAAATACAGGAATTAAAACTAGGGTGTGTAATGCCTTATGTTTTAGAATTTGTTAAAATCTATAGGTTACAGAAGATATACTAAGTGAAATATTAAAAGGTTTAGAAGATTGGTACATTAGGATTAACTAATTTTTTATAGTTTTTAGTAAATATCTTAAATATATATTCGTTTTTATAATACTTTTTTTGGAATTTTAACTTTAATAAGATTAAGAGGAGTATATCGCTAACCCAGGTTAAAGGGCACTGATAAAAAAGAAGATTCACTTACCAAAATCAGGTTGGTTTTTGGCTGCTTTTATATCTTTTTGGGATACTTTTTAATTATTTAACTTATTTTTTAATATGGGTAATGGAGCATTTACCTGATAAAATAATTTATAGTTTTATTAATTTCATTAGCACATATCCCCTTTACATGAATTAAATAATCCCAGTATCCTCAAGAAAAGATATTGTATTTTGGAATCTCTTTTGGATCACTTCTACCAGTGCTGGATATAATATTAAGCTTAAATTATCTCACAAATAATAGTCGGTTAATCGGCCCTTCTAAAAGGGTTTTATAACTTGATTTACAGGGATAGTGGGTGGAATTTTATTTGGTTTTACGACTTTTTTTCCATTTTTTTTATAGAATTTGATCTATTTTATCAATTAATTCGAGCGAAACATTTAAATAATCTATTTCTTATTACTATATTTGCACCAGAGATTATATTCGATTTTCAGTCACGTATGATTTTTGAGTACAAGGTCAATTTTCAATATACATTGGACAATTTTCACTCAACCAATTTATGTTATGAAGAATATTCTCACTTTAAATATAATAAGTAGGTTATTATAATGGAAATAGAATCAGATTATGGAAATTTATCAAATCCGTGTCCTGAATGCAATGGTAAGGTAATATCACTTCATGAGAAAGGAGAGAGAGTTTGTGAGCAATGTGGGTTAGTTATAAATGAAAGAATTGTTGATATTTCTCACAGTGGTAAAAGAGCCTTTACAAAGCAGGAAAAGGAAAGTAGAGAAAGAACGGGATCTCCAATTTCGATTCTTTTACCTGATATGGGGTTAAGTACTATCATCGATAAATCAAATATTAAAAATCCTGATTTAAAAAGAGCTGCGAAATGGAATTCCCGGATGACTTGGGATAAGCGAAATATGTTAATAGCAACAACTGAGTTAAAAAGGATCGGGAGTAATTTAACTTTACCTACTCATGTGAAGAAGACAGCTATCAGGCTTTACATTGAAGCTTTTAAAAGGAAATTACTAAGGGGGAGATCTATTAATGGTATGGTGGCAGCATGCTTATATTTTGCATGTAGAGAACGGAAAATTCCTAGAACATTACAAGAAATCTTAGATCAAACAACTATAAGTGCCAAAAATGTTAGGAGATGTTATAGAACCCTTATCAGGGAATTAAATTTAAAAGTACCATCTACAGATCCAATTTCTCTCATTCCACGGTTTATTGCAGATTTAGAGCTTGATTTTGAGGCTGAAAATGCTACAATTAAAATAATAAATATATTCACTTCAAAATTTTCTACCTCAGGAAAAGACCCTAAGGGTTTATGTGCTGGCGCTCTATATTTAGTTTGCAAAATGAGGGATAAAAAAATCTCACAGAAGGAAATAGCGAACTTAGTTGGCGTAACTGAAGTAACTCTACGTTCTAGGTTTAAAGAGCTTACAAAAACATTAAAAATAATGGTTTGAAATAATTTTAAATTATTTTATTCTTTTTTTAATATCAGTATTTATTTTTTTTTCTTATATTTCTTATGGTCGGGAAGCCAATATTATTCTGAATTTAACAAATCTCCCCTCGGTGATTTTTTCTCTAATGATAGAAATAGATGTGTTAAATAATCCTGATTTTGAAACAAATTCCAGTCTCTTACTTTTTCTTCTTGTTTTCTGGCGATTTTAATCAATTTTTTATTCATTTTCCATGAGCCGTAAAGAAAGAGTTGAACTAGCATATCTAAATACCTCACATTATCATAGTTTGATTTCCAATGACGAATAATTCGATTTAAGTGGGAAAAACCTGTTTATATGCACCATTGTCTTTTATAAAAAAAAGAAATGCAGGATGTCCAGGAGCTAGTCTTGCCTTAAAATTTCTCTATTGTCATAATTGTAAATAATCTCTTTCGAGCATCGTTCTACTAAACTTTCAGGTTAACACCCATTAAAGTAAAAAAATACATTCAAGTTATTCAAAATAAAAAATTTGATTTAAATTTTGATAGAAGGAAATTCAATTCAAATAGATTCAGAGTTTAAAATCCTTTGATACTGTAAACATTAATTTTACAAAATCAGTGAAAGTTAGCAAATATCCTTGAGCATGTGGAAGTTGATTTTTTATTTTTACAAAAAGATGAGAATAATTTTCTGCTCGTTCTTTTTGTTTCAGGACATCATTACGTGTTTGATCTCGCATTACTTCAACTGGATTACCTCCCAATACGGTGCGGGCAGATATTGTTAATCCTGGAGGCACTTGACTTCCATTTAAGATTATAACGCCTTCACCTATAGTAGTTTCTTCGAAAATCAATGTTCCTTCCTTAATTTGAACGTAGTCTTCCATAAAACAACCTAATAAAGTGACTCCTGTTTCGATAATGCAATATCTGCCTATATTTATTGAGCTTTTTTGGGATCGTGTGAGCATTATTACCCCATCAAAAATCGTAGAGTATTCACCTATATTAATTGGGGAATTTTCTGCTCGAATGATTGAACCTGGCCAAATAACAACGTTATCATTGACTTTAACGTCCCCGATTAATGTGCTTTGAGGGCTAACGTAAGAATTTGGGCTTATTTCCGGTTTTTTTCCATTATTTTCTAATAAAGGCATATTTATTTAATAACTAATCTGTTTGATGCAAAAAATAATTATTTACTAAAATCAATTTATATCTCACTTGATTTAAACTTTTTTGAGTGTGATTTTCTATTTTTAACCAGTTTTGAATTTCTCTGTATGAATTTTGTATATTATTTTAGAGAATAACATGAAAAGGATTACCTGAGTCAAATACTGTAAATTCTGTGTATGGAAACTCTAAACTCAAGATATTACTTAATTTTTTCAAGGCGAGAATTTCAACCTCATAATGTGAAGTTTCGATTAAACTGAGTCCGGTTTCTCTGCCAAATATCGCATCAAAGTAGTCTATTTTTCCTGAAATATAGCAATCACACCCAAGTTTTAAGGCTTTTTTTAAGTACTTTACACTTGAACTATCCCCACCAACGAGACAAATCTTTTTGATTTGTTTTTTAAGGTTTCCAACATAGATTATATGGGTTAAATTCAAGTTTATTTTTATTCTCTTGATTAATTCTTCTAAAGTGATCTTTTGAACATTGTTTAGATAATTCTTTGGTGTGCAAATCCTACCAATTGGGATTTTGGTACCCTTATTATTTTTTATTTCAAATGTGTTATCGATGTTTAAATAGAGAGAACTAGCTAATGTATCTGAAACACCTCCCTCTGCTGCAGTGAAGGAAGAATTTAACACATATATAGAAATTGGATATTTATTGAGCAAGATTAATTTATTTATTAAATTCTGATTAAAAATGTTGATTGGGTTATTTACTAATCCATGATGTGAAATAATTAAACTTACTTTATTTTTTAAAGCATAATGTAATGCTTCGATGCTTAAATCAATCGTGAGCATTACCTTTTTAATTAATTTATTAATGCTTTTAGTAATATACTGTAATCCATAGATTTCTGAATCTAATTTGTATTTTTTTGGAGATAATTTATAAATTAAAATAGATTGTAATTCCTGAAATAGCATAATTAACAATTTTTTTCTTAAGTTAATATGATAAATTTATATAATTTATTATGATAAAACTCACCAGTAATTTTTTAATTTAAATTTAAGATCTTTAATCAAAAAACCAGGTAAAATAATTTAATTAAAGCCTCTAAGGATGCATTATAAGAATTTTATTTTTAGTTATTAAAAGGGAAAACCCCTAAAAGATAGTATTTGAAGGTGGGAAGGATTGGTGAAGATAAACTTTGAATATTTCACCCTAGAAACCTGACTTCTGTAGAGAATCTTAATAAAATCGATCCGATGAAAAACTAATTTTTTCTGAAATTAAAATACCATTTTATTTCGTTTGGTTTAAAAGATTAATTTTAGATTATAAAAAACATGAGTATAAAAAATATTCTAAAAAAGTTGGGTATTAAATTTCGAGAATTTTTTTCTGATGAATATGGTGGAAGTCTCGTAGAATATGCATTGCTTATTGGTTTTGGGCTTTTTGTATTCTTTATTATAACGGGAGTAATCACATCAATACTTGATTGGACTGTTGGACTTTCTAGTGATTTTTTAGACATTTTCGGTGGTTAATAAGTAGTTTGGTATGGAAATAAATTATTCTTCTTTTAGCTTAACAATTTTACTATCTATAAACATAAAGTTAAACTTTTCTCCCCATTCATCAAGTTGACTTATAACGAAATCTTTATCTAATTTTAAATGATCTACAAAGATATTAAAGGGTATTTTATCAGATCTTTTTAGAAATTTTTGAACCATTTGATCCAACTTTGCTGGTTCAGGTGGATTTTCTTTTCTTTTCCTTGCTCTTAATTTTTCTAATAAAGCATCATTTTTAGTATCATTAAAAAAATATTCTACTATATTACTCATTACTTGAGCTCTAGTAGCCCCAAATACGTCTACTAGTTCTTCTATTAGTTTCATATAACTTATATTTAAAGTAACAGTAGTTCTGGTGGTATCAGTCATACTATTAATGATTCAAAATGTTCCTTATTCTTGAATAGTGTTTATTATTTATAAGCTTAAGTGTTTATTGATGATAATAATGCATAAATAAGCATCATTTATATATTCTTAGACATTAATATTATCATAAGAATAAATTCTAGAGACGTAATTAAATAAGTCGAAAAAATGTCGTTCCAGAATTTATTAAAAATTGGAGGAATAAATAAATGGCTAATAACACAATTAATCAGAAGCCAATTTCTAAAGGGCTTTATTCTCATATTCAATACAACCTACTTAAAATTCTAGAGGAAATAGGACCCTCTTCACGTAAAGAATTAGTTAAACAGTTAGACACACCCAGAACAACGATTTATGATAATTTAGTATCCCTACAAAAGAGGAAATTAATAGAGAAATACTCCCGTAATGAAGGCAAGAGAGGTAGACCTCATGTGTTATGGAAATTAAAAATTGATTGATTTTTTTTTTATTTTTATTAATATGATACTCTTTCATTTCCAATGCAAATTTTATTTTAAAATATAATAAATAAAAAAAGTGTATCTAAGATTTCAAAACAAAACCCAGTTGTAAAGTTATTCAATTATATTTAAATTTAATTATTAGATAATTAATATTTTTTTGTTTTGTAACAATTTCCATTTTAAAAACCTTCCAATCGAAAAAGTGGGGTATAAAGACTTATTTAAATTCCTGTTAACAATTACTTAGGGATGTAATAATATTCATTTATACTCTTTTGTAAATTATCTTTCTTACTATTGAGTTTGTTAACTCTTGGTCTTTTAGTAGCAGAATCTCTACGAAATGTGATCCCCATCATTTTTAAAAACAAATTAAATCCGTCTCTTAGACTCTGAGGAGCATAAGCTCTACCTTTTAGGCCAGGTGTTCCTTCAAAGACTAAGATTGAATCAGCTATAAAATCTTGGGTAATTATATCATGCTCTACTACGAACCCTGCTTTTTTCAATTCCTCTAAAGATTTTCTTATAAGTTGGGCAACTTGTAACCTCATCTCAATATCAAGAAAAGCTGATGGTTCATCTAATATAAAAATATCCGCTTCTTTAGATAAACATCGTGCTATTGCGACTCTTTGTAATTCTCCTCCACTTAATTCCGAGATTTTACGCTCCCGAATGTTTTCCAAATTTAAAGTATTTATTAATCTTTTTTTATATGATTGACTGAGATGAGAACTCAATCTTATATTTGAAATAATATCTGAAACCGGGTGATCTCCCTCCATTTTTATATATTGAGGCTTTAAAGAAACGTCTATTTTTTGTCTTTTTCCTTCGTTTTCAAATTCTATTCCTTCTTTGTTTTTCATTATTGAATCAAAGATTGAGTTGATGAAAGTAGTTTTTCCTATCCCATTTGCCCCTAAAATTCCAAATATTTCACCTGAGTGAATTTCACCGCCAGTAACATTTAAATTGAAATTACCCAATGAAATGTTGGTATCTTCATATGAATATATAATATCCCCAAAGCCATACAATGATTCTGGGGGTGGACGCTCATGAAAAAGTATAGGAACCTCTCTAAATCTCACATTTTCATCTTTGATGTAACCATTTAAGTAAATATTAATCCCAACTCTCACACCTTGAGGATGAGACACAATTCCATATACACCAGGTTCACCATATAAGATTGAAACATAATCGCTAAGATAATCTAATATCGCTAGATCGTGTTCAACAACAATAATGGTCTTATTTTCCGATGAAAGGGTACGAATTAGTTTAGCCATATTGATTCTTTCGGATACATCTAAGTAAGAACTTGGTTCATCAAAAAGGTAAACGTCGCCATTTTTTAGATAAGCCGCAGCAATAGCTACTCTTTGAAGTTCTCCCCCCGACAACACAGAAATATTTCTATCTAAAATTTTAGAAAGATTTAATTTCTCAGTAATTTGAAATAATTTTTCACCATTATCATTTTTGCTTAATATTTCAATAACAGTTCCAGATATAAATTTTGGTATAACGGTAATATTTTGGGGTTTATAAACAATATTTAATTTATTTTTGCTTAGATCTGTAAAATATTGGTGTAATTCTGATCCTTTAAAATGATTGATAATCTCATCCCAATTGGGAGAATCATCTCCAAATCTTCCCAAGTTTAATTTTAATTCATTAGAAAGTGCTTTTAACATTGTACTTTTCCCAATTCCGTTTTGTCCAATTAATCCAAGTACTTTCCCCTTTTTAGGTATTGCCATTCGAAATAAAGAGAATTGATCAGATCCATAACGATAAGAAATTTGGTCCCTTAGAGGATCAGGTAGATTTACAATTTTTATTGCATTGAATGGGCATTTTTTAATACATATACCATCTCCTGAACAAAGACTTTCACTAATTGTAACTGATTTTTCGTCTTGATTTAAGACTATAGTTTTATCACCAGTCCTCACTCTAGGGCAATATTTAATGCAGGGCTTTTCACCGTAAGGGCTACATTTATCCGGCTTACAAAAATCCTTATTAAGAACAGCAATTCTCATTATTTAACTCACTATCACTTAAAATAAAAAATGATAAATAAATATATTCATTAAATCAATAAAGAAAAGGATTGAATGTGAAACAGATTTGAATAAAGATTTTCCAGCTCATTGGTTAGAAGAAATTGTTGATAAAATTATAGAAAGAAAAGAATCTATAATTACATTAGCAACAGGAAAAACACCCTCAGGATATATTCACTTAGGAATTTTACGAGAAATTATCATATGTGATTCATTAAG
>LAZR01001683.1_pt1 | contig 13740 bp, 9 predicted proteins | sample 329461 | NCBI WGS metagenome assembly LAZR01 (sample SAMN03002196, study PRJNA259156) | marine sediment metagenome | biome: sea floor; feature: Hydrothermal impacted sediments; material: marine sediment; isolation source: Loki non-amplified sample from Loki's castle hydrothermal vent sediment ...
AGGCAGTATTATGTTGCGTATGGCGGTCGTTATCAGTGGGTTTTATGTGGTGTTGGGCGATGATTGGCAGCGATTATGTGTCGCCTTGTTAGGCTTCATTATTGCCCGTATGTTGCTCACTCATTTCATTCCATCACCGCAGGAAAATAGTCATGAACCTTAGTTCAGATGAGCTCATTTTTTGGCAATATGGCTTTGCTAAGCTCAATCTTACTGTTGTCACAACCTGGGGATTGATGTTGCTTATGACATTAGGTGCTTGGCTTGTCACTAGAAAATTGACGGATGATCTGCATATTTCACGCTGGCAGCATGTATTGGAAGTGATCACCTTAGGCATTAAGTCACAAATTGAGGAAGTAGGCTTAAACGAACGACAATCACGTCAATACATTGCGTTTATCGGCACGCTATTTTTATTTATTTTAGTGGCAAATTTGTGTGTCATTTTTCCTGGTTATCAGCCACCCACCGGATCTTTATCGACGACAACGGCTTTGGCAATATGTGTATTTATTGCGGTTCCGCTATTTGGCATTAGAGAACAGGGCGTTGCTGGTTACCTTAAATCGTATATGCAACCGACAATGATTATGTTGCCCTTTAATATTATTAGTGAGATCTCCCGTACTTTAGCCTTAGCGATCCGTTTGTTCGGTAATGTGATGAGTGGCGGAATGATTATTGCTATTTTGTTAACGATTACACCGCTAATTTTCCCATTATTACTCGATGTACTTCATCTGCTAACCGGTGTCGTACAGGCTTACATCTTTAGTATTCTCGCCACTGTATACATCGCTGCAGCCACTCGTGGTCAAGGTGAATCATACGGTGACAATTTATGACAAGGACTTATTATGGATAACATGACGCTAATCGCGATGGTTTCGATTGTGACTGCTGGATTAACCATTGCAATAGGAGGTATTGGCCCCGCACTAGGGGAAGGGCGTGCTGTTGCAACAGCGCTTAGTGCTTTAGCCCAACAGCCTGACTCAGCGTCAACAATTACTCGGACTTTATTTGTTGGTTTAGCAATGATTGAATCTGTTGCTATTTACTGTTTCGTGGTCTCAATGATTTTGATTTTTGCCAATCCATTTTGGAACCAAGCTGCTGCTACAGCAGCAGGTGTTTAAGCGATGCTAATAGATTGGTTTACCGTTGTCGCCCAGGTAATTAACTTTGTAGTATTAATGTGGTTACTTAAGCATTTTCTGTATCAACCTATTTTAAATGTAATTGATGCGCGTGAAAAACGTATTACTGATCAGATAGATTTAGCAAAAAAAACACAATCGACAGCAATGGAACATCGGTTAGAGTTTGAGGGAAAGAATAAAAACTTTGAGCAGAAACATGAAGCATTGTTAGATAAAGCCAATAAAGAAGCACAGGCATTACACCAACAATTAGTCGTTGATGCACGAAGTGAAGTAGACAACTTACGCACTCAGTGGCAAGAATCCTTACGTAAAGAACAGCTTAACTTAAGCGAAGGTATTGCTAAACGTGTACGACAAGAGGTGCTAGACATAAGTCGAAAATCGTTAACTGAATTAGCTGACTGCAAGCTTGAAGAACAAATGGTGACGATGTTTATTAAGCGATTAAAATCTTTAGATGACGTCGAAAAAATGCAATTATCTGCTCAGTCTAAGGACGCAGTAAGTGCGATTATCATTCGTAGTGCATTTGAGCTCGCCGAGGCAGAACGGACGTCACTCACCGAAGTAGTACAAACGACCTTATCGACAGATAATGCTGTTCAATTTGAAATTGAACCTGAATTAATTAGTGGTATTCAACTCATCGGTTCTGGTCACAAAATAGCATGGAATACGGCTGATTATTTATCATCACTTGAGGCTAGCATTAGTAGTTTACTCGATAAAAAACCAGCTGAGGAAAAGGGAGCCGAGGATGCCTGAGTCAAGTTTAAATGCGGCATTAAAGCAGGCATTTCAGGATGTTAGTGATGCAAATCGAAGCTTTAAACCGCAGATGAAGGCGAGTGAGGTTGGACGGGTTCGTAGTGTCAGTGCTGGCGTTGCTAAAGTCGTAGGATTGCCTGGTGTTGGTTACGAAGAGTTAGTGACTTTTCCTGGTGGACTTTTCGGTATGGTTTTTGATTTAGATTCTGAAGAAGTTGGTGTGGTATTACTCGGCGACTATTGGCATCTTCAGGCGGGTGATGTCGTAGAACGTACGGGAAGAGTCATGGATATTCCTGTAGGTAATGCGCTGATTGGGCGGGTTATAAATCCTCTCGGACAAGCGCTTGATAATAAAGGCCCCTTAACGTATGACAAGCGATGGCCAATAGAACGTCAAGCACCAGCGATCATGGATCGCGCCGCAGTCAACGCGCCTTTGCAAACCGGTATAAAAGTTATTGATGCCTTAGTGCCTATCGGACGGGGCCAACGTGAATTGATTTTGGGTGATCGGCAAACCGGTAAAACCACCATCGCAGTCGATACTATCTTAAATCAACATGATCAAAATCTATTGTGTGTCTATTGTGCCATTGGTCAGCGTGCTTCAGCAGTGGCCAAAGTCGTTGATCAACTTCAACGCCATGGGGCAATGGAATATACATGCGTGGTGGTCACTGAGGGCAATAATCCACCAGGATTAAGTTATATTGCACCTTATGCCGCGACCAGTATTGCTGAATATTTTATGGAACAGGGCAGAGAGGTACTTATTGTTTATGATGATTTGACGAATCATGCTCGCGCTTATCGCGAACTATCATTACTACTACGTCGTCCACCGGGCCGTGAAGCTTTCCCCGGTGATATCTTCTATATTCATTCCCGCTTATTAGAACGAGCGACACATTTAGCAGAAAGCTTAGGCGGCGGTTCATTAACGGCGTTGCCTATTATTGAAACAGAAGCACAAAATATGGCGGCCTATATCCCAACGAACTTAATCTCCATTACGGATGGCCAGATTTATCTTTCGCCGAAGTTATTTGAGTTAGGGGTGTTACCAGCTGTGGATGTCGGTCAGTCAGTATCTCGAGTCGGTAGCAAAGCTCAGTTAGCTGATTATAGTAAGGTTGCGGGTAGTTTAAAACTGGCTTATGCCCAGTTTGAAGAATTAGAAAACTTTGCTCGTTTTGGTACGCGATTGGATGACGATACTCGAAAAACACTCGCCCATGGCCAGCGTATTCGAGCGTGCTTAAAACAGCCTGAACATGAACCCGTACCGGCATCGGCTCAAATTAGCTTGTTACAAGCATTGGTGGCTGGAAAGTTTGATGACGTACCGTTAGATGACATGCGTGAGGCAGAACAAGCACTCTATACTAAAGTTGGTTTTAAACCGCTGTCATGAGTGATAGTGCTGAAACTCTGCATCATAGAATTGATGGCGCTGCCGATCTGCAAACGGTTGTGAGAACGATGAAAGCATTATCTGCCAGTAATATTGGCCAATATGAAAAAGCGGTCACCGCATTAGCAGCATATGATCAAACCGTAGAATTAGGTTTAATTGCCTGTTTACAGCAGCCTGCACTGCGAATTTCAATGGCTGCTCGTCAACAGCAACATAAGCATGTTACTGGCGTCATTGTCTTTGGATCTGATCAAGGTTTAGTCGGACAGTTTAATGATCTATTGGCAGAATTTGTACAAAAAAGCTTAAAAGATGAGTTGGGTAACATCCACATTTGGGCGGTTGGCGAGCGTGTGGCGAATCAACTAGAAGAGGCGGGCCTACCGTTAGCGGGAACCTTCAACGTGCCGAACTCAATTCACGCCATTACAGCGTTAGTCGAGCAACTATTACTTGCCAGTGAATCGGCCTGCTTTGAAGGCGATATTCATCAATTATATGTATTCCATAATGGAGAAACGGGTCAATTAGGTGGCTATCAGTCGCTAAGCCGTCGTCTACTACCATTTGATGAAATTTGGCAACAGAAACTGCGTTCAACACCTTGGCAAACGAATAAATTGCCAGAAACATTAGGCGATGAACAATTGACTTTGCAAGCTTTGATCCGTGAATATTTATTTGTCTCGTTATTTCGTGCCTGCGCTGAATCGCTTGCCAGTGAAAATGCTAGCCGCTTGGCGACGATGCAACGTGCAGATAAAAATATTGGTGAAATGTTGGATGAGCTTACACATACTTATCATCAGCTTCGCCAAGAAAATATTGATACTGAATTATTTGATCTAATTGCTGGGTTTACTACTTAAAAATTGAGCTTGTAAGCTGATCTAATTAGCGTTCTTCAGTCATGTTATCTTTGATATATGCACTCACTTCATTGGCAATTTGTCGTTCTTCATTTGTTTTTATGACAAAAAGCTTAATGGGGCTGGACCTAGTGTTGATCTCCGAAATATCATGGCTTGTTTGTTCGTTTAAACTTGCATCGATGTTGATGCCCAAATGATCAAGCTGCTCGCAGCAACGTGATCTGATTTCAGCTGAGTTTTCTCCCACACCTGCGGTAAAGATGATGGCATCGACACGACCGAGCAAGGCTATATAGCTTCCAATATATTTTTTAATTCGATAACAATACATGTTAAGGGCTAACTCGCTCACATGGTTACCCTTATTGCTTTGCTTTAAAACTTCTCGCATATCTAAACTGCCTGCCACAGCCAATAAGCCAGACTGATGATTGAGTTCGTCGCTTACTTGTTCTGGAGCCATATTGGTCGTTTGTTGCATATACAAGGGGATAGCAGGATCGATATCACCGCAACGTGTTCCCATCATCAAGCCCGCCAAGGGCGTAAAGCCCATTGAGGTATCAATGCATTGTCCATGCTTAATCGCGGTAACACTATCACCGTTACCAAGATGTAATGTAATTAAATTGAGTGTTTTCAGAGGTTTTTGTAGATAGTTGGCTGCTTGTTGGGCAACGTATTGATGTGATGTACCGTGGAAACCATATTTACGAATATCATGCTCAGTGTACCAAGACTCCGCAATAGGGTATCTATACACATAGTCGGGCATGGTTTGGTGAAATGCAGTATCAAAAACAGCGATATGAGGCACATTTGGAAACAACGTTATAGAGAGACGAATACCTTGTAAATTTATGGCATTATGTAAGGGGGCTAATACCGATAACTGTTCTATTTTTGCGATAACAGTCGGGTTAATTAGCGTTGGTTTTATAAAATCTTCTCCACCATGTACGACACGGTGCCCAACGGCTGTCGGTTTTTTACATTTTATGGTTTGAATTATGTCTGCAATGTTATGAAAGCAGTGCGTATATGATGCATTAGAGATAGCGTTAGTTTCTTCATGCTGCTTTTTTTCAGCATCAAGCCAAGTATAGTTATGTTTAACATGCTTGTGGTCGATTCCTTCAAATACGCCCTTAAGTAATATCTGATTTGTAGCTAGCTCCAACAATTTATATTTGACAGTCGAACTACCACAATTGATGACTAATATGATGTCATCTTGCAGTGTTTTGTTATTGATGGATGTGTCCATGTTTGTCACTATTCAGTTATTGGCCAAGTCCAATTTGATACCTCGGGTTTATCTATACCGTGTTTGTATGCATATTGACTACATTCAATTTGCATATCACGCAATTCATCTTTGGCATGGGCACCTATTACCTGCAAACGTGGTACACGATTGATAACGTCAATGGCCAGACTAAAACGGTCGATTTGATTACGGATAGCCAATTCTAAAGGTGTATTTATACTGCCTTTCTCTTTGTAACCACGCACATGTAAATTTTTGTGATTAGTGCGGCGATAAGCAAGACGATGAATCAACCATGGATAACCATGGAAATTGAAAATAATGGGCTTATCTTTGCTAAATAAACTATCAAAATCATAATCAGATAAGCCATGAGGATGTTCGGTTTCTGGACAGAGCGTGTATAAATCAACAACATTGATAAAGCGTATTTTTAGATCCGAAAATTGCTCATGTAATAAACAAATAGCAGCAAGTGATTCTTGAGTTGGCACATCACCACAGCCGACCATGACAACATCAGGTTCAACACCTTGATCACTACTTGCCCAATCCCAAATACCAATACCTTTTGTGCAATGCTTGATAGCGGCATCCATATCTAAAAATTGGAAATGCTTTTGTTTATCGGCGACGATGACATTAATATCGTTAGTACTACGTAAACAATGATCTGCCACCGATAACAGGCAGTTAATATCGGGCGGTAAATAAATACGACACACCGTGGGGCTTTTGTTGACGACGACATCGAGAAAACCAGGATCTTGGTGGGTGAAACCATTATGATCTTGACGCCAAACCGTTGAAGTAATTAATAAATTAAGCGAAGAAATAGGTGCTCGCCAAGGAATATCTTCACTAATATCTAGCCATTTGGCATGTTGATTAAACATTGAGTCAATGACATGCACAAAGGCTTCGTAAGTTGAAAAAAAGCCGTGACGTCCGGTTAATAAATAACCTTCCAGCCAACCTTCTAAGGTATGCTCCGATAACATTTCCATTACCCGTCCATCAGTGGATAATTCACCGCCGTCAGCATCTTCTGGTAGATAGTCTGCTAACCATAATTTTTTGCTGGCTTGATAGATAGCGTCAAGTTTATTTGAAGTATTTTCGTCTGGGCCAAATACACGGAAATTATGTGAGTTTAAGCTCATAATATCGCGAAGCATTTCACCTAAAGGCCGTGTATTTTCGACTTCTTGATGGCCAGGATGAGGTACTTCAATGGCATAAGTTCTAAAGTCAGGCATACGTAATGACTCACGCAACAGACCACCGTTAGCATGGGGATTGGCTCCCATTCGTCGAACACCTTTTGGTGCTAACGCTTTTAGTTCAGGAATTAAACTACCTTGATCATCAAATAACTCTTCAGGCTTATAACTACGCAACCAGTCTTCCAGTTGCTGCAAATGTTGCGGGTTATCTTTTACACCGCCGAGAGGTACTTGGTGAGCACGCCAAAATCCTTCAACTTTATGGCCATCAACAGTTTGTGGGCCAGTCCAGCCTTTAGGGCTTCGTAAGACAATCATAGGCCAACGAGGTCTGGTCGGATCATTCTTAGTTCTAGCATTTTGTTGGATTTGACGAATTTCAAGGACACATTTTTCCATTATGTCTGCCATCTTTTGATGCATTTCTAATGGATCTGAGCCTTCTACAAAATAGGGCTTCCACCCGTAGCCTTTAAATAAGTTATCTATTTCTTCATGAGAGATGCGAGATAACAATGTAGGGTTATTTATTTTATAGCCATTCAAGTGCAGTACAGGTAATACAGCACCATCTCGGATAGGATTTAAAAATTTATTGGAATGCCAAGAGGTCGCTAATGGCCCTGTTTCTGCTTCACCATCACCTACCACTACGGTTACAACTAAATCAGGATTATCAAATGCAGCACCAAAAGCATGTGAAATACTATAGCCCAGTTCGCCACCTTCATGAATTGAACCTGGTGTTTCAGGAGTGCAATGGCTTCCAATGCCACCGGGAAATGAAAACTCTTTGAAAAATTGTTGCATGCCGAGCATATCTTGGCTTTTATTCGGATAGATTTCTGAATAGGCTCCTTCAAGATAAACGGGAGCTAATACTCCTGGAGCGCCATGCCCCGGTCCTGCTAGAAAAATGGCATTTAAGTCATATTCATTGATCAAACGATTCATATGGATATAAGTAAAACTTAAGCCAGGACTTGATCCCCAATGACCGAGTAGGCGATTTTTAATGTGTTCAGCTTTCAATGGCTGTTTTAGTAAGGGATTATCTTGAAGATAGATCATGCCAGCAGCAAGATAATTGCAAGCTCGCCAGTAGGCATTAATATTGGCCAGTGCTTTTGGTGATAAAGACATATATTACCTTCTAAAATTAAAGTTAAGTGTGACTACAGGGTACATCATATTTGTTAAGAATTGACTAAAAAAACCTGTAGTATTATTAACTTTATGAATGGTGTTATGATTACAAAAGTTACAGCAATATTAACTTAGACGTGTAATTTTATTAAGCAAAGGGATTATGGCAAAATTTTTTATTCAATTGCGTTTGCTTTTAGGTCGTGTGTTGACACTGTTGTTTTTGCTATCAATCACTTTTAGCTTTTCAGCAAAAGCTTTAGCACAAACATCATCCACTGTTATTCGAGTGGCGATTGATGATAATTATCCTCCTTATATTATGCGGGGTGCTGATAATTCGGTTTCCGGTTATTTGGTCGATCTTTGGAAATTGTGGGAAATAAAAACAGGTGTAAAGGTTGAACTCATACCTCAAAGTTGGGATTTAGCTCAACAAACAATGAAAAATGGCGGTGCGGATGTCATTGATACCATGTTTCGCACACCGCAACGTGAATTAAGTTACGATTTTTCAGCTCCTTATGCGGTGCTACCTGTGGCAATTTACGCAAATGCAGAGCATATAGGCATTACCGATATGTCAAAGTTAATAGGCTTTCAGGTTGGCGTGAAAGCAGGCGATGCTTGCGTTGAACGATTGAATTTGTCCGGAATTACCGATCTAAAACCTTATTCTAGTTACGAGTTATTAATACAAGCAGCTATTGCTAAGCAAGTGCATGTGTTTTGTATGGACGTGGAACCAGCTAATTATTTAATCTACAAAGCTCAGGCCAGCGACTTATTTCGTAAGTCATTCGATATAAGTGAAGGTAGGTTTCATCGGGCAGTAAATAAAGGTGATACAGCAACATTAGCTTTAGTTGAGCGTGGCTTTGCTAAAATAACGCCTGTTGAATTAAAAGCACTCGATAACAAGTGGATGGGCCAAAGTCTTCGTGAGCCAATCAATATGCAGCTAATGTATGGCTTATTGATTGCGCTGATTGTTCTCAGCTTTTTACTCGGCATTAGTTTACTGTTACGTCGAAAAATTAAACAACGTACTGCAGAGTTATTTGTCTCTAAAAATCAATTAAAGGCGACGTTAGATGCAGTACCTGATCTATTAGTTGAATTAGATCTAAATGGCCGTTGTTTGAGTGTTCATTCACCCAATCCAGATTTAATTAAGGTGCCTAAAAAACCGATTATAGGTAGCGTGATAAAAGATATTTGGCCACATGAGCCTGCAACGATATGTATGACCGCTATAGAAGAAGCACAAGATGAAGGTCATTCTTATGGTCATATCTTACCGCTAATGTTGGCCGGTACTATGGGCTGGTTTGAGTTATCTGTATCACGTAAGTTGACAGATGATGGTGGTTTACCATCATTCATTATCATTTTGCATAACATTACGGAACGCAAAATGACGCAATCAAAAATAGAGCGATTATCTAACTTCTATGCTGCTTTGAGTCAATGCAATCAAGCTATTGTACGATGTGAAAACGAGGGTGAGTTATACCCCCTTATTTGCCGCGATGCAGTCATTTTCGGTGGTATGAAAATGGCTTGGATTGGTTTATTAGATGATTCAGGACAGGTGTTAGTCCCTGTTGATGCTTTTGGTGACGGTGTTGAATATCTTGATAATTTCAACATATCGTTAGACCTTAATGAGCCAAGTAGTGTAGGACCTGTGGCTAAGGCAATACAAGAAAGTCACCCCGTATGGTGTCAAAATTTTCAGCAAGATAGCATAACTGAATTGTGGCATGAACCTGCCGTGTTCTATGATTGGCAATCATCAGCATCTTTACCTATCTATCGTAAAGGTAAGCCGGTGGGTATTTTCATGCTTTATTCAAATATAACTGATGCTTTTGATGATGCTGCCCAGAATTTGTTGATAGAAATGGCGATGGACATTAGTTACGCCTTAGATGATTTTGCTAATAAGGCTGAGCATAAATTAGTCGAAGATCAGCAGCATAAGCTTGCAACGGTGGTTGAGCAAAGTACAAACGCTATTTTAATAACAGATCTTGAAGCTAATATTGAATATGTCAATCAAGCATTTTCAGAGATGTCTAGTTATTCATTAGCAGAGGTAAAGGGCTTAAACCCTCGTGTTTTACAATCTGGTAAAACATTGGCCACTATTTATGATGATATGTGGGCATTAATTGCAAATGGTCAATCATGGCGGGGTGAATTAACTAATCGCCGTAAGGATGGCAGCGAATACACCGTTAGAGCATTTATTACGCCTTTATTAGACACTAATGGAAATGCCACGCATTATTTATCCGTAAAAGAAAATATTACTGAACAATTAGAAGCTGAAGCACGTATTCAGCATCTAGCGTATTTTGATCAATTAACGGGGTTACCTAATCGTATTCGTATGAATGACCGTTTTAATTACTCAATAAATCTGGCGCAACGCGCTAATCAAACATTAGCGGTGATGTTTTTCGATCTCGATCACTTTAAAACTATTAATGACACGCTAGGCCACAATGCTGGCGATAAATTATTAGTGGAATTAACACGTCGTTTTAAAACCGTACTGCGAGAAGAAGATACTTTATCTCGCTTAGGGGGCGATGAATTCATTTTATTATTACCTGAAACGGATGATAATGGCGCGAGGGTTGTGGTTGAAAAATTACTCAATTTAGTTGCTAAACCTTACGAGTTAGATGGTAATGAAATAGTCAACAGTATTTCTATCGGTATTGCACTGTATCCGCAAGATGGCCAAGATGTTGAAACATTATCTAAAAATGCTGATACGGCTATGTATCGCGTCAAAAATTCAGGTCGGAATAACTACTGTTTTTTCACCAAAGAAATGCAGGCGCACTCAACCCGAATTTTACAGTTAACCAATGCACTTCGTCATGCGCTAATACGAGACGAATTGAGCTTACATTATCAGCCTCAAGTCTCCATGAGAGATGGACGTATCATCGGTGCCGAAGCCTTACTACGTTGGAATAATTCAGAAATGGGCATGGTTTCGCCAGCTGAATTTATTCCTATCGCTGAATCCAGTGGATTGATATTACCGATCGGTGAGTGGGTTTTACGTACAGCAACCAAGCAATTAAAAAAGTGGTTGGATGATGGCTTACCACCAATGGCCGTAGCGGTTAATATTTCTTCTGTGCAATTTAGGCATCCCAATTTACCCAAACTGGTCTCACAGATTTTAGATGAAGCCGATCTTTTGCCTGAATATTTAGAATTAGAACTAACAGAATCTGTGGCGATGGATGAGCCAAAAAGGGCTATTTCAGTCATGAATAATATACATAGTCGTGGTGTTAGGATGTCAATTGATGATTTTGGTATCGGTTATTCGAGTTTGAATTATTTGAAAAAATTCAAAATATACAAATTGAAAATTGATCAATCTTTTGTGCGAGACATTAGTACCGATGGCGATGATAAAGCGATTGTGACGACGATTATCAATATGGCGGAGAGTTTGGGTATGCGAACAATTGCAGAAGGTGTTGAAACTGCTAGCCAATTGGAGTTTTTACGCTTACAAGGTTGCGATGAAATACAAGGCTATTATTTTAGTCCGCCTCTACCAACCGATGATTTTGAATTGTATGTTCGTAATAAGATGTCCTGAACAGGCATTAAATTATCATTAACATATCACCTTTTTAGTTCTTTATAGTTAGTTTAGCTAGTTATACTTGGCATTCGCATCATTTCAGCCTAAAATTACCCCCATGAATATTCAACTACAAAATTTAAAATTTTTGCCGACAATACAGCTAATAACAACGCCAAAGTCTTTTTTTGTATCTGGTCTTTATTCATTACTCCTGCTACGACTGCCTTAGGGCAACTATTTAGCAACCTTAAAGTCAGTTTTAATACTGATAAAAAATCTAACTGATATAAATTGCCTACCTAAAATATAAAAATTTTAGAGTCTGCGTAAATGGAGCAAGAAAAATGACTGATAAATTAATAATTTTTGATACCACCTTGAGAGATGGCGAGCAAAGCCCAGGTGCATCAATGACTAAAGATGAAAAAGTACGTATTGCTAAATCATTAGAACGCATGCGTGTTGATATCATCGAAGCTGGCTTTCCCATTGCGAGTGTTGGTGATTTTGAAGCCGTGCAAGCGGTGGCTAATGCCGTTACTGAAAGCCGAATTTGTGGTCTAGCACGCGCTTTAGATGCGGATATTGATCGCGCGGGTGAAGCTTTGAAAGGGGCTAACGCATCGCGAATTCATACCTTTATTGCAACGTCTCCTATTCATATGAAGATGAAACTTCGTATGGAACCGGAACAAGTGATAGAAAATGCAGTAAAAGCGGTATTGCGGGCGCGTCGATACACCGATGATGTTGAGTTTTCACCTGAAGATGCAGGCCGAAGTGATCCTGATTTTTTATGCCGTATTTTAGAAGCAGTGATTGATGCGGGTGCGACAACTTTAAATATTCCCGATACGGTGGGTTACAACTTGCCTCATCAGTTTGGCCAGTTAATTTACGACTTACGGTCACGTATTCCTAATGCTGATAAAGCTATATTCTCCGTGCATTGTCACAATGACTTAGGGTTAGCCGTCGCTAATTCATTATCAGCGGTACTAAATGGTGCGCGTCAGGTTGAGTGTACGATTAATGGCTTGGGTGAACGGGCAGGTAATGCCGCACTTGAAGAAGTGGTGATGGCAGTACGTACTCGTCAGGATATGTTTAGTTGCGATACGACGATCGATACGACACAAATTTTAGCGGCATCCCGTTTAGTTTCAGGCATTACAGGTTTCACGGTGCAACCTAATAAAGCGATTGTCGGTACAAATGCTTTTGCTCATGAGTCTGGAATACATCAAGACGGTGTATTAAAAAATCGCGAAACGTATGAAATTATGCGCGCCGAAGATGTAGGCTGGAACACCAATCGCATGGTGTTAGGTAAACATTCTGGACGTAATGCATTTCGTACACGTTTAGAAGAATTAGACATCGAATTTGAATCTGAAACAGATTTAAATGCAGCATTTAGACGTTTTAAAGAGTTGGCCGATAAAAAACACGAAATCTTTGATGAAGATTTGCAAGCCTTAGTCAGTGATGCGGTGACACCGGATAATGAACGTGTGCGTTTAATCTCGTTAAAAGTTTGCAGTGAAACGGGTGAAACACCGATTGCCTCTATCACTTTATCCGTTGACGACAAAGAAAGTCAGGTTGAAATGGCGGGTAGTGGTCCAGTTGATGCGGCATATTGTGCGATTGAAGCCATCGTACAAAGTCATACAGAATTGCAGTTGTATTCGGTTAATAACATTACCAGTGGTACTGATTCGCAAGGTGAAGTTAATGTGCGTCTTGAAAAAGGCGGTCGAATTGTCAGCGGGCAAGGCGCCGATACAGATATTGTGATTGCATCAGCCAAAGCATATATCAATGCGCTTAATAAAATCTTGGTGCCAGTTGATCGTGCACATCCACAAGTTTAATGATGTCATACGTTAAATAATGCTAGCTCCCGGACAGGTTTCCTCACTCACAGAGATGGGGATCCCTGTCTGGGAGTTTCGTTCGCAAGAAATTTTAAAGCCATCAGAAGTTTTTAATAGCGAGATTTCTGAAGTTGAAGATTTCCAGTCACTGCCTAATGTTGATTGTTTAGTGGTGGTCGTGGAACAAGATATTAGTGCTGAAACACAGCGATTATTAGATGCAATGTTATTTTCGATTGGTTTAGCATCTAATAATTCTGCGATTGTGTCGCCTAATCAGCTTAGCCAATTACATGCTGAAATAAGCCAACATAAAGTTATTGTCGCATTTGGTGAACAATTGATACCAGAAGTATTAAGT